>Ga0180437_10005884_pt1 | contig 16612 bp, 11 predicted proteins | sample SS_ome_4_FD_132410 | JGI IMG/M metagenome (GOLD analysis project Ga0180437, IMG submission 132410) | Hypersaline lake sediment archaeal communities from the Salton Sea, California, USA - SS_3_D_1 metaG | ecosystem: Environmental > Aquatic > Non-marine Saline and Alkaline > Hypersaline >... | reverse complement strand
TCTATGAGGCGAGACCGAATGCCACCATCGATGCCGCGGGGCTCTGCCTGAAGGCCGGAAATGCCGTGATCCTGCGCGGCGGGTCCGAGGCCCTTCATTCCAACTCGGTCCTGGCCCGTATCATTCAGCAGGCCCTTGGAGAGACCGGCATACCAGAAGGGGCCGCCCAGGTCGTTCCGGTTCCAGACAGGGCCGCCGTAAAGGCCTTGCTGCTCCAGGAAGAGTGTATGGATCTCATTATCCCAAGGGGGGGAGAGGGCTTGATCCGTTTTGTTGTCGAAAACTCCAAGATCCCGGTACTGAAACACTATAAAGGCGTGTGCCACGTCTATGTGGACCGAACAGCAGACCTCCGCATGGCCGAGGAGATCTCGTACAACGCCAAGGTCCAGCGACCAGGGGTGTGTAATGCCATGGAAACACTTCTGGTCCACGAAGCCTCGGCAGAGGTGTTCTTGCCCCAAATGGCCGGCAGATTTAAGACGGCAGGGGTGGAACTTCGGGGGTGTCCCAGGACCTGTGAGATGGTACCGGAGGCCAAACAAGCCACCGAGGCGGACTGGCCCGCAGAGTATCTCGACCTGGTCCTTGCCGCAAAGGTGGTCTCCTCTATGGACGAAGCCATGGAGCATATCGCCGAGTATGGCTCGGCCCATACCGAAGCGATTGTCACATCAGATTACAACCGCGCCCGGCGATTCTTGAGGGAGGTGGATGCCTCCGTGGTTTTGGTCAATGCCTCCACCAGGTTCAACGACGGCGGAGAACTGGGGTTAGGTGCCGAGATCGGCATCAGTACCTCCAAGCTCCATGCCTACGGGCCCATGGCACTTGAGGAACTGACGACAACCAAATTTATTGTCCTCGGAGACGGACAGATTAGAACATAAGGGGTCTTTGTGCGCTTAGGCCTTTTTGGCGGTACTTTCAATCCCATCCACCTTGGCCATCTGAGGGCCGCCGTAGAAGTCGGCGAGGCCTTCCACCTGGACAGACTTCTGCTGATCCCGTCGGCCAATCCACCTCACAAGAATAATGACAACATGGCCAGCGCCAAGGAACGTCTTGAAATGGTCCAGCTGGCCATCAAGGACATGCCTTGGTTTGAAGCATCCGATGTAGAGCTGGGCCGGTCAGGGCCTTCTTATACGATTGACACGTTGAGACATTTTCAGGATCACTTTGGTAAGCACAGCACCATTCATTTCATTGTCGGCCAAGATGCCTTCTCGGAAATCACCACCTGGAAATCGTACCACGAGCTTTTTGCCACAGCCCCTTTTATTGTCATGGCCCGGCCTGGATCCAAACTAAGAGGCTTAGAGGATTTTATCCACACCCACCTATCTGAAGAATACCAATACGACAGGGCAGACAACCGATATACACACCCGCTGTGGTGCTCCATCTTCTGCCTGAGGGTGACGCTGCTTGACATATCAGCCACGCGAATCAGGGCGTTCATAAGGCAGGGGCGTTCCATCCGTTTCCTTGTCCCGTCCGTGGTAGACGAATTCATAGAGAAGAAGGGTCTTTATCGATGACGTCACCCATTGACCACTATGTTGATGCCATTCTGGAGATGAAGGCCTTGAATGTGGTCGTACTCGATGTGCAAGGCTTGGCCTCTTTTGCAGACAACTTCATCATTTGCAGCGGCCGCTCGCACCGACAGGTTTCAGCCATCGCAGAACATGTTGAAAAAACCCTCAAGACAAAGGGGATCAAACCTGTAGGCATCGAGGGGCTCCGAGAAGGGCATTGGGGTCTCATGGACTACGGCGATGTCCTTATTCACATTTTTTACGAACCCATACGGATCTTCTACGACCTTGAGGGCCTCTGGTCAGACGCCAAACGGATCGAAATAGGTGATAACGATGGAGGAGTACACCCCTAGAAGCTCAAGGGTGCCTGTTGCCATTTCAGGCCCAGACCCGGCAGGGCTCTTGAAACTCCCTGGCAAAAAGGCCCTGAACCTCATACTCGAATCGCCCACGCCTGCCCATTTGGTGCAATCGCTGGCCGAGGAGGACCTATTTTGGCTTGTCCAGGATGTGGGGCCCGAAGATGCGCTGCCCATCCTTTCCGTTGCCTCCAATGATCAGTGGCACTATCTCCTGGATCTTGAGATCTGGGACAGGGACCGCCTGGACCCCGGTTCGGTGAACCGGTGGTTGACCCTCCTCCTGAAGGCGGACCCCACAAGATTCTTGATATGGGCACTGCGAGAGAACCTGGATTTTCTGGAGTTTCATCTTTACAAGAATATTGACGTCCGAATAAAGGAAGAAGATGAATCGCCATCAGATATCGATGACAGCTATTTCAGCCTTGATGGCGTATTTTATATCCGCATCCGTGACGACAAGCACGAACAGACCCTTAGAGAGCTCCTTGAACGCCTTGCAGCCCATGATCTAAAAAAGTTTCACGAGGTTCTGCTGGAATTGGCCGGGGTCCTGCCGGCCGAGACGGAAGAAGGCATTTACAGACGCAGAAATATCCGGTTGGCCGAAAAGGGGTTCCTTGCCTTTGAAGAGGCCATTGGAATTTATCAGCACTTAAGCCCCAAGACCCTCCTGGAGGATCGTCGTGAAATCCGGAAAACAGTAACAGAGCCGGACCCACTTCAGCCCATACCCCTTTCCACGGCCCTACTCATTCAAGAGCAGGACCTCTTTCACCGGGCCTTGCAACACATGGAGGGAAGCCGCAGCCTGGAAAGACTCCAGATAGAATTTGCAGGGATGTGCAATCAGATCATCTCTGCAGACGGCTTTGAGGTCCGGGATAAAGAGGCTTTGGCGTCTGTGGTCAGAAAGGCCTGCGGGTATCTGGATATCGGGCTTCAACGATTGGACGGCACTGTCCCGGCCAAGGCGGCCGGCGTGATAGAAAAATACCCTCTGGACCAGATCTTCCGCGTGGGATACGGAGCAGGGCTTGAACTGAAATGGAAAACCGAAAAATGGGTGAAAAACAGCTGGTTTGTCACGCAGGCCTTTGGCCTCACATTTTGGGGAGATCAATGGGAAGGGGTCTTGGAAGGTCTTCTCAGGAAACGGCCCCTATTCTACACAAGCCTTTCAGATGGGGAGCTATACCGAGAGTTCAAGGACTCGTCAGACATAGAAGTCTGTCACAAGGCCCTCGATGAGATGGCTGCCGTTGATCGCCTCCTGTCTCTGGTATTGGCTCGTGTCCCCATTGCCGCCCCCAGGGGCTACCAGCCCCTTCGTTGGATGAATCTTCTCCTGACCTCCTGGGCGAGAGACCACCTCGGTCTCTCGAAAGAGATAGAGCCCCTTGAGACGGACCAACTGAGGGCCTTTTTTGGAGACCTTTGGCAACAAGGGAAAAAGCCGGGTTCTTTAGACCCAAACATGAAGCGCTCCTTTATGGACTGGCTCGTGGAGCGCACAGGGCTTGCCGCCCCAGGCTTGCAAAACCAGGTCGGCACGACCATTGACAGCCTGCTCAAAGAGCTCGAAAACGAGTACGGTTCTGTATCCATACAAGACTTGGACCCAAGATACGTGAGCCATTTCCTGGTCTCGTAAGCACGATATCTCAGGACCGAGTTGTCGCGATTTAATGAATAGTCCCCCGACCCTGTGGGGATCAAAGGGCTCACTGAACCAAGTAAGAAGGGATTTGCAGTAAACGTTCCATAGAGAGGTGTTAAATGAACATGCCTGAAGGACAATATCTACTCGATGCCATCACTATGCACGAATCGTGGAGGCTTTTTAAAATATTGGCAGAGTTTGTCGATGGGTTTGAAACCCTCGCCGACATCTATCCCTGCGTGTCCGTCTTCGGCTCTGCTCGGGTCCGCCCTGGCGAAAAAACCTATGACAAGACCGTAGCCATCGCCCAGAAACTGGCTGAAAATGGCTTCAACATTATGACCGGTGGCGGCCCTGGGATCATGGAAGCCGCCAACAAGGGGGCAAAGGAGGGAGGGGCAAAATCTGTAGGCGTCAACATCCACTTGCCTCTGGAACAAGAAGGCAACCCTTTTGCCGACATCAAGGTAGAGTTTAAGTACTTCTTTGTCAGAAAGGTGATGTTGGTCAAATATGCCCAGGCCTATGTGGGAATGCCCGGAGGCTTCGGAACCCTGGATGAGATATTTGAAGCCATCACCCTCATACAGACAAAGCGCATCAAGCCCTTTCCCGTCGTTCTTGTGGGCTCTGACTATTGGGGCCCGCTGTGGGAATGGGTGAAAAAGAATCCTTTGGACAGGGGACTTGTTTCTCCCGAGGATATGGACCTGGTAACCCTGGTGGATGACCCCGAAGAAGTGGCAAAAATCATCAAGCGCACGGTCATCGTTTAGACAAAATCGGGGGCATAGATCTAGTTCGTTCTCGAGCCGCTTGTCAGGACCGAACTCGATAAAAGATATAAGGGGCCACGGCCGTCCAGATCAGCACCAAGGACCACATTCGACCTTTGAGCAGATGGTAGTCATAAAATAGGCTGCCCCAAGGATGGCCCATGACGTAGTGACCGAAAATAAATTCAAACACGATGGTCATGATAAGCCACATGCCACCTATCACCAGGGCCTGTCTTGGTGACTCAATTCTGCAAACTCCAGTAAGGAGCCATATGTACGCTCCAAGGAGTAGGAGCCCGATAAGGGTCGCCAATTGATGGGCTGACAACTCACCCATGAACGGTCCATATACCTTCTCACGGATGGCTCCGTTCACGATGGCAACTACTGCCATGCCCAACCAACTTGCAGCATAAATCAGCAGAATTCTCATGTTATACTCGCTCAAATACATGAGCTAGTGCCCATCCACGAGCGCTCATTGAGACCAACCGCCTCGTTTGGTCATTTATTTGATATAGTAGCCAGAGACCCGCCACAGTCCGTCTTTGTCCATCATGGGAGTGACCGTCTCCACTGCCTTCTTCTTGTGCTCAAATGACGTGTCGAATTGGATGACCACGTATTCTCCGTCAGGAGCGCCTGGCAAAGAGGTCTTATAGGCTTTGGCTTTTACTTTTCTTGAAATAACGTTGCCTAAAGGCCCACGCACCGCCTGCACGGATTGCTCCCACTGCTGGGGCTGAATCGCAGTTCTGAATAACGAAGCGGCTTCTTTCCAGCTTTTGCCATATTCCCTTTTGTCAACGATAGAGAGCCATTTTTCAGCCGCCGAAAGGGCAGCGCCTTCTTTTCCCGAATCTGACGCCACGGCAGTGACGCCTGACAAGATCAATCCAATGGTAACCAGGCACGCCATTCTTCGAATCATCTGTATAGACTCCTTTCTATGTGGCCCAACGCTTTTGGAGATCATCTGTCATTATAACCCGTATACCTGTTTGGGCGTGAGATAATCGGGAAACCTATCTAAAACGGCCCGTCGGACCCGAGAGCAGAAATGGCATTCATCTACGTACCCTGCCTCATGGGTTACCCCCAATGCTTTCGCCAATGCCGCCGGACCTCCTCGAAGCAGCGGCCCGCAGATAGGATGCAGTTCTGGATCATAGTTGCGGACCAGTTCGGAAAGAGGCGTCATCCACATGTTACCCATGCTGATCCCCTGACAGATGTGGACATGGCCGTATGGATCCACATGCACCCTGGAAGGTGTCTCAAGGTCCTCGTAGGGACATTCACATAACCCATCCCATGGCCTGAGAGGAAGCTCCTGGGTCAGCTTATCTACTGCCCGTCCTCTGAACTTTGCTCCTCCGCCAACCACAGGGTCTCCCTTTCCTTCTTCAGTCGTGGCTGGTGGAAGAACCTTGGGCGGCTCGATGCAGATTGCTGAAGCCTTTATGCCGAGTCTCCGGGCGACAGAAGAGGCCTTGGTTGCCGGGTTTTCTCTATGCTCGCCGTAGTGAAAAACATCATCGCTTATACTCAGGCTGGAGAGACCCGATTCTTTAAGGGGCCTCAACCATAGCTCAGCGTCCTCCTCGGAATGGGCACCATAGGCATTGGTTACCACACCCACCTTAAAGCCTCTCATACTTGCACGCCTGATGCTCTCAGTCAGTAGCGGAAAGAACAGAAAAGGCTCTCCCCCTTCAAAGAATATCCATTCCACCGTGCCGATCTTTTGTGCCTCGTCCAGGGCAGTAGCCACTTGCCCTATGGTAAAAGTCCCCTGTGATTGCGGGCTGCAGTACAAAAAGCAGTGATCACATTCAAAGTTGCACGTGTATGTGAGAATAAAGTGGATTCCTTTTAGCATTCTCTATGGTCTCCCATTCACCTAACAGGGCCCTTGGACGGCACCACCTTCCAGATATGACCATACAGGTGAATGATGCCGACGAAAAAGAAGCGCTAGGGGTAGCGGTGGTCACATGGCCATTTCATTCAGCAAAATATCGGGTAACCGTTTGTCTCACTTCTTTCAGCCAATCTTTTCTTTGCTCTTCGGTACTAGTAACCATGATGTTGAACATCTTTCGGTAGACCTTATGGACTCCGCATAAACCGAAAATACACTTTTTCCATATGGCCTCGAGGGGATCGCCGAATACACGCTTTTCTCTTTCAGTCTCCGTGTTGGAGGTATTGAAAACAATGGCAGCCTTTGCCTTCAACAGGCCATTGGGCACCCCTTCTCCGTTGTCACCTTCAAGGAATTCATAGGCCACGCCTGGACGCATGACCCTGTCGACCCATCCTTTTAGAATGGCCGGCGGCTGGCCCCACCAGTTTGGGTGAATGACAATGATCCCGTCTGTCTCTGAAATCTCTCTACAATGCCTTTCAATCTCAGGGGGCAGGGGCCCGTCCTTGGGGATTTCTTCAGCCGGCAAAAGCGGGTCAAACCCCTCATCATAGAGGTCATGAAAAGAGACCTCATGCCCCTTTTCAGTGAGGGCCTGAACAGCCGTGGCGGCGATGGCGTGATTAAAGCTCTCTTTATTGGGATGGGAAAGTATGACTGATATGTTCACGTGGGTCGCATCTCCTTCTCTCTTTTGTGAAAAAGGCCTTTTGAATATCTATACCTACCGAAGTTCGCACCCCTCGTTTCCACTCATAGTGGGTCTGTCAAGACTTGTACCCCTCCGGGATGTGCAAAAGAGGGCGTGGGAGATCCGGTGAACTTCTCTCAACAGGGGCCTACACCCATTGCCACTGGCCAACTTTGACAAACTCGCAACAAGTCATTTCGCGAACGACATTGAGCATTCTTGGGATAAGATTCATGATAAGCGAAGCGTCAAAATCGCAAACTGTGTGAGGGCGTTAGCCCGAGTTTTTGCGATTTGGCGAAGCGCAGAATGAATCCCAAGAATATTCACGGAGTGAGCGACTAGACTTTTTGCGAAGCCCTCTTCGCACAGCTACTAAAGGCATTGGAGGCTGAAGAGAAGCGAATTTCCCACTCCCGAGGCTCCCTTTGCATCAAAAAGGCCCAAACCAGCGTTCTTCCGTTTCCTTGAGTATACCTATTTATCCGGGCTTGCCCCTGGCGCTGCCGCTTTCCTCAACACGAGACAGCAGAGCGCCCCCGCGAACCTCGTCCCTTTCACTGTGAAATCCGTCGGCCTTCCCAGTGCCTCCATTTCCTCAGCGTTCAAAAAAGGCTCCTCGAACGAATGGAGCCACAAGATCGCAAGCCGGAAGCCTCCGAACCGGGCGCGCACCTCCTTACGGACCCCTTGCGGCATGTCGCGCACCAGGTCGTACATCAGGCATAAGCCGCCGGCCTTGAGAACCCTGTGCGCCTCTGACAAGGCGTGGACGGGGTCGTTCCAGTGGTGAAGGGACCCTGTGGAGATGGCGCAATCAAATGTCCCATCGGCAAAGGGCAATGCATTGGCATTTGCAGACAGGACTTCGATACGACTGTCGCCTGCCTTTGTCTTCACATTGCCTTTGGCCTGCTCAACCATGGCGGGAGAAAGGTCGACCCCGACCAGTTCCGCATCTGGAACGGTCTTACCGAGAGCCAAGAGAAGGTGGCCAGGCCCGGTGCCGATGTCAAGTAGGCGGTGGGCCGTTCCGTATTGGGCTACGTCATGGGCCACCAGTTCGTAGTGCCGACGGAAAATCTCGCTACGGCTTAAAGCATTGTAGAGGACACTTCCCGGCCAGGGAATCCCTTCGGGATGAAGCCGCTTCATGAATTGTCGCCAACGATTGCTCATATTGTCCAGGCCAACGAAAGAGCTCAGCTCTGGCAGACGTCTGTTCTGCTCAATTCCGTTTATCTAGAAACTCAAGTTTGCGCCTGGCGGCTTCAAAATAGGCGCACCCCTCTTTTCCACAGATGGTAGGTGTGTCACAACTTGTACCCCCTTCCACCATCTTTGCACAGCTGCTAAAGGCATTGGAGGCCGAAGAGAAACGCATTTCCCCATCCCGAGCCCTCAGTTGCATAGAAAAGGCCCAAACCAGGGTTCTTCCGTTTTCTGAAAACCTCGGCACACTTTTATCGTTATTTCAGTTGGTTGATAGGGATAAGGATAGAATCATGGGCTGTCCCCGCGATCCTCCCAACTCCCCGGTAAACGCCTTGTTCGGCCCCCTTCCGGTGTTCAAAACATTTCATATTTCACAACCCTTCCGTCCAGGCCCGCATGTCGCAATGGTTTTTTCCATGTCGGCTTAAGACCGATCCTCTTTATCATCTCCCGGTTTCCAAAATAGAGATAGACATGGGAGCCCTTGCATCGCTTCTTTAAAAAATCGCCCAGGTTTTTATAAAAGACGTCTAACCCCGTGTCATCTTTCAGGCGAATCCCATATGGCGGATTGCAGACGATCACACTGTCTTCGATGCCCGATAGCGCATACATATCCTTTTTAAAAATCTTTATCTCGCCACCGTCAGGCAGAGAGCGGCAATTGACAGTGGCTGCTTTTACTGCAGATCGGCTTTTGTCACTGCCCGTAATCAAGCCTTTGGGCAAGCGCCGTATCTTTTCATCCGATTGTTCCTTAATCTTTTTCCAAAGCCCCTTATCAAAATCCGGCAAGAAACTAAAACCAAAACCCTTTCTCAGAAAACCCGCCGGAATCGAACAGACACGCATCATGGCTTCACAGAGAAGTGTTCCGGATCCACACATGGGGTCATAAAGGGGCCGTTCACCATTCCACCCTGAAAGCTCCAACATCGCAGCGGCAAGTGTCTCCTGCATGGGCGCTTCGACCGTCTCGCGCCTGTATCCACGGCGATGTAACGAACCGCAGGAGGTGTCACAATTGATGATCCCCCGATCCCTTTCAATGTGAAGATTTAACCATATGTCCGGAGATTTTCCATCCACATCAGGCCGACTGCCGCACTTGTCCCTGAAAACATCCGCCACGGCATCCTTTAAACATAGGGATGCAAAGTTGGAATGCCTTATACTATTGTTCCCGGAAACATTGGTGAAGATTGCAAAGGTATTGCCAACGGAAAACAATCTGGTCCAGTCGATTGATTTTCCGGCACGATAGAGATCTTCGCGATCCCGGCAGGTAAATGTTACCAGTGGCGCCAGAACCCTTGTGAGAAGACGGGCATGATAATTGATAGTATAAAGAGCCGCGTGATCGGCTGAAAAATGGATTCCGCGAAATCCATGTTTCAGTCGCACCGCACCCAGCGACTCAAGTTCTTTTTCAGCAAGGGTTTCAAAGCCCCCTGGAATTTGGGCGAAATATCGCCCCGTCTTTTGATACAAAAACGAACTCATTTACAAACCATTAGCCTATTATTTTTTGGTCATGTCCGGGTGGTTAGCACAATCCCTAAGCACTAAAACAAAAATAAATCGTAAAAGACCTGGCAGGGAACTCCGGGGCACGCTGCTAAAAGCTTGACAGGGGTGCCCCTGCCTCGAAGAGGTTTCAACCTTTCAGGCGCGTCCCGCTAATATACGACTATTTGAAGGAAAGCTTCAAATGCAGAGCGGCTTTTCTTAGTTTCTTGTCTGCTGTCCACAAAGGAATGGCAGACAATTTGGCAGACGCCAGAAGGTGTACATCGACAAATCCCATCCCCATACCGAACAACTGGTTCTTTTCGACAAAGAAAAGGTATTCTGTCATATCCACAGTTGACACTGAAGGCAACGTCTCCAGCAAGGAAAGGATCTCAGATCGGTTTCCAATGTTTCCGCAAGCCAACTCCCCGATAATGAATGGATGACAGGCCACCTCACTATCCAGCAGAAGGCTTTCAAGATGACGATCACCCTTGCCTAGGTGATGGACCCAGATGGAAGTGTCTACCAGAACCATGGTCAGGGTTTGGCCACTCTTCGTCGGGGTATCGCCATCAGACCGTCCTCAGTCCCACCCAGTTTCGCTAGACGTCTGCCGCTCTCACGGGCAATCAAAGCTTCTAACCCCCGTCTCACCAATGCAGTCTTTTCTTTAATTCCAGTCAATTCTGACGCTTTTTTCAGGATGTCGTCGTCTATATTTAAAGTTGTTCTCATATGCACTTATATGCATGATTGGAGCATACTTGTCAACAGAGAAGTCGATGATAACGGGCAATGGACCCGCAACCGCCAACATGGCCCCCTCTTTCCCCCCCGTGGCGCCATCCCCCCCACCATGAAGTGGCTCCACATGGGCGATCACTAACACCCGCCTCCGGCCTGACTGACGGGTGTCACATCGCCTCTTTCATCCATGCCGCAAAGCGCCACCAATTGACAAATCACGGTCCCCCTCTACATCTCAAAACGAAAAGCACAAAAACATGGACGTCCTGGAGATCTCCTATTTTCCAAACCCTTGATGGGACAAGGGCCACATGTTATTGATTCCGACACTGTTTTATCAACGGATGGACACCGGTTTGTGTGTTGTCATAAACAGCAAATAAGTCGTAAACCGCACTGGTGCGGTGCCGATGTCTTCCATCACATTTGAACCCATTGAAACCGAGGATCGTATGGCAAAGAGACTGTTTCTGGATTTGGAGGCATCCAGCCTTTCCTGGCACTCCTATCCCATCGAAATTGCCTGGGGAAGTTCACTGGATGAGATAACCAGCTATCTGATTTCGCCGGAAAGCATCAATGAATGGACCGATTGGAGTACGGATGCCCAAGACCTGCATGGCATTAGCAGGTCTATGCTCATAGAAAGGGGAACGAAGCCGGAAGTGGTCTGCCGTGAATTCATGCGTGCTTCGGAGGGTCTGGAAGTATACACGAACAATCCCTGTTGGGATGCCATGTGGCTCTATAAACTGTTTCTCTTTGCCAAACAGAAAATCCCAATCGTAAACGTGAGACATTTTGATGAGCTGTTGATCAACACAGTCTGTCCAAGAATGGAAAAACGATTGCAAGGGCTTTATTCCTGCATAAGAATAAAAACGAGGGTGTCTAACGAAATGGGACGCCGGCACAGGGCAGGTGCGGATGTGGAGTATCTGATCAGAACCTACAATCTGGTTGAACAGATGGAATGCGATTTTTCAGAGCTGACAAATTAAGGGAGACTTCCTTCTCTTTAGGTGGATCACAAGCTCCTTTCAGCCGGTATCACCCCATTACTACTCTTGTTTATTACGAAACTCCAAAACTAAAGAGCCTTCCCCGAGACAAGACCCACGTGGAATAAAGCAGCAAATAGGTCGCCCTTGGTCCCTTATCTTCTTCTAGAAACGGGATCTTCGTCATCAAGAATCATGATGATGACCGGTGCCAGGGTGGCCGGTGGTGTCACGAAGGTCTGTTCATCACCATATGAAGTCCCTGCACCATTGGTGGCATAGGCCCGCACATAGTAGCGGGTATTAGGCTTGAGTCCTGTCATGGTGCTGGTAAAACTCCCGGTGCCGGCCCCCTCAATCGTAAGGCTGTCCAGTATGGTGGGATCGTGTGAGGTGCTCCAGCAAAGGCCCCGGGCCGTTATTTCTGAGCCGCCGTCCGCCGTGATCTCGCCCCCGCAGGTGGCTTTGGAGGGGTAGATATTGGAAACCCCGGAGGTACTAAGCGTGGCCGTTCTTATGATGGCCACCAGGTAGTCCTCCACTTCACCTGACGGGGCATATCCTAAAGGCGAGGAGATCTGGTCTGCTGCAACGATGAATCGTACCCGAACGGCAAGGGTTGATGAAACAATATCCGACGGCGCATTGGCCACTAGAGAATTTGACCCGCTCAAGACAGGCTCGGCATCAAACTCCAACTCGCCGGCATCCCAGCTTCCGCTACCATTGAAATCGCACCACATGAAGACAAACCCGGCGGTGCTTGCCGTGATATCCACCCCGAACATGGCTCCCGGGATGACGGGATCAATGGTGACCCCGTCTTCATCATCGCTTGTTCCATTGTTGTCGTCGCCCAGGGCATCTGCATCGGGCTGGCCGTCATTGTCCGGATCAACGGTAGCGCCCAAATAAGTGACTCCGTCGATTCTGTGAAATGCGCCGTCAGAGGAGAGCAAGGTGCCGTAACCGTCGGGCAGATCTCCAAAATCGACGAATTCGTATTCAAATGCGCCAATGTCCCTGGGGCCTTTGGCGGGCTGGCCCCGCTGGTCCGTGGAAAGCGCGGTGGCCGGATCACCGTTGTCAATGGCCGGACTTTGGGGATGTAACGCCATGGTCCAGGTCGGGCCGCCGTTATCTGCAAGGGAGCCGAGGCGCGGATCACCGTCAAATGCGGCATCGCCGGAGCCGTCGTGCACCAGATTGTTTATGTTATCGGAAATGGTGCCGGTATTGATGACATCCGACGCAGGGCTGTTCGCCACAATGGTATTTGAATAGTTGAGGGTACCGGCATTATTGACCCCGGCCACGGTGTTTTCCGCGATGGTGACATTGTTCAGGGTCAAGGTGCTCCCGTTGCTGTTAGAAATACCCGCGCCGGTGTTGTCTGCCACGGTGCTGTTTTCAAGGGTCAGTGTGCCTTGGTTTTCAATACCGCCTGTAGAGCCATTGCTGTGGATGGTCGATTCCGTGATGGTTACCGTGCCTTCATTAAACACCCCGCCACCAGGGGTTCCTGAGTTGCCATTTTGCAGGGTCAGCCATGACATCAACACATCCGCGCCTGAGGCGATATGAATACACCGGACACTGTCATTCCCATCGATGATACCGGGTCCTTTGAAAAACAGGTCTTTATCGATGACAAGTTCGCTTGAAAGGATGATGGTTCCGGACAGGCCGGACAGGTCAACGCCGCTGCCTGGCTGGGCATCGGCAATGGCCTGACGGAGCGACCCGGCACCGGAATCATTGGCATTTAAGACCGACAGCATCCCAAAGTTCTCTGATCGGCTGTTGTTCCCGCCGTCGCATTCATTAATGGCATCTGCCGGGTCTGCCGTTGCCGTGAATGCGCAGACGGGGCCATCCCAAGATCCGGAAATCGGAAAACTGACATCCTCGGATGTACCTGGGTCAAGGCTGGAAACGGATTGGTCTGAAAAGGTCAAACAGCCGTCTGTGGCAAGGGCCACCATCGCCACATCTGAGGCAATGCACCCACTGTTATGAACGGTTACATTCACCGAACCTGAAACCGGAGACGTCCTCAGATCCACATTGGAAAAATCCATGTCCGTAACGGTAAGATCGGGGATAGGAACGGTGTAGGTGGTGGCGGAGCCGGTGGTGTTATCGCTTTCATCGCATTCGCAGATATCATTGTTAAGATCGACGGTAGCGTTGAAGCTGTAAGGTACCGCGCAGGGCTGGCAGTCCGGGGTCCATGTGCCGGTATTAACCGCGACATCGGCAAATCCCCCGGCAGCAATAGCGAGGTCGTAAGTACCGGTACCGGTCCAGCCCTTGCCGTCCGTCACTTCCACGGTGAATGTGCCGGAGGCATCACCGTCACCGTTATTGGTGACGCGGACGGATACCGTGCCGTTGAAATTCCCGTCGCTGGTGCAACTGACGTCAGGCGTAATGCTGGTGACCACCAGGTTGGGTAGCTCCAGGGTCACGGGACCGGCTGTGGCGCTGCCGCTGTCGGTACAGTCGTAGCCGGTGGTGTTGGGATCGTCGTCCGTGGCGTCCCCGGAAGTACCGCAGGCCCATTGGACGCTGACATTGTTCTGCCTGAGCGCCGCAGTGCAGTCATTCTGGTTGGGTAAACCGTCGGGGTTAAGGGTGGCCTCGAACGTAAAGGTGGCTGTGGCACCGGCCCCCAGGTCGTTGAATTCCCAGCCCACTATTTGCTGGTTCCCGCCAATGTTGGCAGGGGTAATGGTGCCGGGTTGGTCTTCGGTAAAATTCCCGGCATAATCCAGCCAATCGCCCAGGGTGTCCACGACCCGGATCACTTCCGCATTACCGGTGCCATTGTTGGTGACCCGGATCGTATATTCCACGTTGCTGCCACAGTCTACCTGCGAAAAACTGGCGGTTTTGGTAACCGCTAAATCGGGAAAATTTGCCGTTAGCGCCTGCGAGGTCGTTTCGGAATACTGGGTGTCATCGCAGCAGTCGTAGAAGCGCAGATCGAAATCCACGTCATTGGTGACATAACAATCGGACTCGACGGAAAAGGTCAGGGTGACCGTAGAACCGGCAGTAACGGTGTCGCAAAGATTATCGGCTTTCCCCGCAGGGTTTTCGGTGACATCTCCAAAAGTTAAAATATTATCTGTTGGACCTGAGATAACAGGATTGATCGAGGTGGCACCACTGCCGCAGTCAACTGTAGGCTGGACCGTATTCATATAGCTCAGTCCGTCCGGCAGGGTGATCACTAAGTCCACATGTTGGGCGTCGGTAGGACCGGTATTCTCAATGGTGACGGTTAAGTCGCTGCGATCATCGCAGGCATCGACTGCAACGGGATTCAAGGCGATAGCCAGGAAACCCATGGTGGGTTCCCGGGTCTCGGTGTGCACATCGGCAACACCGGTGCTGGTGAGACAGAGTGAGTCGTCCGGCGCGTCCACGCCCGGTTTGGTGGCTGAACTGCCGTCCGCAAGACCGCAGCCCCAATAGGCGATGACGTTGTTGTCCAGGTCCGGGCTGCAGGGTGCCGAATCGGTGGTGGCATTCAGGGTCAGGGTCACCGTGTCGCCGTGGTTGACGTTTCGCAGCTCCCAGGTCACCACCTGGCCGACGTTGGTGCCGTTATCCGATGTATAGGGCGGGTCGCCCACGGAAGAGACGTAGGTGAAGGCGGCGTCCATGGTGTCCTCTATCCAGATGATGGGCAGGGTGTAGCCGCTGTTGTTGGTTACTGTGATAGTCCACTGGATGGCATCGTTACAATCAATCGGATCGGTGGCCCGGGCGACATCAACAGTGATATCCGGAGTATTAAATGCCGCAGTAAATGTACTGACAGCCGTATTAAACACATCGGCGCAGGGGTTTTCATATCGGGTGACACAGGTAATATTGCCGCCGGTAAAGGGACAGTCAGATGTCATGTCAAATTCGATCTCGATGGTGTCCCCGGGAGTGGCCGTGGCCAGACCGGGAATTTCAGTGGATGTCCAATCCAGTTGTTCCGGGCTGCCAGTGACCACAGGGTCATAGGCCGCATTGGGCCCGTTCCAACCGCCGGCATTCAATCGCCAACGGGTGGATCCCGGAATATAGTTTAAATCATCGGGCAGTTCCTCTGTGACTTGGAGGTTATAACAGGTGACCTGACCGGCATTCGTGATGGTGATAAAGCCACTGGGATTTTCGCACGCATCCACACCGTTTTGCGGTGTAATGACATTGGTGTTGATCAAATTGGGGGCGGGGATGTTGACGATGGAGTTGTCGGTCACGGTGGTCTGACAATCCACACCGATGCAGCCCCATGCGGCCGAGACATCGTTGGTGAGATTGTTGCAATCGACCTGCCTGGCAATAAAGGTAATCTGTCGCCGCTCGCCGGCTGCCATGGAGGCAATCTCTATTGATGCGCCGTTTATGGCCCCGCCATGATGATCCAAGGAATCGTTGATGGTGACCCCGGTCATGTTGTCCACCACCACCGGGTTAACACCGTGTTCGTACAGAAGACCGCTTCCCAGCACGTCGTCCACCCACACGTTGTAAGCCGTACCGGTGCCGCGGTTGGTGAGGTAGATTTCCCATTGCACGGTGTCGGTAACAGCATAATAGGTTTCAGGCGTTTTTTCGATTAATAGGTCGCCGCTTAACAATACCGGCCATTGCGTGGCAGTCGCGGAACAGGTGTCGTCATAGGTGCCGTCGTCATTGCAGTTGTCGTCGAAGTAGGCGGTGGCATCCAGGGCGCCGGAGCTGGTGCAGCGTTTCTGCACATCCAGTTGAAGGGTGGCGGATTGGCCGGAACCGGTAAAGGCATCCCCGAATTCCCACACGTAATCGTCACCCACGATGGCGGGGGTGCAGGAGACCGGGGCCACGCCGCCACATATGGTGGCCGCGGGATTGACCACGTAGTAATTCAGTCCAGACAGCACCAGCCGCACATCCCTGGGATCGGCGGTGCCGGAGGTCTGGGTGAGGGTAATCGTAATGGTTTGCGATTCGCATTTATGTACAATTTGTCCCAGGCCGGTGATGGATACGGACATGGCTGGCGTATCTACCGAGACAAGGGTGGTTTCATGGATGATCCCGTCCGGCAGGCATTGGGAACCGGTAATGAGGTTCATGTCCAGGCTGGACCATGAATAGAAACTGGCCCCGTT
>Ga0180437_10005883_pt1 | contig 16617 bp, 11 predicted proteins | sample SS_ome_4_FD_132410 | JGI IMG/M metagenome (GOLD analysis project Ga0180437, IMG submission 132410) | Hypersaline lake sediment archaeal communities from the Salton Sea, California, USA - SS_3_D_1 metaG | ecosystem: Environmental > Aquatic > Non-marine Saline and Alkaline > Hypersaline >... | reverse complement strand
GCGCTAAATTAATTATATAAAATAATATAAGTAAATATTTATAGGTAAAGTATTATAATATGCCTAATCAAATAAACTCACAGAACTGGTCAATAGATGATTTTGAGTCAAGTAACTTAGGACCAACTAATGCAGGTGATTTTAGAACATTCTTGTTCAGTAACAACTTGCCGGGTATCCCACCTGAGATACAACAATATTTCCCTTTAGCCTCATTAGATGATAGAGGTACTCAGTACAACGTAAATAAAAAGAGTTTTACTGACCCTGGGAATGTTGAATCTTGGTTTGAAGAAGGTGGTTATGAGGTTAGTACCCACGAGATTAGGGATATTGGTATGTTAATGAAGAACAAGTACGGACCAGGTGCTATATACGCATACAACTGTCCTGAAATGATTCCTGAAGACACAGGGTTCTTACAATATCAAACAGGTTCAGGTTCCGATTTTAGGGCTTCATTAGTAGGTCAACAACTAGGATTTGGTTATGCAGCTGGTTTGGATTTTGATTCAGAACTAAATGATATAGCTAAAGAACAGAGAAAATTAGAATTCCAAGAAAGAGTAAAACAAAACTTTATTCAAGATACTGTTGGGAAGATTAATGCTGACCCATTAGGGTTATTAACAGGACAACCACTTTTCCAACAAGATTTCCAAATCACTAAATTAACTAGTTTAGGTGGTCAAGCATTGGAAGCATTATCAGATTTATCGGGTGTTAATATACCTGTTAGTACAATCCCTGAAGGGGCTTTTGGTCAATACGGTTCATCAGATTACTCTGAGGATTTATTAGATGCTACAGGAGGAGGTACTAGGTCATTAATTTATGATAGTTTAGCTATTAACATTTACGGACCAACACTAATCGACCCAAATAAATCAGCTAACGCGGGACCAAACAGTGGTATTTCAAATGCTATCAAGAAGGCTGAAAATTTCACTAAGAAGTTAGCCTCAGGTAATCCACCACAAACAAAAACTTATTTAGACCCCGTCGACCCTGTTACAGACTTTACGGCCGACCAATCAGACCAACAAGGTAGAGAATTGGGTGCGGGTATTGTTAATAAAGCCGTTTCAAACTTTATTGACGGTATTGCTAACAAGAATGGTGTTACTAAAACATTAGTACCAACAGAAAATAGACCTGACGCTAATGGTAATATTAGTCCAACACTAGCTCCTGACCATACTAAACAAAGTAATAATTTAGGTTTCGATAGTGTTGATACAACTTATGAATCAGAAAAATCTGACGAAGATTATGGTCACACATTAGATTATACAACAGATTTAGGTCCTAAACGTCACGTAACATTAGATGAATATAGTTCATTAACCGATATGACAGCAGACGCTGATAAATGGTTTTGGACAGATGCGGGTGATACTAAGAACGGTGCGACAAGACCTTCAAGAAAAACACGTAGAGGATTATTAAATTATACCCAACAAATGGTTAATCAACAGATTAACAGTAAAGATGGGGCAGCAAGATATATTGGAGCAGCAAACTCCGAAAAGAATTACGGTCCAGCAGGGTTCGATGAACATGGTAGAACACGTAAACACAACACGTTCTCTATGGGTAATAAGACCAAAACAGCTGATGGTAAGTATTACTGTCGTTCATGGTCTACTAGACGTGCCTACAACGAGTATGTCGATTTGATTAGACATGATGGTCTATGGAGAGAAAACCAGCCTGGCGGTGAAAACTTAAGTAGTTTCATCTCACTGAGAAGTCCAGGGTTACCGAAAATTGCGTGGGAACATGATGGTGTTAGTGAACAAGCTATTGTGAAAGCTCTTAAAGATAATACTGGCTATATACCTAGAGAGTATGTAATACCTTACATGTTATCAATTGAGAATTTAGCTTGGCAAGGTTCACCACATTACTTTAAACTACCTGCATGTGAGAGAGGACCTAATGGTGGTAGACTTATGTGGTTCCCACCATACAACATTAACTTTACAGATAACACGTCCATCAATTGGGATACAACAGTATTCATTGGTAGGGCCGAACCTATATACACGTACAATCACACAGAGAGAACGGGTACATTAACATTTAGTGTTATTGTTGACCACCCCTCTGTTTTAAACAAATTAAGGGAAGATTTCCAAGTTAACCTAGAGTCGTTCTTCGCAGGTTGTGACACAGAAAGAGCTAGACAAATTTTGGAGGAGGCTTTCCAAGGGTATACAACACCTAACGGGGAGGAGAATCAACAAGAACCCGACCCAATCCCAAGTACTAATTTAGATATCCCTAACATAGGTGATACCTTAAGGTTCTACTTTAAGAACGCTAAGAATTATGGTACAAGAGATAATGATACTGGTAATGGTGGTGCCTCTAACTCAACTTGTGGTAACACATCTATTGTTGGAAACCCAGACCTACCATCAACATTCGTAGGTAGAAATACTGTGGGTAATACTTGTATCGGTAGGTGTATAGATATTAATTATGAAATAGGTGATAAGGTAGCGATTGATAACGTAAACTTATATCGTACAGATGGTTCAGGTGATGAACCAATCCCTAATTCAACAACATTAACGGATGCACAAGTATTCCCATTCACAGATAACGTAGCCACAGAACCAACAAGTAGTCCTTACTCTACACCAACACAACCTCCTTGTACAACAAGTTCAGGGTTTAATTGGCCTTGGGGACCAGGAGCGAATAAAGATGGTAATGGTAGTGATTCTAATTTCTGTAAACAAACAAGTGAACAATTCTTCACTACAGTAGATGGTACAACGTATAGTACTAGTACACACGGTATTAAATATGAAAGACCTGGATTTAATGATAGAGATTTCTTTAAATATGAATTTACCGATGCACCTGATATTAGTAAGTATGGTGTAGGTATTGATGCCTTATGTGAGTTCTTAGTTAAGGAACCTAAAGGTAAGGGTTATATGATTAAAATTGAGGGAGGTACTTCAGATGCGGCATCAAATGAATATAACACACTACTAGCACAAGATAGGTCTGAAGCTATTAGAGCTTACATGTATAAGAAGATGAGTGAGTTCGAGGGGAAAGAACCTATACAATGGACCGAAGGTGTGGTGGAACCTATCGATTTATATTTGGAAGAAAGGAAGAAAAATGATAGAGCTAACAGAGGTGAATCAGGTGGTAGTGAAGTTAAGAGATGGTGGTTAACAACAGGACAAATCACTAGTCCCAAGGATACAGATGAAAACTTTGTTGATTTACAATATACCGACACACCATTCCATTTACATCCAGAGGATAGGGAGAATAGTGAAGTAATCTCAAGAAGGACAACTAGAATCTCATTAATACCAAAACCTGAGTTAATTCAGGCAACTATTGATGAGGAGAATAGAGCAAATATAGAAGAATTAAGAGCAGAAGAAGAGAGAAAGAAGAAGGCAGAAGAAGAAGCGTTGAGACAAAATATTATCGATACGGCTAAGAATTTCATTAATGAGTGTGATTACTTTGCACAAATTAAGGAAGAACAACCTTTCGTATATGGTAGTATTAGGGAAAAAATTCAAAACTTCCACCCAGCTTTCCATTCTATGACACCTGAAGGATTTAACAGTAGATTAACATTCCTACAACAATGTGGTAGACAAGGTCCATCATTTATCGACCCGTTACAACCACAGAATACGGCATTCGGTAAACCACCAATTTGTATTTTAAGGATTGGTGATTTCTACCATACTAAGATTGTTATAGACACTATTAACTTCACATTCGACCCCATTCAGTGGGATTTGAACCCAGAAGGTATCGGTGTCCAACCAATGGTATGTACTGTTGACCTTAACTTTAAGTTCATAGGTGGTTCATCATTACAAGGACCTATTAGACAATTACAGAATGCGGTATCTTATAACTTCTTCGCTAACACAAGTCTTTACATGGGTCTTGAGGAAATTATTGCTAGAAGAGGTTCACAAGGGTTTGAAGTTGGTGGGTTTACTAATGATGAAAATCCTGTTGTTAATTCAGATTACCAAAACGCTATAGATGAAAGTTATTGGTATGGACCATTTGGTTCACAAACACAAGCTGACAACGCAGCGACTAGGTCACAGGAGGCTATTAGAATTAAGGATGAACAGGTACAAGAAGAAATCGCTAATAAGAAGGCGGCTGAGGACGCTAGACAAGCTGAACTAGACCAAGAACTTAAAGATAAGATTGAGGAGGTTACTAATGATGAAGGTGCGGTTAGTGAAGCAGCACAAGAAAACACAAACCAAGTAGCTAACAGTAAAGTTAAGAATTTACCTATAAAACTCACTATGGAGGTGGGGGCAAACAATAATGTTGTCATAAAAGGTATCCCTAAAAATGGTTCTATACAGTTAGGTGAAATGAGTCCTAATAAAAAATCTAGTTGGGAAATTACGATTAAAAATACTGGACCAGCTCCAATAATACCTAGTATGGATGTTAGTAGTGGTGTTAGGTCACCATGGGTGGTCAGTAATCTAACACTATCTAATTCCAATGATGGATATAGATATGTTGGGATACCTATCACTCCAGGTAATGAACAAGTGTTAAGATTCTCAACATCTAATAACAAACAATGGACGGGTCAAGAAGCTGGTAACTTTAGTAAATCGTTCACATTAACTATGGGTGGCTCATCCACAGCGTTACAGAAGTTTACTGTAAGTGGTGAACTTAAACAAGGTAGTACGGGAGGTGTTTAAAAAAAAAATAGATTATGCCAAGATATTATGATAGATATGAAAGTTTTAGAGCAGACGGTAATGTAAAATTATTACCATTCTTAAAGATTGCACCTAAATCTACTGACCAAAAAATTAAGTACGATGGTACTAAAAGACTTGACATTATTAGCGACGACTATTATGGTAGCCCTTACTACGGATGGCTAATTCTATTAGCAAACCCACAATTTGGTGGGGTGGAATTTGACATACCCGATGGGACCATTTTAAATATACCGTTTCCGTTAGAATTATCGTTACAACAATATCAACAAGCTGTAACGAGACATAGAAATTTATTTGGAATTTAATGGCTACAGAACCACAAATTATAAATAGAGGTAATTACAAGATAATTGACCCTAATCCCGTTCACCATACAATAGACCATGAAGAGTTATTTACTTATGTAAGTTTGGTTGCGAAGACTAAGGGTAGAACTTTCCTTACTGAGAAAGAGGATGGTAAGATTGAAATTAAGGCTTTAGAGTTGAAAACAACTGATATGGCCGCTAATAGAGATAAAACATTCTTATCAACCGATTGGACAAATATCGGAGGTTCACAAATTAGTACCGACCCGACAGTAGGTGATTTAGAGGGGTTTGGGATAACTAATATTGATATAGAAATTCAGAGTAGTTTCATACCGAAAGTCGTTATCGACTTTGTTGATATTCGTGGTGCAACATTATTTGAACAAGGTTCTTGTTCACCATATTCATTATTTTTCCATTTACCATACCCAGTATTCGAATTAACTGTTAAAGGTTACTATGGTAAACCTGTTAGATATTATTTAAACCTAATCAAATTCAATACTAAGTTTAACGCCGAGACAGGTAACTTTGAGTCTAAAGGTGAATTTATAGGGTATTCATACGCATTCCTAGCGGATATGTTGATGGGTATGGTTATGGCGGCAGGTAAAATGTTCGATTGGAATTCACCTGACGTATTAGAGTCTAAGTACGAACAAACTATAGCATATTATAAACGAAATGGTTTATTTGACCAAAACACATTTTCAGATGAAAACCTACAAGGTAACCCTGACAATCCATTCTGCCCTAGAGGCCCGTATGGACCTGAATGTATGACAATACCTGACCTATTAAGAAAAATAGATTTCATACAAGCTTTCTTAAGAAAGGTTAAAGGTACTGTAGAATATGATGAAGTGGGTAATCTAGTCGCTGTAAGAGGACAATTACAAGCAATGGTTACCGATATAAAAGAATTTTCTAGAAAACTAATTAAAGAAGCTGGGGCTAAAAACCCTATTGCTAGTAAGAAGACAAATAGGAGAATCAAAGAAAGATTTGTTTGGACAGAGAAACCAAACGCTAAAGTAAAAGACTTATTTAAATTTTACTTCGAAAGACCTACCGAAGCTGAATCATCTGATGGTACACTATTAGATGATGTACCTAGAATCAAGAACAAGGTTATTAGAGCTAAAAGTGGTAGAGGTAGAGAGGCATCTTGTGCTGGTAGTATTGTGAAATTAGCTACAAGTAGTGGTGATGGGTGTTCTGAAGTAAACGACCTACAAATATATGATGTCTTAAATGGTGAAGATTGGGTTAGAGGATTTAGTGAATTCAATTGGAATGACGGTCCTGTGGTAGATGATGAAAAATACTATATAGACCTAGGTTACATTTTAGACCATATAGAAAAAGATATTGTCGCGGTAGATGAAGAACTAGACTTAAGACGTGAAGAACTTAGAGAAGGTATTAACGAAGGTGTTAGAAGAGAATTAGGATTCCTACCAACAGTTAGGAATATCTTTACAGTGTTAGCATGTAACACCGAAACCTTTATGGAACTATTATTAGAGTGTTGTATATTAGCGGAACAACACCACAACAATAGGGTTGAGGATTATAACGCTTTGGAACTTAATGACGGTAATAAACGTGTACTATCATTAAAAGGTAAGAAAGAGACTGAAACCAAAGTTTATCCATGGCCAACATATTATGAAAAAGATTACCCCGATATCACATCAACATCGGGACAACAAGGTAAATTACAAACTAAAGAGGTTTATCCTGGTGAAAGAGTGGATTTCCAATCATGGGAAGAAGTTAGATTCGTAGAAGATTTCCTAAGGGCAATGTTAGAATTGAATAGGGAGTTAGAATCTTTAGAGGATGATAAAACAGGTAAGCCAGGTTTCGATAATTACACCCCTATATTCCCACTAGAAAATAAACTATTAGCAAATGATATTGCTGTAAAATATAGGGACCTAAGGGATGGTGGTAATGGACAAATAGATGAGAATATTCTAAGAATAGTTGGAGAGAGGATGATGATATTCTTCCACCACAATTTATTCGACCCAGTACACATTAACAATATCAATAGTGGACTAGGAATTGGTCCTAAACATAAAGAGAATTTATGGGATAAAAAATTTATTCACTACGGTAGAGAGGGTGATAGTATCGTTAAACACTTTGCTAGAATGGATGCCGATAACCTATTAAACACTATTGAATCTGATGTTGTCCTAAGGGAAACTGATAGAGCTTTAGATGTGACAAATATTTTGGATGACGTACTAGAGGCACTGAATAAGTATGGTACTTTAACTGAAGGTAATGTATCACAGGCTAATCCATCTTATAATGATTTGTTTGATGAAAACAAAAATAAGGTAAATGATATATTAAATGGTGACACATATATAATGTACACACCACCAACAGAAACAGGTGAGGATGGTATTAAAATACATTCTAGTGATAGTACCCCTGTTGTTACTGGTGGACTCTCTATTAAAGCTGACCACAATGAAATGGATGTACCATTTTTATTTAGAATATATGATTTAAATGAAAGGGGTGATATTCAGGACGTTACATATAAAGAGGATAATAAAGACAGAAGTGAAGAACAAAGAGATAGTCTAGTTGACGCTATACAAGGTACTAGACCTAAATTTATACAGGGTCGTAACACATGGACATCAGAAGGGTGGTTAGGTAATTACGAGAACACCCAAGGACTATTTTTTAAAGAAGATAAGATGTTCTCAACCCTACAGATTGGGTTTAATTTGTATGATACTAACGAATCGGGTATATCGGAAGAGAATTCACAAGATAAACATAGTAACATGGCTGTTATTGGGTATGTTACTAATGAGAGTACATCTTACGCTGGGACACAAGTTAAACTTTATGAACAGGGTGGTGGAGTGACAGATACCCCTGGTGATTTACTTTATCCTTGTGCGGGAGGTGCTCATATGTGGTTACATGTAAGTAGAGAAGGTGACGTTATGCCTATACTAGAACCACCTAATAATGGTGTATTTGTTGGGGCTACAGTTGTTGGAAATAGAGACTTAGGTAGTGGTACGGTTACTTTTGGTGATGGTCCGGCAAGTCAAGCGAGTGATGACCAAAAACATGCGTGGAGTAACCTAACAGTTTACGACACATTAATAATGACACCACTATGGCAAGACAATGTTAATAGATACCGTGAAATACAAGGTAGTCAAACTATTAACGGTAGGTCTTTCACTAGTGGTACTGACGCTAAACTAAAAACACCTCCGACAACATCTAACGTAACATCAACAGTTAGTACTAATTCTTACACTAGTGAAGATATACAAAATAGAAACTTAGCTTACCTATTTTTAGCAGGATGTAAACCCACACCTTTTATTAGTATGGGACTTGAGGCACCAGGAGCTGATAGTTTAGTTGCTCAAGATATATGGAATAATGTTTACCCTAAAGCTTTATACCCTCTAAGTCAAATGGGTTCAATAACACAAGTACCTAGAGTGTGGGTATTAGGTATGGGTGCGACATTGTGGAGATGGAAAACATTCATGGGGCAAAATACGGATAGTAGTGGTACCATTCTTTGGAGACACCCACTGTGGGGGGATGCACCAACAGGTAAAGACCCACTATCACAACCAGGTCACCCTGGAAATGGGTATACAAGTAAGAGATTTTCTAGAAGTGTTACATCAACCGATAGTGTAATATTCCAATTATTCGAGGATAGACCTTGGAGTGTAACTAACGCACCAAGGTTAACAAATGAGGGTACAACAAACTCAAAACTACAATTTAGTGTATTCAGTCCAAACGTTCTGAATAAAAATAATAGTGGTAGAGCTGCATTAGAAAGTCCACAATTTCTTAAAAATGAGGCGTGGGGTTATTTCTACGATTATTGGGGTGTTTTTAATAATAACGAGGAACTACACTCTAGAAGACCACAGTCTGAAAATTATGGTACAAGTGGTGTATGGGGTAGATGGATAGAGAGATATGGTAACCTATGGTCTAGGACGTTAGCTACTGATGGTCCGGCTGGTGATGAAATTCAAGATACTTGGGTATACGATATCAAAAACCCAGGTTACGAACCTGATTATAAGAGTTCTAATAAACAATTTTATGGTACAGAAGATGCAGCGAATAGGACTTATTGGCCACTATTGTGGGTCACACCATGGCAACATTTTTATACCGAACCCGTAAATATAGATGGTGGACTACAACCAAAGGGTACATCACAAGGTAGTTGGGCATCAAACATAGTTGAAAAAACTTTAATTTTTATACCTAGTGATAGGGAATACCGTGATTATCGTGGTAGTTTCTTTGGTATTGATTGGTCTAATTTAGATAATGATACCGAAAATATTAGGAACGATTTTTATGATTCACAAACTTTTGATAGTCTAACCATAGATGAGAGAGATTATAATTTTATCTATAAAAAAACTAGTGGTGGAGATAAAACTAGTCAATGTACTGAAGGTAGATATGGTGATATGATTGCGTTATTACCTGATGAAGTTAAAGATGAGTTTGTTAGAATATTTGAACAATGGGTTGATGATGATTGGTCTAGAGAAGGGGGTTGGTTAGAAGTTGTAGACCCAGTACATTTTTATCCTGATGCTACAACAGATTTATTGAAAGAATCTTATACAGTAAAAAGTTTTGCGGGTAATATAAATAGACCTGGGGCTGAACTATACGGGGCGGCTAGTGCTGACCTATTTGAAGATATATTCATCCCTGATGCTGCTAAGGCTACAGTAGGTGGTGTTGGTCTATATGACCACAACGCATGGATTGTCTTTAATGATGATGATGGTAAAGGGCCTGCTCTATATAAACATTTATTCGAGGAATATTACACACTATTAAGTTCAACCCCTAAATTATGGAATGTTGTGTACCAAGAGTTCCCACACTTTGCGGCTAATAAAAGATTAGCTAATCTATATATGGAAAGTTTCAGGGATTATTGGAAAAAGAATTATAACAGTAAACAAGATGAAATTGACCAATCAGGTAAAGATGATGAGGGTATTTTAGGTGGTTCAGTTATAGAAGACGCTGATACCAAACTTTCTCTATATAGGACATTTAAATCATTAAGTGATAAATGGGTGTCATCTTCTAAAAGAGTAGGTAACGAATCTAGGATGTTCTTTAATATCGTCGATAATGAATATACTGTACTAACCCAAGACGAGTCAGATAAAATACCATTAGCTGGACACTTTAGTTATGTTAATAGGGTTATGGGTGAGATTGGTAATAAAGCTGTTATCGACATCACAAAGTTAGAGAAGATAGAAGAAAACCCGAAGATGAGTCTTTATCAGGTGATAACGGATTTATTATCTGAAAACAAATTCGACTTCTTCCCATTACCATCGTTTACCAACTTTAGTAGTGGTAATGATGAAGAACTGAAACAAATGTTCACGCCTGTAGAAACACTAGATGGTGTGAATAGTGGACCTAACTTTATTTGTATGTTCGTAGGTGGTACATCTAGAACTTTAGATATGAAACCAAGAGCTAATTGTCCAATAGACCAGGATGATATGAATCATGAGGACGATAGTTTCAGTATAATCAACGATTACGACATACCAACTGAGATAAATGACCCATTGGAAGATACATACGGACCTGATAGAGTTGAGGGTAAAGGTTTCACAGCTTTTAAGGTTGCTTATGGTATTGAAAACCAAAATCACTTTAAGAATATTACATTAGACCAAACTGAATTCACTGAGACTAACGAATCGTTATTATTAATAGATAGATTAGCTAAGGGTGGTGACCCAGCAAACAGGGAATCTAAAGGTAATAATTTACATAATGTATACCTAACTAGGTCATACACATGTGGTGTTGAGTCTTTGGGTAATATGATGATTCAACCACTACAATACTTCGAATTAACCAACGTACCTATGTTCCATGGGACATACATTATTACAGAGGTTAAACATAATATTAAACCACACCATGTTGGTACCTCATTTAAAGGTACTAGACAACCAATGGCTACGGTACCTGTCGTAACAGATACTGCTATAGCGATGAAATTATCAATACAGGATTTGAAGGCAGATGGAACGGGTATATTCCTAGATGATATCGTAGGGGGTGAAGGTTCAACTAGGGGTGTCGGTGGAGCATCAACAAGTAGTTCTAATGTTAAAACAATTGGTGACGTATCTACTTGGTGTAAAGGTTCTAAAAACCCAATGGACGCACTTATTATTAATAATGGTGGTGAAAATGGTAGACCACAAAAGGGTACGGGTATTGAATTAACATCAATAGCTAATAAAATTGGTGGGGTACCTAACTGGGCTAGTGATAAACAATTCTTAGTTGAGGGTGCTGAACCATTGAAACGTATGATAGAAGACCTAGAGACATACTTAAAAGGGATTGGTTATAACAGTAATACAGTAAGAGTATCGTCACTATTTAGAAGTTATGACGCACAAGAAAAACTTTGTTGTGGTTCTAAGGGTTGTTATGGAAAACTTGGTAAGTGTACTAATAAATTAGCAGCACCTCCAGGTAGGTCTAAACATAGTATGGGTATCGCGGTTGATATAGGATTCTATGAAAAAGATGGTACTAAAATACCTAGTGGTAGTGGTGCTAAGAAACCTAAAGATTATCAAAGAGGATTTAATAGTGACGCTTACTTATGGTTATATCAACATTCATACCTTTATGGGTTTATACATCCATTGTGGGCTAGAGATGGTGGAACAGATGAGTTCTGGCATTGGGAGTATGTTGGTAAGGCTGCGTATAGTTATATGGCCCAATGGCCAAGTTCAGCAAAATCTAATTATGTTGATTTGACTTGGGGAGCACTAGACGGGGAACCAAGAAACTACTCATTTGTTAAGAACCCAATAAACGCTAAGACAGGACAAGAGGCCGTACTAGAGTGTGTGGACACATCCGACCCACAACCAAGGACTATTGGTGATGATGGTGGTACTGATATCAGTTCAAACGACCCAACATACGGTAAGGCTACCGCAAATAACGCTAGTAGAAATCTGACTTATACAGATAAGTTAGCGTACATAGGAAGAATTTAATGATATGACAATATATGAAAAAGCAATATTAGACACCATAGCGTATGCTGAAGGAACATTAGGTGTTAGTAGAGATGGGTATGACGTTATCGTTACTTTCCCTACTATAATCGGTTGGACAGATGATACAGATATTAGACATAGATGTGTTAGACCAACAGGTAATTTAACAGCACAGAAAATTAAAGATAAGGGTGGTACAGTATGTACAGATAAACCCGTACCAGCAGGTGAGAGTGGTGAGAGTTGGTATAGATGTGTTAATAAAAGTTGTAGTGTAGCTTCTACGGCAGCGGGTAGATATCAATTCTTGGGGTCTAGTTGGGCAACTACAACAGAAAAATTAGGTTTAGGTTTTAATGCACCAATGACCAAAGACAACCAAAACAAAGCGGCTATTAGGGCGGTTAAAACTAAAAGAAAAGTTACTGAAACTGAATTAAAAAACGCTTATTCTAGTTTCAGTAGTTTTGAAGTTGTTAGAAATAAACTGAAAGATGAGTGGACATCGTTCAAACTAAACGAATCTTCAAGGAAGAAAACACCTAAAGATTATTGGGAGGTTTATAAATTTGCTGTTAAAAAATATAAAGCTGGACCACAAAATGGTACGACATCAACATCTAAAGGTAAGAAATATATTGTGGATGGCAACGGTAATATTCAATCATCTGTTGGGACCTCTAACACTAATAGATATATAATCAATGTACCACCAAACAAGAAGACTAAAAAAATTATCTTCTTTTGGGCAGGTCTAGAAACATCTGTTAGTAGAGACACACAATGGAACCAAATACCTGACAATGTTAAGAGTAAGTATTACATTATAATGTCAGCGGGAATAGGTGGTACTTCACAATTATCCACTTTCCCACTATCAAAACTAGAAGGGGTTATGGATAACTTCTTTAAGAAGAATAGTATCGCCACTAGTTGTTGTGGTGGGTTCAGTAAATCTATTTTAGGGTATTCAGCTGGTGGTAAATCCGTAATCAAAAACTACAATTCTAGTTTCGATGTAGTAGGGTTAATAGACCCATCATTACCAAACTCATCACAAGGTGGGGCTTCAGTAACAGAAAATAGGAAGTGGGGTAGAAATACCACGTTTATTTGGGGTTCTAGTGGAATGCAAGGTTTAGGTTCACCTACATGGGGTACAAGATACCCACAATTAGAAAGTAAGATTAAAGCAGATGGTGGTTTCGCTAAAAAAATAGCCGGACTAAACCACGGTAAGGCAATCGAAAAATGGTTTAGTGAGTACGGAAATCAATTCACTTGATAGTTTTTTAAAATATCCATAGATTTAACTTATGGATGTAATATTTGATAACGGAGAACCGATAGAATTCGAACACTTCACACCCCAAAGGGAAGGTGAACGAAACGGTCTTGGCTTTAATTTCGAAAATCCAAATCAAAACTCCAGTACACCTAGACCAAGGATACTACCTGAATATCTTAGGGAACCAAGGGAAACTACTACAAGACGATTCAGTCTATTTCATAAATACGATGATAGGGGTGACATATGGCCTAAAATTGGTATAGGTATATTAGCCATGTTATTAACGGGTATGTTATTAGCGTTAGTTGTTTGTTTAGGTATCGCAATATACCAAGGAATGGGTATTTGGGGATTAATAGTATCTTACTAGGTTATATTGGTTATTGGGTGGGTCATAAAATTTTAAAGTAATGGGATACCCTTTTAGTTTCGGAATAGATTATGATGGAGAACCGTTAGAATATAACGGACAGTCATATACAGGTGACTCAAGAACATGGACACCTAACCCTATGTCAGCATCAACATTCACAACACCGCTGGTTGACACAAATGAAGGACCTAAGAAAGAAAAGAAATATCAAATGTCTAAACATAAGTTTGAATAATGGGTCCGTATAATTTCAAAAAGGTATATGATAAGTATAGTAATTGGTTAACCCCGAATAAGGTTATTTATTTGTTGGGATTACCAATCAAAGCTTTTCTATGGTTATTAATGAGACAAGAAAGGTTTATTGGTGACTATGTAGATACAATAGATACGGCGTTAAATGATATAGATGATAAATCAACACCAAGACAAATATATATTGTATTAGTGACGTTAATTAGTGTGATACCATTAATTCTATATGCTGGACCTCCAGCAATATATTGGTGGGTTATGAAGAAATTAGGTAAGGAAGTACCTGATAGGTCAATATTAAACGGTGAAACACAAACTGATAATCTAGAATATGGTGCCGTAGACGGTACTGTTGACGTAAGAATATTTGACAACGTAATGGATACCATCCGTGAGAATCAACCACCAACATCAAAATATCGTAATGGAGTTGTTGACTCTAAAATCAAGAAACATACATTTAAATAATGAAGATAATTAAAATCATAACTAAAGATATTGGTGAAGTTATGCCTTTTTTAAACGGTCACACAGATTATGTGTCAGAAGAAGAAGGTATAATAGAATTGGTTGTTGGTTATGATTTAGCTAAAGAAATGGGTGCAAGTATTTTGAATCACGAAATGGGTGAAAACAAGTATTGGACCTTCCTACCAAGGGAAAAAAGAAAAATCTTTAAAGACCATATTGAAGATTTAGTTAAGTTAGGGTATAAGAACTTAGTTAAGGGAGTGAGACTCAAAAACCTCAACCCAATTAAGTATGAAACACCTGATATATTTTTAAAATCGATTGAGAAGGCTATCAGCGGTGGAACGGGATATTTATATTCAGACAGACTCTATGTTTACAATGGTAACTTATACCATATAGACATGGGGTTATTGAAGTTTATGTCATGGGACATAGAGGACAAGATTGTCGAAATGATAGATAACGTAGAAGTTGAGTTAGAAAATTACAAAGAAGATTTAAAATACATCGACAAAAAATATATCCCCTACCTTATTCATGCAGAAGAAGATATTATTAGTAGCGACGTTCGTCAATGAGGATTACTTAGATAAGTTCCTTTACAAAATATACAAAAATTTTGGTGTAAATAAAAAAACTGTTTTCATTTTTGAAACAGGTGACGGTCTGCTTTTAACATACAAATTATACCTAAACATAGGTGAGAGAATAAACATCAGAAAAGAACTTCCAAAAACAGTACAAATACATAAAAGAGGTACAACCTTTTTCACTATCAATGCTCTAAATAAATTAATCGAAAGAGACTTTAATTTAGAAGAAGGTAATGTGAATTATAAGAAATATGATATTGATTGGAAAAGTTATGAAAATAAGATAATCCTATTGAAAAATGATGTTCTTGAAATTTTGGACTTAAATAGAAGATTTACCGATTAACGGCATATTTATAGTAAAAAGTATTATGTTAACAGATAAAAACAATAAGAAAACGGAAAATAAGGATTTAGAAAAGAACTTGGATAAATTCCTTAAAAATGGTGCTTGTGAAAACGAGGACTGCCAAATCAATGACCCTGATGAGATTGTAAAAAGAGAACATAAAAGAATCATCACTAACGATGGTAGACAACTATTGAGTGAGTACACTAGATAAACAATTCTAAAATGGATAAGAAAAAAGAAATCAACGAAACCGTAAATAGGTTTAATCAAATCTTAGGTTATTCACCTGAGAAAGGTGGTAATGAACTTAACGAACGTAAGAAGAGAGTCGTTTACCAAGATTACGCTGAAGATGATGAGGATGTAAAATTCGGTGACGAAGGTGCTGAAGCATCAGAAGAAGGTGGTGAAGAAAACGCTGATTTCGATTTCGGTGACGAAGGTTCTCCTGAGGGAGGAGATGAAGGTGAATTCGATTTTGGTGGTGAAGAAGGTGGAGATGAGTTTGACTTCGGAGGTGAAGAAGGTGGAGACGAAGAAGTAGATGAATTCGGAACCGCTAGTGAGTTCAGTGCAGCAGACGAGATTGAAGATACAGGTGAAGATGTTGAAGAGATTGACGTTACCGCTATTGTAGACAAATCCGATGAAGCTAAAGAAGCGGCTGAGATGGCAGTTTCAACGGCACAACAAAACTCTGAGTACTTAAAGTCAATGACTGACACAATCTCAAATCTATCCAACCAACTCACTAAAATGGATACGATTCTTAACAGAGTTTCTAAATTAGAAAAGGATATTAAAACACCTGAAGAAAAACTTGAGTTAAGGTCTTTAGATAGTTACCCATTTAACTTAAAATTAAGTGATTATTGGGAAGAAAAAGCTGCTGAAGATGATAACTATAATATCACAGGTGGTGAAACAACAGTTAATGGTAAAACTAAAGAATATACTATAAGTAAAGATGATATCGATACCTTTAGTGAAGACGAGATTTCTAACTCATTCAATCCTGAAGCGGATGGTGAGGAAGTTACCATTTACAAGAGACAAAGAGGATATTAATCAATAGAATAGATACTTT
>Ga0180437_10005882_pt1 | contig 16618 bp, 13 predicted proteins | sample SS_ome_4_FD_132410 | JGI IMG/M metagenome (GOLD analysis project Ga0180437, IMG submission 132410) | Hypersaline lake sediment archaeal communities from the Salton Sea, California, USA - SS_3_D_1 metaG | ecosystem: Environmental > Aquatic > Non-marine Saline and Alkaline > Hypersaline >... | reverse complement strand
TCGCTTTCCCAGGGGAAACCACAAAGGTATATCGGTATAGGGGGATTAGTGGGTGTAATTGCCCTCATGTTCCATAGCATTGTCGAGAGAAACATCCAGGTCCCAGCCAATGCCTTTCTCTATGCCGTTATGTGGGCAATGGTCCTCACCATCGCACGCGAGCCACGGAGGAAGGCGTAAGGAGTAAGGAGTAAGAAGTAGGCAGTAAACAGTAAGCACTAAGCAGTAAGGAGTAGGCAGAACCTTAACCTGGAGTTCTTATGAAAGCTCTCATTACGGGGATAACGGGCCAGGACGGAAGTTACTTAGCAGAGTTGCTGCTTTCCAAGGGCTATGAGGTTCATGGGCTCATTCGAAGGGCGAGCACCTTCAATACCGATCGAATTGATCACCTCTATGTCGATCCACATGATCCGCAGGCAAAGCTATTTCTCCGTTATGGGGACCTCTCCGATTCCGGCCAATTAACCGAATTGATTTATAACATTCGTCCCGACGAGATTTACCATCTCGGTGCCCAGAGCCACGTAAGGGTAAGTTTCGATACGCCCGAATTTACCGGCGACATCACGGGGTTGGGAACGACTCGTCTCCTCGAGGCCATCAGAAGGAGTGGAATCAAGACGAAATTCTATCAGGCCTCAAGCAGTGAGATGTTCGGAGATTCGCCCCCTCCGCAGAATGAATTGACTCCTTTCAGGCCACGGAGTCCCTATGCTGCGGCAAAAGTGTACTCTTATTGGATGGTGCGAAATTACCGCGAGGGATATAGGTTATTCGCCGGGAATGGAATTCTCTTCAACCATGAGTCTCCGAGACGAGGGGAAACCTTTGTCACGCGGAAGATTACGAGGGCGCTTGCACGGATTAAATTTGGCCTGGAGGATAAACTCTACCTGGGCAATCTCAATGCGAAGAGAGATTGGGGGTATGCCGGGGATTACGTAGAGGCCATGTGGTTGATGCTTCAACAGCAGGAACCGGATGATTACGTTATCGGGACCGGGGAGAGCCACACAGTGAGGGAATTCGTTAACCTCGCATTTAACCATGTGGGCATTGAACTGGAATGGAAGGGGAACGGCATGGACGAAAAAGGCATCGTCCGCTCCCTCGCCTCCCCTTACTCCTCAGCCTCGGCCTGCTGTCTGAACGTTGGTGATGTTCTCCTTGAAATCGACCCCCGTTACTTTCGCCCAACAGAGGTGGAATTTCTCCAATGTGATCCTACCAAGGCTAAGGAAGAATTGGGCTGGGAAGCCAAAGTTCACTTCGAGGATCTGGTGAAGATGATGGTCGACGCGGACATTCAAGCATTGGAGGAACTCAAACAGTGCCAGGATGTGATAAGGAAAATAAAGAATAGTAAGTAGGTTAAGGCTAAGGTTGAGGTTAAGGTAATATCAAAAATGTCGTATAAATCATTTGAGGAAATGCCTGTTTGGCAGAAATCTATGGATTTGGCTGTAAGAATCTTCAAGCTAACAGACAATCTTCCAAGAAAGGAAGACTATGGATTAGTCTCACAAATCAGGCGGTCGGCACTATCTGTGTCGGGAAATATATCTGAGGGATTCGGTCGAAAACATACACGAGATAAGTTGAAATTTTATTTCAATTCCCCGGGCTCTCTGGCCGAAACCAAGAATCATTTAATCTATGGACATAAATTGGATATCTCAGCGAAGAGGAACTTGGAGCTCATTCTGACCTTATTGAGGAAATATGGAAAGAGCTGAATGCCCTCATCAGCTCGCTAGGCAAAAGAAATTAGCTTTAACTTTAGCCTTAGCCTTAGCCTTGACCTTAACCTGAACCTGCGAGGTACGTTTTGAGCTTTTGGTCATCTCGCCGTTTCCTAGTCACCGGTGGTGCTGGCTTTCTCGGCTCCTTTGTGGTGGAGAGGCTCGGGGAGCACGGCTGCAAGGATATCTTTGTACCCAGGAGCAAGGACTATGACCTTGTGGAAATGGACGCGGTGAAAAGGCTCTACAGCGATGCTAAACCCGATGTCGTTATCCACCTTGCCGCCCGGGTAGGGGGTATTGGGGCCAACCGGGCCAATCCCGGCAAGTTCTTCTATGACAACCTCATGATGGGCGTTCAGATGATGGAGGTTGGAAGGCGGGTGGGAATCGAGAAATTTGTGGCCGTCGGTACGGTGTGCGCCTATCCCAAATTCACACCCGTGCCATTCCAGGAAGAGGACCTGTGGAATGGTTACCCGGAAGAAACGAACGCCCCCTATGGATTGGCAAAGAAAATGCTGCTGGTTCAGGCTCAGGCATACCGCCAGCAATATGATTTCAATGCGATCTATCTCCTCCCTGTTAATCTCTATGGACCAAGGGATAACTTCGACCCCGACTCCTCCCACGTCATCCCAGCCCTTATTCGGAAGTTCCTTGAAGCGAAGCTCCAGATGGAGCAAGCTGAGGCTAAGGTTAAGGAACAGCCGAAAGGCCCTCAACCTGAACCCAAGCCTGGTCACTCCGTGACCGTCTGGGGCACCGGCAAGGCCACGCGCGAATTTCTCTATGTTGAAGACGCGGCAGAGGGCATATTATTAGCGACCGAGCAATACAATAAGCAGGAACCCCTCAACCTCGGGGCAGGCTTTGAAATCTCCATAAAGGACCTGGTTGACCTTATCGCGAAATTGACCGGCTTCAAAGGGGAAATCATCTGGGATTCTTCAAAACCCGACGGCCAACCGAGGAGAATGCTCGATGTTTCCAAGGCTGAAAAAGAATTCGGCTTTAAGGCTACGACAAGTTTCGAGGAGGGACTCAGAAAAACAATCGATTGGTGCATCTTAACGGGACAAACGAAACAAACCATATGAACCATAGTTCCCGGTCATAGACTGGTGATTGAGGCGATGATGCAGAAGCGCAGGCTCTTGATAAATGCCATCATGTCCATAGGACAGATTCTCCTTTCCAGTTGCACGCTGTTCATACTCTACAGGTTTTTGTTGAATACCATTGGCGTTGAAAAGATGGGTATCTGGTCGCTGGTCTTGGCAACTACGGCCATCACACGTATCGGAGGTCTCGGTCTACCCGGCAGCGTGGTTAAGTTCGTAGCAAAATATGTAGCCCACGCTGAATATGAGACTGTATCTCTTGTGATCCAGACCGCGGTTATCTCCATAGGCCTTGTCATAGGGTTAGTTCTGCTCGCGGCGTATCCGCTTGCCGACTGGCTTCTGGCCTTCATCGTCCCGGAACGGAGGATCATGGATGCAATTTCTATCTTACCCTATGCCTTTATCTCCTTATGGATCGTGACCATAAGCAGTATATTTCAAGCAGGACTCGATGGATATCAGCGCATCGATCTGCGGAATCTCATCTCGATGGGAGGCGCTGTTCTTTATTTGATCCTCTGCTTTGTCCTGGTGCCAACATACGGATTATTGGGCCTCGCATACGCTCAGATTATTCAAGTTACCGCCATCCTCATTGCCGGGTGTTATTCGCTCAGATTATATCTCCAGATTCTTCCGGTCATTCCATACCGCTGGAACCGTCCCTTATTCCGTGAAATGTTCGGCTATGGCATCAATATCCAAATAGCTTCCGTTTCCAATTTGCTTTACGACCCCATTACGAAAGCGCTTTTGAGCACGTTTGGCGGGTTAGCAATGGTAGGCTACTACGAAATGGCGAGTAGAATGATCTATCAGGTGCGCTCCCTTATCGTCTCCGCGAATCAGGTACTCGTGCCTGTTATTGCGGACCTACACGAGCGGGGAAAAGAGGCCATTCTTGATGTTTATAAGGATTCATATCACCTGCTTTTCTTTATTACACTGATATTCTTCTCGTTGATCGCTGCCCTCACGCCCATTATTTCCGAGATCTGGATCGGCTACTATGAGAATACGTTTGTGTTCTTCTCGCTGTTACTCGCTGTTGGCTGGTCATTGAACATTCTCAACGCTCCTGCTTACGTAGCAAATTTAGGGATAGGGGTACTCCGCTTCAATACCTTCGCCCATATTATGATCGGGTTACTTAATGCCTTACTGGGGTTCACCCTTGGTTCTCTCTATGGAGGCACGGGAGTCATAGTGGGCTGGGTATTTTCCCTCGCTTTGGGGAGCTCCATCATTTGTATCTCCTTCCACCTCGTACACAGGATTCCATTTTGGGAACTTCTGCCAAGGGAAAGCATTGGCGTTGGATTCGCTTGCCTGGTTGGAGTATGCGTTGCCTTGGTTCTCTATTATCGGCTCCATTACTCCTGGCATCTCCCTGAGCTCACCATCGTTATTCTCGCGATCATGTTCGCCGTCCAAGGCATCCCCGCCTGGGCGCATCCGATGCGAAAACGCCTGGCGGGCTGGTTTGTGAATGAATTATTACATAGGAAGAAAGAGATGGAATATATAGGTTAGGGGATTTATGGAAGGCCACTCATCTCAAGATATTAAACAATTTCTCTCGCAGTCGTCTCCCGATAAGAAAGCCCTCTATAGCAAAGGCCATCCATTGCCATTGGTTTCTATCATTACCCCATCGCTGAACCAAGGCCAGTTCTTGGAAAGGACCATTCTGAGTGTTAGGAATCAGGATTACCCCTTGATAGAACATATCGTTGTTGACGGCGGGTCATCAGATAATACCCTGGATATCTTGAGAAAGTACCATGGGGATCTGACATGGGTTTCTGAGCCCGACAGTGGACAATCGGATGCAATCAATAAGGGCCTGGGGATGGCAAAGGGCGACATCTTAGCGTATCTGAATTCTGACGATATCTATCTCAGGGGTGCGATAAGGCGCGTTGTTGAATTCTTTGGGGAATCAAGCAAAACGGATATGATCTATGGAAATTATTTGATGATCGACCAGGACGAAAATGTCCTGAGGAAATGTAGGCTCTTTGAAATCTGTTTTGCTGATCTCCTGAAGAGAAATATTATTGGCCAACCAGCCGTATTCTTCAGGAGGCGAATACTGGAAGAAGTCGGTCCCCTCGACGTCAGCCTTCGGTATTCGATGGATTTTGATTTGTGGCTGAGAATAGCCTCTGCTGGAACCATACGGCATATGAATCAATTCCTGTCTTGTTTTCGAATTCATCCGAAGAGCAAGAGCGTTAGGAATAGAGTGAGATTCTCAAAGGAAGCATATTTCAAAGTCAGGACGAAGTACGTTTCAGACAAGTGGTCCCTTTATCTACCGTATAGCATAACTGTTGCCAGGTTCTCCATGAAGAGCCTGTTCTCTTTCCTGGCAGGAGATGCGAGGTTGGAAAGGCTTCTCGGAATTCTGAAGCAGAGGTTGTGAAGGCTCGACGGCTCATATACCAGGGGATACATTGCAGCACTACGACCAATTAGTACGGGAAGAGGCCCAACATTTTGCCCGCTATCTGATGGAAAGGCAAAGTCAAGGAATTTCTCTGTACGTTGATTGGCGTTGGGGAGAGAGGATAACCACTGAAAGTCCTCATATCGAGGATGACCCCGGGGTGGCCAGAATCCTGGATGGGGAATACCGGGAGAAAGTCATAGAGAAGGCTTCAGGCACTAACGTCCGAGTGTTGGATCTGGGGAGTGGCGGTGGTTGGCTCAGTTTAGAATTGGCTCGAAGCGGGGCCCACGTACATGCGATGGAACTGAGTCTTGACCAGATATTGTTGGCTAAGGAATATTTGCGCAGGAATCAATGCGAGGATAACTTTGGTTCAGTGAAGCACGTGTGCATAGACTTAAACCGTATCTGCTTGCCGGAGAAATACTATGACCGGGTAGTGGCATTTAACGTGTTTCATCATTTACATGATCTTTACCACGTGCTCAAAGAGGTAAGAAGAACGATTAAACAAGACGGCAAGCTCGTCATATACGATTACATAGGCCCCGACAGTTTTTCGAGACTAATTGAGCGAGTATTAGCAATAGTACTGCCTTCCTCTTTAACCCCTTACAAAGGCTTCAAAGGCAAGTTGGCCGCCATCGCCAAGAAACTAAAGCTCTTGCCTCCGGATTACCAGAAACACTTGAGATATACAACGGGAAGTCCCTTTGAAGGAGTTATCCAGACGGAAATGGTTAACCTCGTTCGCTCTCTTTTTGATATTGACATGATTGAGACGAATTTGGCATTTTGCGCCAGCGTGGCGGTTCGCCTGAAGGATACAGCTTATAAGTATAAGATTACCCGTGTCTTGAAGAGAATAGATGACAGCCTCATTAAACTCGGTATTGGCAGGGGAAGATATGTCTTCATAATTGCGCGTGCAAAGGAGTAAATGGAAGGTGGAATGGCCCGGGTGTAATATTTGCGGAAGCGAGAGCCTGAAACCTTTTCATTCAATCCAGAAGAACAGTTGCTTCGAGAAAAGCCAATGGGATCGAGTGGGTGAATTTGAAAAGGTTAACTTGGTATGTTGCCCGAAATGTAAGCTCGTTTTTACGAGGCCACGTGCCAACCGAGATAGCCTGATTAGTTTGTACACGGCGGTTTATCACGAGCAGCATAAGGAGGAAAAGAGGCTCCACCTCTTTGAAAAGCGACTCGAGTGTATCCTGTCATTTAAGAAGACTGGAAAGCTGCTGGATGTCGGATGCGGCTACGGCACTTTTCTCGGGATTGCTTCAGACTTTTTTGATGTCTCGGGCATCGAGATATCTTCAGATGCAGTAAGCTATGTCAAAAAGAGATATCATTTCAGGGTTTATCAAGAAGATATAGAATCATCATCATTGAATCTGAATTGCCTGGATATTGTGACCCTGTGGGATGTCATTGAACATCTTTACGATCCCAAAACGGCTTTAAACTTCTTGCATACTATGTTGAATGAGAATGGCCTATTAGCCATATCAACAGGAGAAATCGGCAGCTTACCGAGCAGGCTTTTTGGGAAACATTGGGCCTATTATCACTATCTGGATCATGTGTATTTTTTCTCGCTAGAGTCTTTGACTAAACTGCTTCAAACGTGCCGTTTTGAGGTACTCCATTGGTATACGGAGAACCAAGGATTGAGGGATATGCTTAATTTCTGCACAACGGGATCAAAGGCAATCATCAAGTATTTGGCCTATGTAACGAATGCTCGGCTCCACAATAAGAACTTAGAAGCAAGGCTAAAGAGGCTATCGCGACCCTTAGCTCCCCACTTTGCCGATCTTATCGTAGTGATAGCTCGAAAAGCCTGATAAACGGGCAGCCTAAGGGCCCTTTATTTCTCGGATATAATGGCGAAAAATACCATGTTCAGTCGATTCAGAGATGCTCTTGCCCCTTATCCCGCGAGGAAGATTGCTCCTTATTCCTGGGCTGTTCTCGTGGCGTTGGGAATAAGTGCTTATCTAGCAACATTCGATATAGAGTATTCAAAATACACCCTCTTAGGGTTTTTTCTTGCCCTCTTGGTAACGCCCTTAGCCTCGCGGATTTTCCGCGGGAACTTTGACCTATTCGAGCCCTTACCCTTTTTCGTGATTCTCTACTTTCTGGTTTTTTTTCTGAAGAGCTTCTTTGTGGTTTTTTATCCTGAAATGTTTCAGTATTCCGACTATGTCGTGCCCGAATTTGATTCATCCATAATAAGAAGCACACTCGCTTATCTAATAATAGGACTTCTCTCATTTTACGCGGGCTATTATTTGAAAATTGGGGCGACACTGGGAAATAATTCGTCACCCCCCCTTAAAGGATGGAATTCCTTAAACGTGAAGATTGTTGTCATCGTATTCTCCACAATCGCTGTATGCAGTACTCTTATCTTCATGCAAATGGCAGGAGGCATAGCGTATTACTTAGCGCATATTTATGTAAGAGGAGAAATCGCGAGGGAAGGCGGAGGGTATCTCTTATGGGGGAGTCTCTTGGGGATAGAAACTGTCTTGATATTATACATCTATTTTTTGAGTCGAAGGATGAGAACTCATATGCTATTTTGGGCTTTCACTTTGGCCATTAGTGGGATGTATCTTTTTCTCGGTAGCCGTATATTGTTCATCTATGTCTTCTTGGGGATAATGGTGATCCATAATTTTCAGGTGAGGAGAATAAATCCGACGCGTCTCATTTTGCTTTCTTCGATTTTGGCGAGCGTTGTTCTTTTCGTCGGTTTCAGCAGGAATGTGTTGGGGGAGGGAACTCAAGCCATTCATGAGGTAATCGTACGAAAAGTATCTCATTCTGAAAGTGTTCTGTATACTCTATTTCGTCTGCTGAATCCCGATACGATAAATTATGACAATTTCATGATTATCATTTCACGCGTTCCCCATCTGTTGAATTACCAGTACGGTCTTACGTATTTGCATTTGCTGATCTACCCGATTCCACGTCTCCTATGGCTTGCAAAGCCTTCTCCGATAGGAACAGGTATTTTCACGGAGGTATTCTTCCCAGGTGAATATTTCGCCGGTGTAACGAAGGGTATAACCCTGCCAGGGGAGTTATATCTTAATTTTGGGATATTGGGGATCTCGGCAGGAATGTTTCTGTTCGGCATCTTTCTTCGTGGATTGGATAACTATATCAAGCTAAACCGCTCAAATCCAAAGGCCATACTTTTTTACGTTACAGCGCTTGTGCCACTGATAGTGGCCTTGAGGAGCGGAATCTTTCTCTATGCTCAGTATCTGGGGATGTTTTGGGTCCCGTTATTCTTATCATTGAGGTATATCGAACGCAGATCCCGTCTTCCGACTGCCGTCTAGTTGATTGAAGAAGAAACCCCAGCTAAATCGGGAAGAAGCCTGGACTATCAAGCCAAGCCGTTAGAGTCGTCACTGTGCTACAAGAACGAAGAATAAAGGTCGCTAACGTAACAATGGAAGGGCGCTACGGCGGCCCACAAGCCCGGATTGGCTCCATTGCCGGAAAGCTGAAAAGGCATGGCATTGAGATGATTGCGGTCATTCCACTCAATGATTCCGAGTTTTTCTACAGGAGACTTCTTGAAAACGGCACACCGGTTAGACGAATGAAACTGCATCGTCTCACCAAGCGGGGACCCGATCTCCTTAAGTTCTTGGTTCTCTTCGTATGGGAGCTCTTTTCCCTCTATAGAATGTTCAAGAAGGAACAGGTAAATATCGTTCATTGCAACGGGTCGTGGCAGATTAAAGGCGTCATTGCCGGAAAGCTCGCCAGGAAGAACGTCGTATGGCATTTGAATGATACAGAAATGCCAGGCCTCATGAGGTTTATCTTTCGATTTGTCGCTCTCCATTTTTGCGATTTCTATATCAATGCCGGGGAAAGGGTCAAGACCTACTATTTGAACGATCCAAGGCTCTGGAAAAAACACATGGTGGAAATCCAATCGCCCGTTGACACATCTATCTTCAGTCCCAAGAATGCAAGGACGGATGAGAAAATTGCCCGGTTTAGTGGACTAAGAATTGTTACGGTGGGAAACTTGAATCCCAGAAAAGGTATAGAATATTTCATTCAAATGGCTTCTCTCCTCAACAAGCACCATGATAACCTGAATTTCTTCGTGGTAGGTTCGCATTTTGCCACTCAAAGGAAATACATAAAAGCCATATCTGATTTAGTTAAGAATCTCGACGTAGAGAATGTGCATTTTTACGGTATTTCAGATGATGTCCCTTCTATTATGAAAGCTGCCGATGTCTATGTATGCTCTTCGATTTCAGAGGCATCTCCTATATCCGTATGGGAGGCTATGTCTATGGCAAAAGCAATAGTTACAACCGATGTCGGCGATGTTGCGAAGTTTATACGGGATGCCCACAACGGTTTTGTTATTCCCCCTAAGGATGCCGCTACATTGGCGGCAAGAGTAGGCATGCTGATTGAGGACGAGGAACTGAGAAAAGACTTCGGGGCGCGGGCAAGAGATGTTGCCGTCAACTCCCTGGACATTGACGTCTGTGCCAAAAAGCACGCGCAATTCTATAGGGAAATAATGAAGAGAGCGTGAAAGCATAATTATGTCTTATGTCCTAGGAATTAACGCCTACCACGGGGATTCCTCAGCCTGCCTCGTGCAGGACGGAAAACTCATTGCTGCGGCGGAGGAGGAACGATTCAGGCGAATAAAGCACTGGGCGGGATTCCCCCGCGAGGCGATTCAATACTGTCTGGATGAGGCAAGCATTGGCCTTGAGGAAATAGAGCACATCGCACTAAACCGGAATCCGAAGGCGAATCTCCTGCACAAGGCCCTTTTCGCATTCCGAAATTACCCCTCTCTCGATCTTGTGAAAGACCGCCTACGGAACGCGTTGAAAGTGAGGGAAATCAGGGAGCAACTGGCCGAGGAATTTAGAATCCATCCTGAAAGCCTGAAGGCGCATGTGCACCATATTGAACACCATGCTGCACACCTGGCAAGCGCATTCCTGGTGTCGCCTTTCGATGAAGCAGCCGTGGTTTCTGTTGATGGATTTGGGGATTTCGTGGGTGCCATGTGGGGAAGTGGGAAAGGGAATAGGTTGGATATTCGAGGCAGAATCTTCTTCCCCCATTCGCTCGGGTTATACTACCTCTCATTGACCCAGTTTCTGGGCTTCCCGAAGTACGGGGATGAGTACAAGGTGATGGGTCTCGCGGGATTCGGCGAGGCCTCTCAAATGGAGGCGATGCGGAGGATCGTCAAGGTGAACTCAAAGGGAAGCTTTGAACTGGCCCTCAAGTATTTCATCCACCACTCTGAAGGGGTGACGATGACATGGGATGGCGGTGAGCCACACATGGGCCGTGTGTACTCCCGCGAGATGGAACGACTCCTGGGGCCCGCTCGACACTCCGGGGAGTCAATTGAGAAAAGGCATCAGGATGTCGCTGCCTCCCTTCAGGCCATGTATGAGGAGGCCTTCTTCCGTTTGTTAAATCACGTATACGAAAAGACAAGAATCCCCTGCCTTTGCCTTGCGGGTGGGTGTGCCATGAACAGCGTTGCCAACGGCAAGATATTTGACCAAACCCCATTTGAAGAGGTTTACATCCAGCCGGCTGCCGGGGATGCGGGCGGCGCCTTGGGCGCGGCATTCTATGTGTGGAATCATGAGTTGAACCAACCGCGTGATTTCGTGATGGAAGGGGCGTACTGGGGACCAGCGTTCAGCGAAGCTGAACTGCGCGAGGCGATAGGTTTGAGGCGGCGAGAATTAGAAAGGATGGAGTGTAAGGTCGAACAGATCAGCAATGATGCCGAATTGTGCAAGAGGACTGCAAAGGAAATAGCGGATGGGAAAGTGATAGGGTGGTTTCAGGGAAGGATGGAGTGGGGTCCCAGGGCTCTCGGCAACAGGAGCATTGTGGTGGATCCTCGGCGAGCCGAGATAAAAGATGTGCTCAATGCCCGCATTAAGAGAAGGGAACCCTTCCGACCATTTGCTCCCTCGGTCCTCATGGAGAGGGTCGGGGAATATTTTGCAAGGGATTATCCGGACCCGTTCATGATCAAAGTCTATCCAATTAGACCGGAGAAAAGAGCCGAGATTCCCGCAGTTACCCACGTGGACGGCACGGGAAGACTCCAGACGGTCAGACAGGAGGACAACCCCCTCTACTGGAGGTTGATCAAGGAATTCGAGAAAATTACCGGTGTGCCGGTGGTTTTGAACACGTCCTTTAACGAAAATGAACCAATCGTCTGCAGGCCACACGAGGCAATCGAATGTTTCCTTCGGACAAAGATGGACGTGCTTGTGATGGGTAAGCTTATGGTCAAGAGGTGACATGATCCCGGGCCCATCGGATAAGATGTACCGAAAGAAGATGCCGGGCATAAATAGCTGACCAATGCTGAAATAACCAAGAGGAAAAATAGCCGTGCGTGTCCTTCTCCTCACCCTCTGTTACCTGCCCGATGGGGCGCCCAACGCGTCCGTCATGGCAGGTTTGAGCGAGGGGCTTCGAGCCCTGGGACATGAAATCCTCGTAATAACGGCATTCCCTCATTACGGTCAGAGTCGCCCCTATGTTGGGTATGGAGGTTGGCGAGTAAAGCGTGAGGTAAACAATGGAATTCAGATCGCCCGGACGCCCCTGTATGTTGGACGCGAGGGTTCTCCAACCCAGAAGGTGCTCAGCTGGTTATCGTTCAACCTTATCGGCGGCTGGGCTGCTTCAAGGGCTGGTCCGGCAGACGTCATAATCACACCCTCCCCCCCACCAACCTTGGGGCTGAGTGGGTGGCTGCTGGGTCGCCTCTGGGGTGTTCCATATATCTACAATCCGCAAGACATCTACCCGGACGTGGCTGTGGAGCAGGGGTTTCTCCACAACCGCCAGCTCATAGCCCTTTTGCGAAAGGTGGAGGATTTCATTTACGCCAAGGCGGGCGCGATTACGGTGCTATCGGAGTCTCACAGAGCCAATCTCATGGCCAAACGGGTGCCCCCGTCAAAGGTAGCCGTCATCCCTAATCTCGTGGATACCGATTTTATCCGTCCCTTACCCCGCCACAATCCCTGGTCCGCTTGCCACGGCCTCGACACCAGTTTTGTGGTGACCTATGCGGGGAACATCAGTGCATCTCAGAGGCTGAAGACGCTGATTGACGCAGCCAGCCTATTGCGCAAGGAGGGAAACATCCTTTTCCTGGTGATCGCTCGGGGCACCGGAAAATCCCTGTTGGAAGCTCAAGCTCGCTCTCAGGGATTGAACAACATTCGTTTCTTGCCATTTCAACGGCGGGAGTTTGTTCCTCAACTGTATGCCAGCGCTGACGCACACCTGGTCCTTTTGCGCCGGGGTATCGCCAGTTCTTTTCCATCTAAAACGTATAGCATCATGGGCGCTGGGAGACCTCTGCTGGCCGCCGTGGATGAAAGCAGCGAAGTGGGGAATTTGATACAGCGAACGAAGACGGGCATCGTAGTTCCACCTGAAGACCCTCAAGCCCTTGTTAGGGCGATTCTGAGCATGGCAAACGGCCGGGAAGTCCGGCACAGCATGGGTGAGCGCGGACGAAAGTATGTTTTGGAGCATCACTCCAAGCAGGCCGTTGCCCTTCGGTACGATGCGTTGATCCGTCGACTCGTCGCCCGATAAGGCAAACCATCATGTGCGGAATCACTGGTAAGGTTTATTACGATCAAGATCGTCCAGTTGAGCAGAGGACGCTTAGGGCCATGTGCCAGAGCCTTGTACATAGAGGCCCCGATGATGACGGTTTTTACCTGAAGGGCAATATCGGCCTCGCAATGCGTCGCCTCTCCATCATTGATCTACAAACCGGTAAACAACCCATCCACAACGAGGACCGCACTATCTGGATAGTGTGCAACGGGGAGATTTACAACTTTCCCGACTTGCGGCACGATTTGGAAACCAAAGGCCACCGCTTCTACACCCGAACCGATACCGAGGTCATCGTCCACCTCTACGAGGACCAGGGGCTCGACTTCGTCCAATACCTCAACGGCATGTTTGCCCTCGCCCTATGGGATGAAAACCAACGCCAATTGGTATTGGCCCGGGACCGGCTGGGCATCAAGCCCCTCTTCTACGCTCAGCTCCCCGATCGTTTTCTCTTCGGCTCGGAGATCAAAGCCATTCTTGCGGATAACCTGCGCCCGGCGATAGACTTGCAGGCGCTGAATCAGTATCTCTCACTGCTCTTTATCCCCGCACCACGCACCATCCACCGAGAGATCCGCAAGCTCGAGGCCGGCCACGTGTTGATCTACCAAGGTGGAAAATCCACCATTCGCCGGTATTGGGACTTGAGCCCCATCCAACCAATGATAATCGACCGTAGCGAAGTGGCGGATGTGCAGGCCGGGCTCCGCGACCTCCTCAAAGAGGCGGTACGCTGTCGTCTGGTCTCCGATGTACCACTTGGAGCTTTTCTGAGCGGGGGGCTGGACTCGAGCACGGTCGTCGCCTTGATGCGTGACTCGCACAATGGACCCATCAAAACCTTCTCCATTGGTTTCAACGATCCATCCTATAATGAGCTGCCCTACGCACGCCTGGTCGCCCAGCGCTTCGAATCGGACCACACCGAACTCACCGTCACCCCCAATGTCGCCGATCTGGTGCCTAAGCTCGTATACCACTTCGACGAGCCATTCGCCGATTCCTCCGCCGTCCCCACATACTATCTTTCCCAACTTACCCGACAGCACGTGACGGTGGCCCTCGGCGGTGATGGAGGGGATGAAGTCTTTGCGGGCTATATGACATACCAAGCCGATAAGCTAGCCCGTGGCTACGAGCGCTTACCAAGCTTCCTCACCCGGAGACTTCTCCCAGCTCTGGTCCATCGCCTACCAGTGTCGGATAGCAAGGTCAGCTTCGATTTCAGGGCGAGGCGATTCGTGGACAATGCCTTTTTGGAACCAGGACGTCGACACTATGCCTGGAAGGCCTTCTTTGACGATGCCATGAAACAAACTGTCTTGTCCGAAGAAGTCCTGGGCTCCCTTGAAGGCTCTCTGGATGCTTACCCCGTCTTCCAACGCCACTACGACACGGTCCCCCATCACGGTCCGCTCAATCGTTTCCTCTATATGGACACCAAGGCCTACCTGGCCGACGACATTCTGGTCAAGGTGGACCGGATGAGCATGGCCCATTCGCTGGAAGTACGGGTGCCCCTGCTGGATCATCGGGTTGTCGAGTACATGTTTCGTCTGCCAGGCCATCTCAAAATGCCCGGTCTGAAGTCGAAAAGCTTCCTGAAAAAGACCATGCGCGATAAACTGCCTCGACGGATTCTCACCAGGCGGAAGGGCGGCTTTAACGTCCCTATCCCGGTCTGGCTTAAGCATGAGTTGCGACCGCTGGTTATGGAGTACCTCTCCCCAATGAGAATCAAAAACCAGGGAGTCTTTAACCCTGAGACCATGCGACGTATCGTGACCGAACACATGGCCGGCGTTGCGGACTACAGCCGTAACATCTGGGCTGTGCTCGTATTCAACCTTTGGTACGAGATGCACAACGGACAATGATTGGAGCCCACGACCAGCAAAACGTGCCCCCCCTCACCACTTCAGTGGCTGGGGTCGTACTATGCCTCTCCATGCTCTTTCTCCTGACCGCGGGGCGCCTTGGCTTCGGCCCGGAAGGCAAAACCTTGTGGAGGTACACCCTCCATTTTATCCTTCCCTGCGTTCTCTCCATCTTTACGTACCGTACCCTCGCTCATGGCTCACGGGTTGTTTGCTTTGAACAAAAGGCGCGGTTGGCTTTTCTCTTGACCGTCACCTTCGGGATATCCTTCAGCCTTATTAGAGCATTCGCACTTGCGCAGCACCTAGACCCCTCAACCCCTATGCTAAACATCGTCGGCGCGCTCGCTGGGATGCTCGCAACCACGTGGAGAACGACCGGCCTCATAGAGCTCAACTCACCTCCATCCGAATACATGAGAAACGAGGTGATTGGGAAACACGAAATCCTGTTGGGCTCGCCCTCCCATGGATCACTGGCCAAGCGAGTGTTTGACGTTTCACTGTCGCTCGCAGGACTCCTCCTCTCCTTCCCACTCTGGCTCCTCCTGTCCCTCGCAATCTGGCTCGAAGACCCCGGGCCTTTCCTTTTTGCAAAGGTCTGCGTGACGAAAGGAGGAAAGGCTTTCAAACAGCTCAAGTTCCGTTCCATGGTAAAGGAGGCGGAGAAGAAAACGGGGCCGGTCCTGGCTACTGAGGCCGACCCCCGTATGACATACATTGGAAGATTCATGCGCAAAACGGCCATGGATGAACTTCCTCAACTCCTGAACATCCTGAAAGGTGATATGAGCTTTGTCGGCCCGCGCCCTCAGAGGATGGTACTCGTCCACAAGTACCTTGAGGAGATGCCCGGCTATGCCCTGAGACACGCCCTGAGGCCTGGGCTCACGGGCATTGCGCAGGTGCACAGCCACTACTACATCACACCGCGGCAGAAACTTCGCTATGACCTCATCTATATCAGAAAGCGGAGTTTTTGGCTCGATGTGAAGCTCATTTTCCTTTCCTTCTGGGTTACTCTCAGAGGGAAGTGGGAGAGTAGGGAAAAGAAGATCTGAGGCCGCTCCTGGCCCACCCACAACAAAATTCCCCGAAACATATTCATCGCCCACAGGAGTTGGGTAGGTGGCCATGGGGTAATAATCAGGAGGAACGAGAGGGGTCTCAGGAGAGCTGTGTGTGAGATACTATGAGATGGGGCTAACTTCCCGGTGGCGGGCAGTTCTCCACTACGTTAAATTTCTCAAGCTGTTGCGTACCGACCTCGGCAGGATCGCCCGGGGGCGGACAATTTTCCGTTACCGTGAAGCCATCGGGGCTTTCTCCGGTGCCTTGGGAAGGACCGTCCGGAGGAGGACAGTTCGTAACTACCGTGAAGTCATCACGAATTCCCGTGGCAATCTCCCCAGGGCTCACCGGTGGAGGGGAGTCCCTAACCACCGTGAATTTCCCGGGTTCTTCTTCGGGCTGAGGATAGTTTCCGATGACCCCGGAGTTTCTCCGGGATTCTCCTGTAGCCGCAGGAGAACTGTTTCCCATTCCCGCGAAGGCTCGATCCATATCGGCTTGCTCGTCCCTTTCCGAGGGCGAGATCGTCCTCCTTTGAACACCAGCTCTGGATTTTGAATCTGCGCCGTCGGCGACCGACTCACCGATGACGATCACACCAGCCAATCTATCGTTGCCATCGAATACAAGGCT
>Ga0180437_10005881_pt1 | contig 16620 bp, 14 predicted proteins | sample SS_ome_4_FD_132410 | JGI IMG/M metagenome (GOLD analysis project Ga0180437, IMG submission 132410) | Hypersaline lake sediment archaeal communities from the Salton Sea, California, USA - SS_3_D_1 metaG | ecosystem: Environmental > Aquatic > Non-marine Saline and Alkaline > Hypersaline >... | reverse complement strand
GTGGACCCAGGATGACATGGTTCCGGACGTGGCGGCCAACGGGGCCAACAAGGAGTGGGTGGCCGTGTGGCAGCGGGCGCTCCCGAGTGGGTCCGGGTATTCCATCCACGGGTTCCGTTGGGGCTCCGAACCCGGCGTGTACACGTACCTCTTTGACGTCGCCAACTGGGCGTTCGTGGAGTGCAAGAACCCGGCGGTGGCCGCGGACATCCCCGGCTACCTGATCGTGTACGAGGAGAAAGTGCCGCCGAACAAATTCGACATCTATGGACGCATGTGGTGGCCGGAGTCGGTGTACCTCCCGCTCATCCTGCGCAACAAGTGAGACGGCAGAGACTGCTAGTTGTATGCCTATTCTGCCGTGTCAGAGTTGGAGCAGGCCGCCACTGGCCTGCTGGAACAACGCTGGGTGCTGCGCGTGAGCCTGGAGGACGGCTTGACCGAGATCCTCATAATGAACCGCCGCCGGAGGTGAATCCATGAGAATCCAGCGAGTTCTGGTCATCTTTTTCCTCGGATTGATAGTCTGGGCAGGCTGTACCGCCTTCACTCCCTCGCCGACAGCGCCGCTGACCGCACCACTGACGGCGCTGCCGACATCGCTACCTGTACCATCACCCACCCTGCCACCGGACACAGTGTCTGGCGTGGTGCGCGACGAGGACGGCCCTGTGTCCGGAGCCACCGTCCGCGTGCAGGCTACGACCAATCAGACACTGACCGACGACGAGGGTCACTTCACCCTGACCGGTCTGAGCGAAGGCGATGCCGTCACTATCACTGCCTGGAAACACACCTACTACTGCGCCAAAGTCGAGGGGGTGATGCCGCCCGTCAGCGACGTGACCCTTACCCTGCGTCCATACCAGACCAACGATAACCCGGGCTACGTTTGGATTCCGCCCACTGGCGAAAATTCCTGTTTCAGTTGCAAGCCTGGGGTCACTCAAGTCTGGTTGGACAACGACTCGCATGCAGGTGCGGCCAGCAATCCGCGTTTCCGCACTATGTATAACGGCACCGATGTGTACGGCAACCAGAGCCCGCCCACCCGCTACGGCTACAGCCGTGACTATGGTCGCTTTCCCCTGCGGCCTGATCCCAACCAACCCTACTACGGCCCCGGCTACAAGTTGGACTTTCCCGACACCGCCGGCAACTGTGCGGCGTGCCATACGCCGGGAGCAGCCGTCAATGCCCCTTATGGCACCGACCCGAATGTGCTCGCCGGTGCGGACGCATTTGGCGTCCACTGCGACTTTTGCCACAAAATAGCCGACGTCTCCCTGAACCAGGCCAGTGGGCTGCCTTTCCGCAATATGCCCGGTGTCCTCTCAATGGACGTCCGCCGGCCTTTCCCCGACGACCCAGATCGCTACCAACTCTTCTTCGGTACCTTTGACGATGACAACGTGCCTGAGGAGGATACCTATCTGCCGCTGCTCAAAGGAAGTCAATTCTGTGCGCCGTGTCACTTCGGCGTGTTCTGGGATACGGTCGTCTACAATTCCTTCGGCGAATGGCTGGCAAGCCCTTACAGCGACCCGGTCAACGGTAAGACCTGCCAGCAGTGCCACATGCCCGCACCTACGATTCTGAACGGGGAGCCGATGACCAACGTCGCCCCGGATGCGGGTGGTGTTGAGCGCGACCCGCTGACCATCCCCGCTCATACCTTTCCGGGTGCAGCAAATGAGGAACTTTTGCAAAACACCGTCACCATGACCGCCACCGCCCGGCTGGAGGGAGAGGCCGTCGTCGTGCAGGTGGACATCATCAACGACAAAACCGGCCACCACGTCCCCACCGACTCCCCGTTGCGTCATCTGATCCTGCTGGTGTGTGCTACTGACGCGCAGGGGAACGCACTGCGACAACTGGACGGACCGACGGTGCCCGATTGGGGCGGCGTAGGTGATCCCAGCGAAGGACCTGCCCTGAGCGCAGCCGAAGGGTACTACGCCGGACTGCCGGGCAAGGGCTTTGCCAAAATCCTGGAAGAGTTGTGGACCGAGGTCTCACCCAGTGGGGCTTATTGGAACCCCACCCGCATCCTGAGCGACAATCGGCTGGCTGCCTTTGCCACCGATACCTCGACCTACACCTTCGCTGCCCCAACCGGGGGTGAGGCCACTGTGGAGGTGGCCCTGCTCTTCCGCCGCGCTTTCAAAGAGCTGATGGACCAAAAGGGCTGGGACGTGTCAGACATTGTGATGGAACGAGAGGTTATCTTCCTATCGGCTGGCCAATAGCCGTTCCATGAGCAACGATGCCTTTTGAGAGGTAGGTTGGTTGAAAAGGGAGGGGAAAGGATGAACGAGACGACTGTAGGACAAGCTTTTCCTGAACGACCCTACAAGTTTCTGGATTACTTCGAGGCTGCCGATCGGCCTATCTTCTTTGGGCGAGATGAAGAGGTCAACCATCTTGTCCAGCGCATTGTGGCTCACAGGCTGACTGTCCTCTTCGGACAGTCGGGGGTAGGCAAGACGTCGCTGATCAACGCTGGGGTCATCCCTCGGCTTGAGGAGGAGGGCTACACCTCTTTGTACCTCCGCGTCCTGCGCGAGCCAGCCGCATCCATCAAGCAGGCGGTTCTGCAGTTGAAGCCAAATGCTACCTCTCCACCCTCCCATCTTCACCCTCTCTCTCCTGATCTCTGTTCCTTCCTCGAGAAAACTTTGCCCTCTGGGTCGCGTCTGGTGATCTTGCTGGACCAATTCGAAGAGTTCTTCGTCCGGCTGGGCAAGGCCACTCGCGCCGCCTTTGCCGGGGAATTGGCTGCCTGTCTGGAAAGCGACCTTGACCTACGCTTCGTCCTCTCCCTGCGGGACGACTACCTGGCGCGTTTACACAGCCTGTCTGCACCGTTGTCAGACGACATCTTGCTGAATCTCTTCTGCCTGGAGAACCTGAACGTGGCGCAGGCGCGCCTGGCTGTCACTCAGCCAGCCCAGGCTTTCAAACTGAGGTACGAGGACGAACTGCTGGAGACGTTGTTGGATGACCTGGAGCAGGAAGAGGGCCTGGAGCCACCCCAACTGCAAATCGTCTGCCACAGGCTCTACCAGAACCTGGTGGAGAGCGGGCAGTGGGTGGAAGGCAGTGGGCGGTCTGGGCTCTTGGCGCTGAAAGGCTACAGAGAACTGGGCGGGACGGAGGGGATCCTGGCAAGCTATCTGAGGGACGCGCTGGCCGAACTGCCCGATGACGCAGCTCGCGAGCGGGCCTGGGGTGTCCTGAGGAGCATGGTCGCTGTGGGAGAGACCGGGGTGACCCTGACGACTCGGGAGATGACCCGGCAAAAGACAGCGCACAAGCTGGGTCTGGGCGAGGATGACATAGAGGAGGTGCTGGCCTACTTGCAGGATAGGCGGCTTATCCGCTGGCTGGAGCAAGAGGGGGCCTTTGAGATGGCCCACGAATACATGTTGGGTAAGGTGTGGGAGTGGGTCTCTGAGGAGGAGGCGGTTCTGAAACGTGCCAGCGACCTGCTGCGCCGGGAGCTGGGCAACCACCAAAAGTTAGGGCTCCTGATGGAGCCAGCGCTGTTGAAAGTGGTCAGCGAGCCCCGCGAGGCTCTATCTTTGAGTGCTGAGGAGCTGGAATTTGTCTTGCGCTCCACCCTGGCTGCGGGACACGAGATGGGGTACTGGTTGGAAAGGGCCAGGGATGGCGGTGTGGCGGTAGAAGGCATCCTGAAGGGCGAACTGAAAAGCGCGGTGCCCAATACACGGGCCAACGTGGCAAGAATCCTGGGGACTCCCGAACTTGTTCGGGGTGTGGAGGAGCTTGGCCTGAAAGAGGCCGTGGCCTGGCTGGCGGCCATGCTGAAAGACGATTATCCAAATGTACGGTCTGCGGCCCGCAAGAGCCTACTGAAAATCCGTACAGAGGAAGCCTTGGCTGTGTTACGCGACAACCCATCATCATCGGAGATGATCCTCATTCCGGCCGGGAATTTCCTGATGGGGGACGAAAAGCAGCCGGTGTACGTGGACGCTTTTTACATTGACAAGTATCCGGTGACCAACGCCGAATACGCCAAATTTGTAGAAGCTACGGGGCACCCCCCACCACCCAATTGGGAAGAGACAGGGGGCACTTGTCCACCGGGCATGGCCAACCATCCGGTAGTCTTTGTCAACTGGTTCGATGCACAGGACTATGCCGTCTGGGCTGGCAAGCGACTCTTGACTGAAACCGAATGGGAGAAAGCCGCACGAGGAACAGACGGACGGGTCTATCCGTGGGGTGATGAGTTCAACAAGGTCATGTGTAACGCCTCTGAGGCGGGCATTGGGGGTACCACGCCGCTGGGGAAATACTCGCCGTATGGCGACAGCCCTTACGGGGTGGGCGATATGGCGGGGAACGTCTGGGAGTGGACGGCTACCGACTGGGCGCCGGGCAGTTCCAGCAAGGTGCAGCGGGGGGGCTCCTTCGTCAACCGGGGGAGTTATGCGCGTTGCGCCTATCGTTACCTCGGCGTCCCTGAGCCTCGAACCCCCAATGTTGGTTTCCGGTGCGGGATGTCGGTGTCCGCCCTCAGTTTTTGATCTGGCGCCTACTTTGCATTCTGCAATTTATTCATATTCAAGTGTCAACCCTACACCTATTTCCTTAAGATTGACGACTTTTGACAAAGCTATCTTTGAACTTCTGGAGGGTTAAGTAGTAGGGCGGCTTGCCGTAGCTGCCAGGAGGCACGATGGACAAGATTTCACCACCAGAGATTGGGCCCAGGTTAAGAAAATTGCGTAAGCGAAGGGGGCTGTCGCTCCGGGCGCTGGCCGGGTTGTGCGGCCTGTCGGCGAACACTATCAGCCTGGTGGAGCGGGGAAAGACATCCCCCAGCGTAGCTACTTTACATCGGCTGGCCACAGCCCTCGGCGTAAGCATGACCTTCTTTTTCGAGGAGGAAGCACAACGAGATGTGGTCTTTGTCAAAGCTGACCGCCGCGTCCAGACCAGAAGCGACAGCGTGATCATGGAAAATCTGGGCTCAGGCCTGCGCGCCCAGACCATGGAACCACTGCTGGTGACCTTGCCACCGGGGGCTGGCAGTGGGGATGACCCCATCGTCCACCTGGGACACGAGTTCGTCTTCTGCCTTGAAGGGGAGATCGAATACGAGATCAGGGATGACAGGTACTTGCTGGATGCGGGCGACAGCCTGATTTTTGAGTCTCACCTCCCTCACCGTTGGCGGAACGCTAGCGATAGCCCCTCTACCATACTTCTCATCCTGCAAACGCAAGAGGGGCGGGAAGAGTCAGTGGAACAGCACCTACAAGCCTGATCCTTCGACAACCCTTCGACCCTTCGACTTCGCTCAGGGCAAGCCCTGCCCAGGGCAAGGCTCAGGACGTGGCCCTTTGGCTCACCGCGAGAGGAGAGCGATGACTTTGCTTAAGGCCGCAAGCTCCTGTTGTTTGCATTTTTGCTGCTGGCCCTGCTGACAGGTATCGTCATCGTCCGTGGGGATCGGGTGGGCGTGCACGTCGTCGCCTTCTTGCCGGAGCGCGGTGCGACCAACGTCTCCAGCCGGGTGGCTGTCCGAGTGACCTTTGACCAGGAGGAGGCAACTCGCGCCGTCTGGTGGAGTGTGGCTTCCAGCCGGTCTGGCTGCCTTGACAGAGGGAGCACTTTGTGATAAAATCCGAGTCGGGAAATGAAAGATTTTTTCAATAAGGACGGCACCGATGACTGATGCCAGCCTGGAAGAAATGGCCCAGGCACTGCGAGAGGCGGGCTACCGGTTGACCCGGCCCCGGCTGGCTGTTTTGCAGGTCTTGCAAGAGAACAGCCGATACCTGAGTCCAACCGAGATTTGTGAGCGCGGGCGCGCCTTGTGCCCATCTCTGGGTTTGGTCACCGTCTATCGCACGATGGAGATGTTGGACGAGCTGGGCCTGGCTCGCCGCGTCCACGGTCGCGGGAACTGCCATGGCTACGCCCGTGCTGACAGCGTCAGTGGACACTATCTGGTGTGCCGTCGTTGCGGTCAGGTCACCGAATTCCCTTGCGAGGGGTTGGAGGGGATCATCGAAGCGGTGCAGCAGCGGAGTGGTTTCGCCATTGAAGAGCATCTGCTGGAACTGGAGGGCCTTTGCCCGGCCTGTCAGTCCGGGTGAATGATGTTCTGAGCCGACTCGGGCGGTTCCTTTTTTTCTCTGCTATTGAAAAAGATTTTCGATAAGGAGATGAAAGGAGTGACTGGTGAAAACCCCACTCGGAATTCGCTGGCTGTTGGCCAGCCTGGCCCTTCTATCTCTGCTGCTGTTCACTGCTAGCGGCTGCCGATCCACGGCCATGGCAACGCCTGAGCACGCAGACTATGTTGATGAGATGCCGACCCTCTCGCCGGTCTCCCTGGGCGAGGGCGAAAAGCTTCAAGTCGTGGCCACTACTAACATTGTCGCTGACGTGGTCAAGAACGTCGGTGGTGACCTGATTGACCTGACGGCGCTGATGCCGCTGGGCACCGACCCGCACGCCTTTGAGCCCACTCCGCAGGACGCGGCGGCGGTGGCCGATGCCCATGTGGTGTTTGTCAGCGGTGCTGGGTTGGAGGTGTTTCTGGAGCCATTGCTGGAAAGCGCCGGGGGAGGCGAGACAAAGGTCGTCCCTGTGTCTTATGGCGTTGAGCTCGAGTCCGGAGGTGAGCACGAGGATACAGGCACGCCAGAAGCCGGGCACCAGCACGAAGACGGCGAATTCGACCCTCACACCTGGTTCGATCCAAACAACGTGATGGTCTGGACGCATCATATCGAGCGCGCGCTGAGCGCCCTCGATCCAGGCAACGCTGAGGTCTATGCTGCCAACGCTGCTGGATATGGGGCCAAGCTGCAAGAGCTGGATGCCTGGATTCGGGAGCAAGTCGCCCAGGTGCCCGAATCCAACCGCAAACTGGTCACCGACCATACTGCGTTTACCTACTTTGTCCACCGCTATGGGTTCGAACAGATAAGCGCTGTCTTTCCCGGCTACAGCACACTGGCCGAGCCTTCAGCGCAGGACCTGGCCGCGCTGGAGGACGCCATCCGCGAGTTCGGTGTGAAGGCTGTCTTTGTAGGCTTGACGGTCAATCCCAGCCTGGCCCAGCGCCTCGCCGATGACACAGGTACGCGGTTGGTTTTCCTCTACACCGGCTCCCTCAGCGAGCCGGGCGGTCCGGCGGAGGACTATATCTCGTTGATGCGATACAATGTGTCAGCTATTGTGGATGCTTTGAAATAGCCGGGGTTGTTCAAACCCTGGCCGCAACTGCTCAGCCGCTCCCGCCGGGTCGCCAGATCCGGCGGGAGCGGCTGAAAAAGTCGCATGTGAGGCTTGTATGGAAAAGATGAAACAGTTGAACGTATCGGCTCTCATCGGCCGCCATGTAACCCATGAAGTAGAAGCGCCTATCCTGGAGGTGTCCGACGTGACGGTGCACTACAACGGCCGGTCGGGCCTGGATAAGGTGTCATTTGAGCTTGTTCAGGGTGAGCGTGTCGCGGTCGTCGGGCCCAATGGGGCGGGAAAGAGCACCCTCTTCAAGGTCATCACCGGAATGCTGCATCCAACGGCTGGGGAGGTAAGGGTCTGCGGACATAGGCCCGGCGGGCACATCTGCATTGCCTACGTGCCGCAGCGCAGCCAGGTAGATTGGACCTTCCCGGTCAGTGTGGCCGACGTGGTGATGATGGGTCGCATTGGCCGGCTGGGGCTGCTGCGCCATCCCGGGCCCAGGGACTGGGAGTACGTGCGCCAGTGCCTGAAGGTGGTCGGCATGGCCGACCTGGCCAACCGGCAGATCAGCGAACTTTCAGGCGGGCAGCAACAGCGGATGTTCATCGCCCGCGCCCTGGCCCAAGAGGCGGAATTGATGCTCATGGACGAACCGCTGACTGGCTTGGATGTGACGTCACAGGAAGACATCTTTCGCGTCCTGGAGGAGTTGAGGCAGCGGGGCGTGACGGTGATGATCGCTACCCACGACCTGAACCTGGCAGCCGAGCGGTTTGACCGGGTGATGCTGCTCAACGTTCGCCTGCTGGGGCTGGGACAGCCGGAGGAGGTTTTTACCCCGGAACGGTTGCGGGCGGCCTACGGTGGCCACCTGCGGGTGATTCAAACCAACGAGGGCTTGATGATGGTGGGCGATACCTGCTGCGAGGGGGAGGTGTGAATGGACGGCCTGCTCGACCTGCTCATTGGCCCGTTGGCCTACCCTTTCATGATCCGCGGGCTGTTGGCGGTGGTGATGGTGGGGATCGTGTGTGCTGCTGTGGGCACCTACGTGGTGTTGCGCGGCATGGCCTTCTTTGGCGATGCTCTGGCCCATGCCATCCTACCCGGCATGGCGGTGGGCTACCTGATCAGCGGCGGAGCGCGAGGCCCCCTCTTCTGGTGGGGGCTGCTCACCGCCGTCCTGACCGCCATCGGTATCGGCGCGGTTGGCAAGGGAGCCCAGGTTAAAGAAGACACTGCTATCGGCATTATCTTTGCCGGGATGTTCGCGCTGGGCATCGCTTTGATCTCCACCGTGCGCAGCTATGCGGTGGACCTGGCCCACTTTCTGTTTGGCGACGTGCTGGGCGTTGCCTCGGGCGATCTGATGCTGATCGCCATCTTTGGCAGTTTGGTCTTGCTCACCATCGCCGCCTTTTTCAAAGAGTTCCTCGTCCTCTCCTTTGACCCCATTCTGGCCGCGACGCTGCGCTTGCCGGCCACTCTGTTGCACTATCTGTTGCTGGTCCTGATCGCCGTCGCCATTGTCGTCTCGCTGCGGACGGTGGGTGTGGCCCTGATGGTGGCCATGCTGGTGACGCCAGCGGCCACAGCCTATTTGCTCACCCGTCGCCTGCTGCCGATGATGGTTCTGGCAGCTTTTATTGGGGCACTCTCTGGAGTCATCGGCCTCTATCTCTCGTACTATGTCAGTGTAGCCTCTGGTGCGGCCATTGTGTTGGTGTGTACGGCCCTGTTCCTGTTGGCCCTGCTGTTTTCCCCAGGACGAGGGCTGGTGCCGGAGTGGGTGCGGCGGTTGAGGAGGTGACCATTGCCGATCTACGAGTACTATTGCCCGGCATGTGACGCTCGCTTCAGCCATCTGGCGCGACACTACAATGAGGCTCCACCACCTTGCCCTGGCTGCGGCTCCTGCCAGGCGGAGAAACTGATCTCGCGGGTCCACACAGGCCGCTCGGAGACCGAGCGCCGGACTGACTTTGAAGACCGCTCGCAGGAGGTGGATCGGGAGAGTCCCAGGGAGATGGCCCGGTTCCTTCAGAACGCGGGCAGTCTTGCTGAAGAGCTGGCCCCCGGCGAAGAGGAATTTCTCCGAGAGATCATCGCCCGACGGGCAGAGGGAGCCAGCGATGAGGACCTGCAGGACGTGACAGACGCCATCCCTCTCCCCAGCCGGGAGGAGATGATGCGTCTGCACAACGAGACGCATCACGAAGGACACGAACACAAACACGAAGGGCACGAAGGACACGAATGTGGAGCGCATAACCATAGCCCTACGAAAAAGCGCAGCCCCCGCCGGGCACGGGACCTGGGGTGGGCGTGAACTCTTACAGACTTCCGAAGTCTCAGAGACTTCGGAAGTCTTGTCCCAACGATTATTTGCGCAAGCGTCTTTATTGACTTCAACCTCCTCGCCACCGCTGGATGTGGCTCACGTGCTCCATCTCATGGACGTGGAGCCCCGTCAGCGTGTCTGCTATCTTCCCTTGGCCTCCCCAGGCGAAGGGCACCCGCTGCTCCCAATGCCCGGCCGACAACCTGCTGACTGCTTCTACCAGCCCCTGGCGGATATCAGCCAATTCGTCCAGAATGGTATCCAACGGGACCTCTCGTTTGCGGGCAGCCTCCACGTCGTTCCAGGCCAGGTAGTTCTCGATGACCTGGACATCATAGGGACCGCCGTCCGCGAAGCGCTGAAGGGGCTCCAGGCAGGTTTCCTCCCAGGAGGTGATGTGCCCCAGCACGTCCTTGATGGTCCACACCTCTTCCACCTGGACCTGGGTCATCTCCTCCTCGCTCAGGCCCTCGATGGCCTGGAGCAGTGCCAGACGGCTCTCAGCTAATCTGGCTAGCGTTTCCTCTTTGGTCATAGCTTTACCATCCTCTCGCTGGCAGGTTGGGGCAGGTCAACCCGCAGGGGACCTCACTGCCCATGTAACGCTGCCGCTCCTCATCTGTCTTATTGCGCCCGGTCAGCCGGGAGGGGACCTCACTGCCTATGTAGCGCTGCCACTCCTCGCATGTCATATTGCGCCCGGTGCGGGTACATGCAAACTCGATCAAGTCGTCAACCCTGGCGAAATAGATGCGTGCGCTCCCGTCGTCACTGGCGATGACGATGCGCGTGTCATCCGAGCTCCACGCCGCGTGTTTGACTCCCCAGGTGTCCCTGATGAGAGTGAAGAGTTCGTCGCCGGTTTGGGCATCCCACATTTTGGCTGAGCCATCGTCACTAACGGTCACGATGCGCGTGTCATCTGCGTTCCACACCGCTTGATAGACCCAACTGGTATGCCCGCTGAGGGTCAGGAGCTCCTGGCCCTTTTGGGCATCCCAAACTTTGGCTGTGTGATCTTCACTGGCGGTGACGATGCGCGTGCCATCCGAGTTCCATGCAACCTGATTGACTGCATCCGTGTGTCCGCTGAGAGTGAAGAGTTCTGAGCCCGTTTGGGCGTCCCACACCCTGGCTGTCTTGTCGGTGCTGGCAGTGACGATGCGCGTGTCGTCCGGGTTCCAGGCCGCGTGCTCGACCCAGCCGGTATGTCCGCTCAGGGTGAAAAACTCCTGGCCGCTTTGGGCGTCCCACACTTTGGCTGTGTTATCCCGACTGGCGGTGACGATGCGCGTGCCGCCCGAGCTCCAGGCCGCATGTAGGACCTGATCGGTGTGCCCAAGAGTGAAGAGCTCCGTGCCGGTTTGGGCATCCCATACTTTGGCGCTGCCGTCCCTGCTGGCGGTGACGATGCGGGTGTCATCCGGGTTCCAGGCGGCGCGCAGGACATCATCGGTATGCCCGCTGAGGGTCAAGAGCTCTTGGCCCGTTTGGGCGTCCCACACCCTGGCTGTGTCATCATCGCTGGCGGTGACGACGCGCGTGTCATCGGGGCTCCAGGCGGCGTGATTGACTGCCCAATTATGCCCGCTGAGGGTAAGGAGTTCGGCACCGGTTTGGGATGCCCAAGCTTTGGCGTTCTTATCGTAGCTGGCAGTGACGATACGCTTGTCATCAGGGCTCCACGCCGCGTGAAGGACCGGTCCAATGTGCCCGCTGAGGGTGAGGGGAGCCGCACCCGGAGTCGCGTCCCACACTTTGGCCGTCTTGTCCTTGCTGGCGGTGACGATGCGCGCGCCGTCTGGGCTCCAGGCCACGTGCCAGATTTCATTGGTATGCCCGCTGAGGGTGAAGAGTTCCTGGCCCGTTTCAGCATTCCATACTTTGACTGTCTCATCTTCGCTGGCGGTGGCGATGCGTGTGCCATCCGGGCTCCACATAGCATGAGTGACTCCCCGAGTGTGCCCTCTGAGGGTGAGGAGTTCCTGGCCGGTTTGGGCCTCCCACACTTTGGCGCTGCCATCGTAGCTGGCAGTCAGGATGCGCTCGTCATCCGAACTCCACACAGCTTGGTTGACTGCCCAAGTATGCCCGCTGAGGGTGAAGAGCTCCTGGCCGGTTTGGGCGTCCCACACTTCGGCGCTCCTGTCTTTGCCAGCGGTGACGATGCGCCTGCCATCTGCGCTCCACGCTGCATAGTTGATCTCGGTGTGCCCGCTGAGGGTGAAAAGTTCCTGGCCCGTTTGGGCGTTCCACACTTTGGCGTTCCTATCTGTGCCACTGATGGTGATGATGTGCCTATCATCCGGGCTCCAGGCCGCGTGTTTGACCCAATAGGAATGCCCGCTGAGGGTGAAAAGCTCCTGGCCCGTTTGGGCGTCCCACACCTTGGCGTCCCCATCCTCACCAGCGGTGACAATGCGCCTGCCGTCTGAGCTCCAGACTGCTTGCAAGACGTTGAACCGATGCCCACTAAGGGTGAAGAGCTCCTGGCCCGTCGCCGCGTCCCACACGATGGCACGCCCGTCGGTGTGGCCGGTGACGATGCGCGTGTCATCCGGGCTCCAGGCCGCGTACCAGATCCAACCGTCCTGCCCGCTGAGGGTGAAGAGCTCTTCGCCGATTTGGGCATCCCACACTTTGGCCGTCTTGTCCTTACTGGAGGTGACGATGCGCCTGCCGTCCGAGCTCCAGGCCGCGTGATAGACCCAATCGGTGTGCCGTAAAGTAGCCTGCCAGCGTGAACGCTCCAGAGCGTGGTACAAGGCGCTGCTCGCTTCTGCGGTCATGGTGCCGGGCGTGTGCCGATGCGTCTGGTACACCGCTTCCAGGCCCAGCAAAACGGCCAATTCCTGGTCCTCGACGGCTTCAGAGTAAGCTGCCAGGGCACGAGACTGGGCGATGCGGCTCTGATGTTCGGCTGCCTTCCGTGCCTGGTTGGCCCTCCAAAGCAGCGCGAAGGTGATGGCGGCTATAGCGCAGGCGACGAGGGCCACACCAACGGCGACGAGTCCCACCACGGTCGGCAATGGGGTCCTCTGCCGCAAGGGGGTTGTTGCTTCGACCTGCTCTTGCCTCTCGGCTGCCGAGCTGGCTTGCAGGAACTGACGCTCCAGCAAGTTCAGGTCGTCCGCGTGCTCTTCAGCCCACTCCTCTGCCTCGGCCAGCCGCGCGCCGCGGTAGAGATAGCTCTCGTCCCAGTCGTGCCTTTCCCACTCCTGTGCATCCCCCTTCAGGCGAAGGAAGATGTCGTGTCGGGTTTCCTCAGTCATGCTTGGTCCTCCTTTTAGTTAACCGAGAGGATTGAGACGGAGAAGAAATGGGCATTTAGGGGAAAATTTTGTTCGGATTCAGGATGCGATGGGGGTCAAAAATCTCCCTGATCTTCTCCATGATTTCGATCTGGGCCTGGTCCAAAGCCAGAGGAAGGTACTGGCGGCGGGTGGCACCGATCCCGTGCTCGCCGGTGATCGTCCCGCCCAGGGACAGGGTCAGCCTGTACATCTCTTCGGTTATGGATGGGAGGATCTCTTCCCATCTGTCATCGGCCAGGTCATCCTTCAGGACGTTGACGTGGACGTTGCCATCACCGGCGTGGCCGAATGAGACGATACGCACGGCGTAGCGCTCTCCTATCTCCCGGATGCCCTTCAGGAGGGGGGGGATCTCGGCGCGGGGCACCGCCACGTCCTCCATGTGGTTGATGGGGCTTTCTTTTTTGAGGGCGTCAACGATGGCCCGTCGCGCCTCCCACAACCGGTCCCGATCCCGCGACCCCAGGGCGACCAGGACGTCCAGAGCGCCGTTCTTCAGACAGATGTCGGCTACCTGGTCATAGTCGGCGTCTATCGCTTCCCTGTGGTTGCCGTCCAGTTGGATCAGGAGGTGGGCCACGGCGTCGTGGAAAGGGACCTCTTTTCCAATGTAGCGCTCGCAGGCCAGGACGCTGTCGCGCTCCATGAACTCGATGGTGGTGGGAATGATGCGTTGGGCGATGATGTCAGAGACCGTGTTGGCCGCTGCCTGGAACTCGTTAAAGGGCACCAGCAGGTCAACCCGCAGCTTGGGCAGGGGCAGCAGCCGCAGGACGATTTTGGTCACCACGGCCAGGGTGCCCTCCGAGCCGATCAACAATTGGATCAGGTTGTAGCCGGTGACGTTCTTGACCAGCTTGCCGCCGCAGGTGATGACCTGGCCCGAGGGCAGGACCGCCTCCAGGCCGCAGACGTAATCCTTGGTCACCCCGTATTTGACCGCCCGGGGGCCGCCCGCACCCTCGGCGATGTTGCCCCCGATGCTACAGGAGTCGAGGCTGGCTGGATCGGGAGGATAGAAGAGGCCCTCCGCTTCCACCGCCTGGTGGAGATCGCCGGTGATCACGCCGGGCTCGACGGTGACCATCAGGTTCTCCCGGTCAATCTCCAGGATGCGGTTCATCCTTTCCAGGGAGAGGATGATCCCGCCGCAGACGGGCACCGCGCCGCCGCTCAGACCCATCCCCGCTCCACGAGGGGTGACTGGTATCTGCTCCTGTTGGGCCAACTGGAAGATTTGCGAGACCTGCTCGGCCGAGGTGGCCCTGACCACCACTTCGGGGTCGGCCCTGAGCCCCACTACCTCATCGTGGGAGTAGGGCTCCATGTCATCGGCGTCTGTCAGCACGTCGTCTGTGCCCACGATCTGGCGCAGCCTCTCCACGACCTCGGTGTCCACTTTTTTGTACATTCTCCCTCCTGGTAGGTGCCCAGCGAAGCTTCCTCAACCGGCAAGACGTGTCATTCTGAGTGTAGGAGCACCGATTTTACAGTTATCCTGAGCCGAAGGCCAAGGATCTCGTTACATTTGACTAAACGTCGTCAAATTTGATCACATGCGCTGCTTTCAACGTGGCGAACCAGCTACCCAATGCCTCATTATGATGGGCAATGATTTGTGATGCTTTAAGGTGCTTGGTGTCCCAGGTGCTGTGTCCATCTTGAACCAAAGTGACATCATAACCTAGGCTGTATGCTCGACGACAGGTAGTGTCAACACAGTACTCGGTCTGGATGCCCGCCACGATCAGATGTCTGATTCCACGTGTCTCCAACTCGTGCTGGAGATTTGTTTCTTGGAACGAGTCAGGGTGACGCTTGTGAATGACCAACTCGTCCTTGGCTGGCGCAATAGCTGGATGAATTGGCCAGCCGGGTGAAATTGGGTTGAGCAGGTGATCGTCTCCACCGCTGTGCTGGACATAGATGACTGGGATACCAGCGTCACGTGCTCTGGTGATTAGACCGTTGATTGTTGCCAGCAATTCATCACTTCGGTGAACAGGATCGCCCTCCTCAAACATCCCTAGCTGGACGTCAATGACTAACAGAGCAGCATTACTGTGCATAGGTATCTCCATGATTGGTTAGACTGGAAGGTGTGCCCAACTAAATCTGGTGAGAACCTCGCTCAAGTCTCACGCCTCTTGACAGTGCGTTTCCGTTTGTAATGTCGGCGGGCCTTGGCCCGGTTGCCGCAGTCCTCCATCGAGCACCACCGGCGGCTGCGGTTCCGGCTCGTGTCGAGGAAGAGCCAGCCACACCGATCGTCCGCGCATTGCCCTACCCTGTCCAGTTCTTTGGAGGTCAGCAAACCCGTCGCATCGTGCACCACCGGCCAGAGCATCCAATCTAGCGCTTCCTCGGCACCAGCCCAATCCCAGGCAAAGCCCTCCGCTGTCGAGACGATCCGCGACTGGGCCAGCACCCTGGATAGTTCGGCGTTGAATGTAGCCAGGTCGGCCGCTTGTGGCGGACGCCCATGGGAGATCGCCGAGAAAATCTGGTAGATCGCTTCCCGTAAGGCGATGGCCCGTTCGAGAACTGCGGTCGCGTCCCCGGGACGACGTGCTGCTTTTTTGAGGAGGTGCTGCGCCTGGTGATCGGTCAAGATGCCTACGCGCTGACTCCAGGCCACGAGGTCAGAGTAGCTCGTGAGAGACTCAACTGGATGGTCACTGGCGTGCCAATCGGCTGTGTTGGCAAAGTCCAGACTTGACCGCTCACCTGAAAGTTTGAGTGAGCCTGCGTTCGTTCCGGCTTTATCCATGAGATTCTCCTAACTAGCAAAAGGCTCTTGACAGGTTAGACAAACTGTGGTATAATTTAACCAGCATAACAAGTATAGCAGGTTATAAGCAAAATGTCAAGAAGGAGGTACATCATGTTTCCGAACGAGTTAGAATTTCTAGTTCGTCAAGAGCATTACAAAGACCTGTTACGAGAGGCGGAAATGGCCCGGTTCGTCAGGCGGAGGCGGGCAGGACAGGGAAGACGAAACTATTTCTACTGTCGGGCACTGACTTGGCTGGGGAGCCGACTGGTCGTCTGGGGATGGCGTCTACAGGAACGCTATGGTGCTATGACTGCAGGCCCTGCGCTTCGGGTTGCAAATCGCACCCGCTGAGCCGATGAGCAGCAGCCAGTGAGTGGTGCTGCACGATATATCATACGGAAAGGGATCAGAATCATGGAAGAACTGTTTTCTCAACTGAAAAAATGGGGTTATAAGGGGCGCATCGTATCCATTCAGCACCTGGGTGATCTGCAAGAGGAAATCGAAGGGCGCTACAGGCAGGGTTTCTTTGACCAAGAACTCTATCAGACGTATCTCGCTGCGTTTACCTTCAGCCCCCCTGACGGTCTGCCAGAAGCCCGGTCTATGATCGTAGTCGCTATTCCGCAACCCCAGACCCGTGTCACTTTTACCTGGGCCTGTCCTGAGTCTTGCCCTGAGCGAGGTCGAAGGGGAAGCCGAAGGGATGGGGAACCGATGCGATTCATCATACCCCCGACCTACTTTGAGCAGAAGACCGAAAACCGTGTCCGGGAGCTCTTGGCGGGGGTTCTGGAGCCGGCGGGATACCAAGTGGCTGAAGCCGTTCTGCCGAAGAAACTGCTGGCAGTGCGCAGCGGCCTGGCTGCCTACGGTAAAAACAACATCTCCTACGTTCCCGGAATGGGCAGTTTTTATGGCTTGGTGGCCGTTTACTCCGACTTGCCTCC
>Ga0180437_10005879_pt1 | contig 16623 bp, 10 predicted proteins | sample SS_ome_4_FD_132410 | JGI IMG/M metagenome (GOLD analysis project Ga0180437, IMG submission 132410) | Hypersaline lake sediment archaeal communities from the Salton Sea, California, USA - SS_3_D_1 metaG | ecosystem: Environmental > Aquatic > Non-marine Saline and Alkaline > Hypersaline >... | reverse complement strand
TTTACCCGGTTCTTCACCGTATGGAAAAGGAGGAGTTCCTTGTTTCCCGGTGGAAAATGTCGGAGGGAGGGAGGCTTCGCCGTTACTACAGGATCACCGAAAAAGGCAAAAAAGAACTTGATTCAGAACGACGGCAGTGGCAATCCGTCACCAAGGCTCTTGCCAGATTGTGGAAGCCCCTACCCTCATTGGACTGAAATCAGCATGGCTTTGATCAGGAGAAAATGAACATGTTCGACATGGAAAAGGCAATACGTGAATGGAAAAGAAAGCTCTTTGGCAGCCAATATTTGGAGGAAGCCGATGTGGCCGAGCTCGAATCCTATGTCAGGGACGAGACAGCCAGATTGATGAAGGAGGGTTTTACCGAAGAGGCAGCTTTCCGGAAGGCAATTGAAGATCCGGCATCGGCCGAAGCACTCGAAGCCGAGTATGCAAAGGTCCGGATCATGAGATCCAGCCGGTCTGCCTGGCATCCAGCCCGGATCCTGCCCTCGTTCACATTGAGCCATCTGAAGGTCGCTTTCCGCAAGATGCGGAAGCAGAAAGCCTATACGGTCATCAACACCGTCGGACTTGCTCTTGGATTGACTTGCTCTTTTCTGATTCTTTTCTGGGTCCATGACGAGCTTGGCTACAACCGGTTTCATGAAAAGGCCGATCAGCTTTTCAGGGTTAACAAAATATATCAGATCGGCGGCATAAATGAGTATAACTCATCGACTCCCTTCCCTCTAGCTGAAACAGTTCGGGAAAACTTTGCCGAGGTCATAGACGCGACCCGGTTCCAGCGTGTCAGAGCCCTCGTCAGTTTCGAGGACAAGTTTTTTTACGAACGTAGCATCTGTGCCGCTGATCCATCTTTTTTTAGAGTTTTCACCTTTCCTTCCATCAAAGGAGACCCGGCTGCAGCTTTAACGGAACAGGGTTCGATCATCCTGACAGAGAGCATCGCCACTAAGTATTTCGGCATAGAGGAGCCTGTAGGGAAAATTCTAACCTTCGACCATGACAGATCTTTTATCGTCAAGGGAGTGATCAGGGATATCCCGCCGGACTCTGACCTCCGCTTCGATTTTTTTGTTCCGGCCCAAGGGATGCTCAATCAGGAATTACTGGAGGATTGGTCAAACCACTTTGCCACGACCTTCGTTTTTCTCCAGGACGGCTCAGTCCCCGCGGAGGTGGAGAAAAAACTGTCGGGGCTGATTCAGGACCGGCTCCCCGAAGAAAAAATTTCCTTAGCCCTTCAGCCTCTCAGCGATATCCATTTGTATTCCGAAGACGGGAGTGAAGTCGGCATGAGGTTGATCCGTATCTTCTCAGTGGTCGCAGTCTTTATCTTGGTCATCGCCTGCATAAATTATATTAACCTTTCTCCTGCCCGCTCTGAGAAACGGTCCAAAGAGGTCGGCTTGAGGAAAGTCGTCGGAGCACGGAGAATCCAGATCGCCTGGCAATTCTTCGTAGAATCGGTTCTCTTCACAATGATCGCGCTTGGGATTGCAGTCATCCTTATCCAGATGCTCGAAGGCGTTTTTCGTGACCTCACGGGAAAGACTCTGACATTGACAGAATTTGAGCCGGAATTCATAGCCGGTATCCTCCTCATCGCCGGTCTCACTGGTTTGGTATCAGGATTCTATCCGGCGCTGGTCCTGTCCTCCTTCAAGCCGATGCAGGCCTTGCGGGATGGCCTTGACCGCCCCAGGCGGAAGGCGTCCTTCCGAAAGACACTGGTAGTCGTCCAGGTCTCCCTGTCCATTATGTTACTCATCGGCATGGGCGTCATCGAGCAGCAACTGCGATACATCCGGACAAGGGACCTGGGATTCGATAAGGATAATCTCCTCTATATGCGGATGGCCGGAGACATCCAGAAGAATTATGAGGCTTTCAGGCACGAACTTCTCCAGAATCCTAATGTGGCCGCCGTAGCCCGGACCTTTCAACTGCCTGGAGAGATGTCTGCTATCGTAAGAGGAATTCGGTGGGAAGGCATGGAGGCCGGCGAGAGTGCTGCCTTTGGCTACATCCCTGTGGATTACGATACACTGGATCTTCTGAACATGAAAATCGTTCAAGGGCGCAAATTTTCAAGAGAGTTCCCTGCAGACGACTCCAATTTCATGCTCAATGAAAGGGCTGTCGAGGTCATGGGCTTGAAAGATCCGGTCGGGAAACCATTCTCTTTCAGCGAAGGTCTTAAAGGCACAATCATCGGGGTGGTCAAAGACTTCCACTCCCTTCCCTTGAACTACGGCATCGAACCTGTACTGCTCCTGGTCGATCCGGATTTTTACAGCATGCTCTTGGTCAAGATCAGGCCTGGCGATAGAAGGAGCGCAATCAGCGGTATCGAAGCGGCCTGGAAGAAGTTCGCGCCAGGATTCCCCTTCGAATACCATTTTCTCGACGAGCGCTTCGAGCTTTACTACGGTCCAGAAATCCTGGCCGGGAAATTATTCCGCTATTTCGTCCTGATCGCTGTCTTCATCTCCTGCCTTGGCCTGCTGGGGCTGTCCGCGTTTATGGCCGAGCAGAAAACGAAAGAAATAGGAATCCGTAAAACCCTCGGCGCCTCTGTCCCTCGCGTTGTCCTGCTTTTGACGAAGCAGTTCTTGATGTGGGTTCTTTTGGCCAACATCATTGCCTGGCCCGTCGCCTATGTTGCGATGAGAAACTGGCTCAACAATTACCCCTTCCGGACCAGTCTCGGGCTGTCTCTTTTTCTTCTATCTGCGGCAGCAGCGCTTGCAATCACCATGCTCACGGTGAGCTTTCAGGCCGTAAAAGCAGCTCGGGCCAATCCGGTCGACAGCTTGAGATACGAATAAGGCTAGGTTCTCCATAAAATAATCTTCCGCGTACTTTCACTACCTGTGGCGAGTATTTCTGAGGGCTTCTGCCGCCATCAGGAGTTCCTGCTGGACATTGTGAGGAGGAGGCGACCGTTCCGCTTCAAAGGTAAGCTTGAGGTGGGCGATGATGCTGTCGATGACGTTCGGTTCTTCGATAAAAGAGACGACTCTCATCTAGTCACCATAGGAGGGACAAAGAAAAGGTGCCCTGTCCTTTGTCAGGAATATATCTGGTGTGTCTTTCTCTGTCCATCGGAGATGTTGACCGGAACTTTAAATGGCTGGAAGAGGAATTCAAGGATAGAGATTTCCCGCGTTCTTTTGTTAAAGTCGATCCTTTTTTAGATAAAGTGCGATCAGGCCCGAGGTTTAAGGCTCTGCTGAATAAGATAGGCTTGGAAAAATGACTGGCTTATTCCCGCGTTAACAGTTGACACTTTTGCTATTTGATATTTGCAATAAGACTAGCTCATGTCTTTCTATTACCCGGTCCAGATGTATTTGTGGTTGCAGTAGCCGTGGCCCTGCATGATTGTTTTATCCCGTATCAATTTAATCTTAGGATTAAATCCTGATGCCCAGATATAATCACCCCAGCAGACCGCAGCATAACCGATATCTCCGGCCTTGTGGGGAAGGAAGGATTCCGCAGACAGACAATCCGTAACCTTTATCTCGAACACTGTATCAGTATCTTGAATTATTTCCATGCTTAAACCGGTCAGCATTCTCGGGTCTCTGAATATGCTTATATACGACTTGAAATCCGATTTCCCCAGCCTTTTCAGATCATTTTTCGCCTGTTGTAGCAACCGTTCTTCCGTCTCTTTCTTAATCAACTCAATCACCTTTTCCTGGCCTATTTCTTTTTGTAAGAATCTGGCAAAGCGGATAAAACTCCGGTTCTGCATTCTCGCCAACAGGCGGTAGGTTACTTTTTGTCCTTGAAACTCTTTGTCAAATTTGTGGGTTTCCTGCTCCAAAAGGGACGCACCCAATTTCGAGGATTTGGCAAATATCATACCCGGGCCAAAACATGTCGCGGCACAGAGAGGTATGGCATTGATTAAAAATTTACGCCGGCTGGTTTGATGTTCTTCTGCTTGTTTCATAGCTTCCTCCTGAATTCAAAAATCCATTTCAATACCAATAATAATGCAAATAAAAATATAGTCGCCTCATCTCCTGAAGTGAGACCTTTTTTTTGATTTTTTAGGGATTGTTTCTGAGGATGCTCAGTTTCTGAGCTTGCGATTGAGTTCTGAATTCTTTGGGACTCATGCCCACATGCTTTGAGAAGGCCCGGTTAAAGGCGGCCTTGGAATTGAAACCCACTTCATAGAGAATTTGTGAAATATTGAGGTTGCGATGGCTTTTCTTCGCAAGATATCTTTTGGCTTCCTCAATGCGATAGCTGTTTATAAAATCGAAGAAATTTTGCTGGAACTGTTCATTGACCAGTTGGGAGAGGTGTTTGGCAGGAATGGACAATTTCTCTGAGAGTTCATTGATCGTTATCGAGGGTGTCAGGTGAGGTTTTTCTGTCTGCATGAAAACCTTCAATCGGTTTGTATACAGTTTAGCATTTTCGGAGGTTAGGGTTGATCCTTCATATTTGGATTTTGACTCAATCCCGGTAAATAGTTTTGGCTGGGTCAATCCATAGTAAATAATTATTATTGACACAACAAAGTTCACAGCCGGGAGGATATCATTCAGAGAGGGAATGGGGGTATTCCATATGATTCGAGCCAGACAATTGACGATTATCATCGACCAGATAATCCCGAAGCCCACAAGGACAAACCGCAGCCAGTTGAGGTTTATTTTCTCGGTATATGAATAAACATTTTTAATGGCAGCTGTAAACTGCATTAATATCCGTACCGACAGGCAGGCATATATGACCAGGAGCATGTGGGATGCCAACAGAGCAGCGGTTATCTCCCCGCGGATAAAGCTTAGGGGGACACCGGTGGTTTGTTTGAGAATGATCGAAAAAAGCAGGTAAAGATTGAATACAATAACTGGGAGCAGGTGAGGCCAATCTTTTTTCTTCAGGCGAAAATCCTTGATAGCCACTGATTTGGTGTAAAAGAAAATCAGGGGCCCCATTAGGAAGTCAAGATTGAAAAATGATAGAAATAATGTCGGCAAGGATCTAAAAATCCTAAGGTCCAGAGAATAGATGATATTAAAAAGGAAAGGGATTGAGTTTATGAACAGGAATCCAGCCAGCAAAAAGTTGCTAAGCCTGGATTGCTTTTTACGGGTAACCAGAAAAATAGAAAAAAATATTAGCAAAAACACAGAAATAATATTCATGATAAAAATCAAATTGAACGGCATAGGATGTCTCTTAAAAAACCGGCAAAATATTTAAGCACTGATAATTTATACGTAAATCCCCGTAAGTGGTTATGTGGATGGAACCAGGCCTTGCTTTCTGCGTATCACAAATTCTGGTGCCTTTTCTCTTTTTTCTTTTACAATTTAACGGGCGAATGGCTATTCCCCCCTACTTTTCTTTACCCTTGATTCCTTCGGCTGTGCCCCCTTAATAAAGGGAGTTAAGTGGATTTGTATATGACCAGGAACTTTATCACGCCTCACAATTTTTGATTATCTGAGAAATAGAGCAAGAAATTTATCATCCCGGTGTTTTGATATTATAAAGGATGAAAAAAACCAGGCGACAAAACGAAATTGCTTAGTTTGAAGCGGCTCTTCTTTGACGAGACAAGGGGAAGGGAGATGAGTTTTTTCCAAAGCAACAGGAAAAAGACTTCATGGGTGAAGAGCTTACAGATGGTCTCGTCATAAAAGCGGGAGACAGGGTGGAAGGAACCATCCGAGGCTGTGCTTCCTTCTGTAATCAATACATTGGTATGAGTATGGTAATTGATGCGATCTCCTTAGGTCTGGATCACGGCCACAAAATTTTTTGCATGAAAAAGGCCAGGTTATGGTTATTAAGGCACCTGATGGGGGAGTATCATTTTACGGGCCTTCATTCGGTGACTTACGATTTCGAAAAGGAACTTCCTTTTGTTTATGATTATAGGGGTGAAGAGCCGTTGAAAAGACTGTCCAAAATGGAGATACCTCCCCGGATATATGAATATGAGTGGAACTTGATCCTCAATCCATTAGATTCATAATAGTATAGATTCAAGAATCCAATTGAAGATAAGGTTGGTAGCAATCAGAACGGCGATGACTATAATGGTTTGCGTGAGTTCAAGATCGTAATAATTCATAAGTATCATTATCATTGCAACCAAAGGAAGAATCCCCAGTAATAATCCTCCGATTGAACCGATGAAATTGTAAACAAACCCAACTACCAAAGCGATGATGATATTATTCTTATCATTATCTGGATCAATGAGTTTGATCGAATAATAGAAGACCGCTGCGAACTGAAGTGTCCCCAACACAAAAATAATAAAAACTACCATGGTATACCTCCTAGATTTTTAGCCTTGATTATGCATAAAGAACGATCAATACACCTTGTATAAAAATTGATTGTAAATAGATCGTTAAAGCCGCAAATTGTTCTCAATATCTCAATTTATGAATAGAACGAGATAATTGATAGAGGACAAAACATAAATTGTCGTCCAAGTTCACGAATATGGACATTCGGAGCTAGATAAATTTGCCAATATTCATAGAAGACCACACCGTCATAGACAATCATTGAGGGATATCCAGACTCATATAAAGGACCTCCACCACTATGAAATCTCGCCAGAGACAGTAAATTCCATTGACCTGCCCCCTTGATATCGGTCCAGATGTCTTTTATATGGTCAAAAAGCGAACCGAATCAACCGAAATCTCCAAATCATCGACTTTAAGATAGATTCGGTCCTCTGGAGGGATGCTGAACCGGGTATCCCTGAGTTGGAGGATGTGAGGAAAAGATTGGTGGGACTGAAAATTCAGCAGATCAGATGATTTTGCTGGAGAAGTACTTTAGAGAGAGCTTTCATTCATACCGCAGCGAATCCACGGGATTGGCTGTGGCAGCCTTGATTGTCTGAAAACTCACAGTTAAAAGCGCAATCAACAGTGCCAGTAAGCCCGAGGCAAAAAAAGCCATAATATTTAGGCTTGTGTGGTAGGCAAATCCTTCGAGCCACCTCCGCATAAAGTAATAAGCAAGAGGCCAGGCAAGAACATTAGCGAGAACAACCCACTTGACATATTCTTTCGTTAAAATGAAAACTATCCCCCCGATAGATGCGCCGAGAATTTTTCTCACGCCGATTTCTTTTGTTCTCTGCACGACAATGAAAGATGCCAGGCCAAATAAACCCAGACAGGCGATATATACAGCGATTATGGAAAAGATGCTCGATAATCGGCTTAATTTCATTTCAGACTGATACATCATGTCGTTTTCTCTGTCCACAAATGTGTATTCGAACGGATGGCCCGGGTTTATTCTGCGCCATTCTCGTTCGGCGAACTGCATAACCTCTGGCATGCTCTCTTCCGTTGTCTTGATGAACACCCAGTTAAAAGCCTGTTCAGTCGCTAGCGACAGGGCAAAAGGTTCGATCTTTTGATGGAGAGATTTAAAGTAATAGTCTTTCAGCATACCGATCACCGGAAGAACCATCTGCCCTCCTGGTGAAAGTCTTTTATCCAAACCTGAATCAAACCCGAATTGTTTGATTGCCTCTTCATTCAACAGCAAAGCCCTATTCTGGTCGGTTGTAAATTCTCTTGAAAAATCCCTGCCATCATGAAGTTCTATGCCGAGTGTCTCAATGAAATCATAATCGACAGCCATCATCTGGACGGTTAAATTTTCATTCGGCGGACGTCCGACTGGCCTCAGCAAGGCTATTCCGAACAATCCTCCAGGGAGCGTCGACGCCGCTGAGACGCTCTTGACATGGGTGTTTGAAAGAAGTGTGGTTTTATAGGATTGATAAGTGGATCTTGGAGCGGGATCGGAGAGTGGAATAGCCAGGATGTTTTCCTTATCGTAGCCGAGAGGTCTGTTCTTGATATATCCCATCTGACTGTATATGACGATGAGGCCTATGATCAGAAAGACAGAAATGGAGAATTGGATGACAACGAGGACTTTTCTCAATAATCCGCCTGAAGTCCCTTTGTGCTTCTTGCCGCTCAATACTTCAGCGGGTTTGAATGCAGATAAAAGAAAAGCCGGATAACTACCGGAGGCAAAGCCGACTATGATGACCAAACCGATCAATAATAAAATCGTTTGCACATTTATCAAGCTTGAAGCGGATATATTTTTTTCCGCGATTGTATTGAACGGCGTCAACAGAAGCAAAACGACAATTCCGGCAATCACTGAGGCTAAAGCAGTGAAGATTATGGATTCACCTAAAAACTGCTTAATCAACTGGCCTCTATCGGCACCGACAACTTTTCGCAATCCGACCTCTTTGGCCCGGTTTTCCGAACGGGCGGTGGAAAGGTTCATGAAATTGATAGAGGCGATCAAGAGTATAAAAATGGCCACGGCAGAAAAAATGTAAATGTAGCTTTCATCACCGGTTGGCCCTAGCTCTCCTTCAAGATCTGACTTGAGATGAATGTCCGTCAATTTCTGGAGATAAGGGCTCAGTTCAACACCAGCGGTTCTCAGGATTCTTCCCAAACGTTCTTCGATAAGCGTTCGCATCTTGGCTTCGACGGCCGCAGGGTCGGCATGGGCATCGAGCAGAAGATAGGTGTAAATTCGAAAATTCTGCCAGTTCGTGGAGAGGTCGCCGTAATAAGGTTGTTTGTTAATAGGATCGACGGCTCGATGAAGAGTTTCAAAATTGACCAGGAAATCATAGTCCATATGGGTTGATGGCGGATGTTTTTTCATTATGCCGGTGATATTGAAATTCATCCAGTTATCACCGACGATAACCTTGCCGATGGGGTCTTCGTCGCCGAAATATTTTTCAGCCATTTCTTCGGTAATCACCATAGAATACGGCGCATTGAGCACATGTGTAGGATCCCCCACGACCATTTCGACGTCAAAGACCTCGAAAAATGTGGGGTCAACAAAATACAATCCTTTCTCGGGGAATCTTTTTTCTCCGTATTCGATCACCCACCTGGAATCAGGGGGTTTGATCCGTACAGCCTTGAGGACTTCGGGCAGTTCTTCCGCCATTGCCGGTCCCCAGGGGCCAGAGACTAAAGGGACCTCGATCTTATTGCCGCGGATGATACCGGCATTGACGATCCTGTAGATCTGATCAGCCTTTTCGTGATATCTGTCGTAGCTTAATTCGTCCTGCACATAAACAAGGATGAGAAGACAGCAGATGATTCCTGTGGCCAGACCGAAGATATTTATAAAAGTGTATCCTTTGTGGCGGATTATGTTCCGGAAAGCGATTTTGATATAGTTTTTCAGCATTTTTTTGCCTGTTTTATTCGTTTATAATTTTATTCTTCAAGATATACAAAGATGGCATATAGATAATACGATTTTATCCACAAGAAGTTCCTGTGGATGCTGATTCATGCATCCTGAGCGGTTGCAGTATTTATATTCCTTACAAAATAAAACAAATATTTCTTGACATCAGAACTGATATGTTTTAGATTGTAAGGAAAATAGTGAAAAAAGGAGTGAAAATGAAATTTTTATCGAGGCCTGAAGAACTTGTGCTGCATGCTGTTTGGCAGTTGAAAGAGGATGCCTATTGTGTTCCGATCAGGAAACATGTTTCCAAACTGACAGGGAAGGGTTGGTCATTCGGTGCAATCTATGTGCCCCTCCACCGGCTGGAAAAAAAAGGATTGGTTAAATCCTTTTTGGATAATCCCATTCCTGTAAGAGGAGGGAGGAGTAGACGAATATATAAAATTACTCCTCATGGCCTAAAAGCTTTGGCTGAAGTCAGAGAACTCCATGATTCCATGTGGGCAGGTGTCCCCGAGTTTTCCTCGGAATAAGGAGATTTCATCATGGCCGATAAAATCAGACTTCCTAAATTCCTGGTTTGGTTGCTTCTTCGCATATTGCCCGAATATGTCGATGATACGGCACTCGGTGATTTCGAAGAGGAATATAATCATATTGCCGCTGATCGAGGAAGAGCTTTCGCGAATTTTTGGCTTTCGCTCAATATTATTAAATCTATCCCGCCTTTTATTGCGGATGCCATTCGCTTCAGGCTGGTGATGCTTAAGAATTATGCCACTATCACCTGGAGGAACATGAAAAGGCACAAAACTTATTCTTTTATCAATATTGCCGGATTAGCGGTTGGATTAGCCTGCTGCCTTCTTATAACACTCTGGGTCTTGGATGAACGAAGCTATGACCGTTTTCATGAGAATTATGATCGTTTGTACAGAGTGGTTGTGAATCAACCCTCATCAGGGGAAATGAGGAAAATAGTGGCTACACCCCCGCCGTTAGGGCCGGCGCTGAAAAATGATTTTCCTGAAATCGTGGAGACAACAAGGCTGAGTTACTGGGGAAGTGTGCCTCTTCGCGCCGGAGATAAGTCATTCAATGAGAGCCATATGGTTATCGTGGAGCCTTCTTTTTTCAGTCTCTTCACATTTCCCTTTGTCAAAGGGGAGGGAGCCGCATCACTGAGCACGCCGAATTCCGCCCTCATCAGCGAAAGACGGGCCGAGAGTCTTTTCGGAAACGAAGATCCAATCGGAAAAGTCATCCAGGTTGATAACCGGTTCGATTATATTATCACGGGGGTTTTCCGTGACATTCCTAATAACACCCATATTCGCCAGTTTGATCTCGTCCTGTCCTGGTCCCATTTGGATCAAATGGAATGGTATGAATCCGATAGCTGGGGAGCGTTTAGCTATCGGACATACGTTTTACTCGGTGAAAAGGCGTCATTCCAGGATGTCAATCAGAAGATAACGAAACTCATCCAGCACTATTCCTCCGGGTCGAAAGTTGAAATTTTGCTGGAGCCGATTTCTGATATTCATCTTCGCTCGCACTATCGGCTGTCGACAGGATTGAGAGGAATCGTTTACGTTTATATTTTTTCTGCGATCGCGTTGTTCGTTCTTCTGATCGCTTGTGTTAACTTTATGAACCTGACTACTGCCAGGTCTTTCAACAGGGCCAGGGAAATCGGGATGCGGAAAACCATCGGGGCGCTGCGCAGACATGTGATCGTTCAATTTTTTGGGGAATCTTGTTTTATGACACTCTATGCCCTGGGTTTGGCCCTGGCTCTCATTGGTCTGGTTCTGCCCGAATTTAACAAATTTACAGGAAAGCAGTTAAACTTTTATTCCATTTGTAACTGGCAAGCTGTTATCGGATTGATGGGAATCACCCTATTAACAGGATTTGTGGCTGGAAGCTACCCGGCTCTCTACCTTTCGTCTTTTCGCCCCGTTCACGTTTTAAGGAAGGTTGTTCAAATAGGGAAGAAAAAATCAGTGTTCAGGAGGGCTCTGGTCATCCTCCAGTTTTCGATGTCGGTCATTCTGATTATCGGAACACTCGTTGTTTACGCCCAGCTCGACTATATCCGGAATAGAAGAATTGGCTGGGAGAGAGAAAATCTCATAAGTATATCCCTGAGTAGAGAGATGAGAAAGTCATTTGATATTCTGAAAGCCGAACTCCTGAAACATCCCAGAATTTTGGGCTTGACGGCTACTTATTCAGAGCCGACTAATTTTGAAAGCAGTTCGTGGGGGGTGAATTGGGAGGGAAAGGATGCGGAAGAGGTTGTTCACGTCACCTTGAACCTGGTGGATTATGACTTTCTTGATACCTTGAATATCGAAATGGCGGAGGGACGGTCTTTTTCCAAAGAATTTTCTACTGATGCCACGCAGGCATTTCTGATCAATGAGACATTGGCTAGGATGATGGAGACCGAGTCTCCTGTTGGAGCAAAGTTTTCGTTTATCGGACGGGAAGGCCAAATCATCGGAGTGATGAAGGATTTTCATTTTCATTCACTCCGCACGGGTATCGGCCCCCTGGCTATAGCTCTAGGTTCGGATGATTATTGGAATTTTGCGTTGGTAAGGATTCATCAGGAAAACGTATCTTCGACGCTTGAAGATTTAAATATCCTATGGAAAAAGATCTTTCCGTATAGTCCTTTCACCTTCAGTTTTATGGAAGAGGATTATGAAAGACAGTACAGGTCTGAAACGCGCATGGGAAAACTCATAAATGTTTTCGCTGGTCTGGCTGTTTTTATAGCCTGTTTAGGACTCTTAGGATTGACTTCTTTTGCTGTGGAGCAGAGAAGAAAGGAAATCGGTATCCGGAAGGTTCTTGGGGCTTCAGCGGGAAATATATTGTGGATTTTGGGGAGAGAGTTTGTGTTGTGGGTTCTTGTGGCCAATGTTATCGGCTGGCCAATTGCTTATTTTGCGATGTCTAATTGGCTGAGGAATTTTGCCTATAGGATTGGAGTCGGACCGGAGATTTTTGTTTTTTCATCGGTGTTGACTCTTGCTGTCGCCATAGTTGCTGTCGCTTTCCAATCCCGAAGAGCAGCCACATCGAATCCTGCTGATTCCCTCCGCTACGAGTAATTTTTTATGCTTGCTATTCAGACACCGGGAGTTCATTATTTCATCAGTGTGTCTTTTCTTGCCCTGGCTCTGATGCTTATCCCATCCAGGATTGTTTAATCTTCTTCGAGCTCGATACTGTTCCAGTCCGGAGGCTCTTGGCCGAGGAGATGGCGGACGAAGAAATCGACGAGCTTTCGCTGCCCATAAGCTCCCCCCATACCGTGGCCTCCTCCGGGAATGACAAGGAGGTCGAATGTCTTGTTGGCTTTGATCAATGCATTGACTACCTGAAAGGTCGATGCCGGATCGACGTTTGTGTCCATTTCGCCCACGATCAACAGAAGCTTTCCCTGAAGCCTATAGGCATTATCCGTATTTGAGGAGGCCGCATATTCAGGGCCCAGCGGCCATCCCATCCACTGCTCGTTCCACCAGATCTTGTCCATGCGGTTGTCATGACAGCCGCAGGAAGACACACCGACGCGGTAGAATTCGGGGTAAAAAAGAAGCCCTCCCAGAGCGTTTTGGCCGCCCGCAGAGTTGCCGTAGATTCCCACCCGACTGATGTCATAATAAGGATATTTGTTGGCTACGGCCTTATGCCAGAGGATCCGGTCCGGGAAGCCGGCATCCCCGAGGTTCTTCCAGCATACGTCGTGGAAGGCCTTGGACCGGTTGTTTGTGCCCATGCCGTCGATCTGGACGACGATGAATCCCATTTCGGCCAGCGATTGCATCCGATTGAATGCGCTGAAATTTTTGGGCACAAAAGAGCCATGTGGCCCGGCATAGATGTATTCTATAACCGGATATTTCTTTTCGGAATCTAAATTGATAGGGCGATTGATGATTCCCCAGATATCGGTCCGTCCGTCGCGGGCTTTGGCGACGAAAACCTCCGGCGGCTTCCAACCTGCTTCGGTCAATTCCCCGATGTCGGCCTTCTCGACCTGCATAATAATTTTCCCGTCAGAGGTTCGGCGAAGCACTGTGACGGGAGGCTGGTCAACTCGGGACCAAGTGTCGATGAGATAGTTCATATTTGGCGAGTAGACAAGAGTGTGGTGGCCGTCTCCTTTTGTTAAAGGGGTTAAACCACTCCCGTCAAAGTTTATCCGGTAGCCATAGACAAAATACGGGTCTTTGCCTGGATAGATGCCGCTTGCCCGGAAATAAATCTGCCGTTTCTCTTCGTCGACCTTATCCACACCGCGAACGATCCACTCTCCTCGGGTGATCTGGTTCCTGACCATACCTGTCTCACCGTCGTAAAGATAGAGGTGGTTCCAGCCATCCCGCTCGGACATCCAGACGATCTCTTTGCCGTCTTCAATGTCAAAGCGGTATTTATTGTATGAATAGCAAAAAAACGTCTCCGCTTCTTCACTGATCACGGCTCGGGGAGTTCCGTTGATGCCGACTTCTATGATCCGGTAAACTTGGTGTCCGCGCTGGTTGTACTCGAAGGTGAACGCCTGGCTGTTTTTCCTCCAGACTGGATTCGAGATATCATAAGGATTCGGGAACAAATCGTTGTCGATTTCGATTTGTTTTTTCGTTTCGATGTGGAAGAGAGCAGGCTGGTCGATGTCGAGCGCATCGCCCGGTTTGGCGTATTCCATCTGGTGATATTTCGGCTGAAGCTGGTCGGCCGGGGATGATTCAACATAATGGATGATGCGGTGAAAGCCACGTTTCAGGCGATAAGCGGCCAGTTTTTTCGAATCGGGTGACCAGCGGATGGAGGCGAAAGTGTAGTAATTCCCCTCGGAGCCGTCACGGCTGAGGGCGAATTCATCATTTGTTTCTTTTGATCGGATATAGATATTGTAGTTTTTTATATAAGCGTCCCATTTGCCGTCGGGAGAAGCTTTGGTTTCAGAGGAAGCGGCTTGGGGAGCAGGCCCTCTCTCCCACATAGAAAATCCGCGGCCTCTTCGGCGTCTGGCCGGCCCTTCCTTTTTGCAGATGTTTGAGGTCAGGTCGTAGGAATATTTCCACTCTCCGATATCGAACTGAATCGACTTTTCCTTGTTCACGAACTCAATGGACCTGAAGGGCAGATTCTTGGGGTCGACCTTGTCTTTGAGCACTTTGGCCAGAGCAGAGGCCAGCCTTTCATGGTCAAAGGCGGTTTTCTTTGTCCGGGCAGCCGCATCAACCACATAAAACTCGTATCCGCCCTTGACAGATTTGCGATACCAGAAGCGGAGCGTTTTTTCAATCCAGACGCAGCGGTCCACGATATCCAAGGCCAATGACTGAAATTTGGTCCTGAGTTCGGCAGCGCGTTCATAGTCCGCCGGTTTGACCTGCGCCGGGAGAAGTCCGGACATTAAAACAAGGATCAGGGCAAAACCAGTTATAAACTTGCATTTACTGGATGACATGGATACACCTCCTGAGGGAATAATAAATTATGCGGGAATCGACTCAATTTAAGAGTAAAATATTTGATATATCACCTCTTGTCAAGAAGGGACAGTTTTATGTCCTTCATTAACAAGGGTCCCTGAATTCGTGGCTGATATTTACGCACTCACACCTGATCAATTCGACACTTGACAGCTCCATTCATTGTGACATAAAGTCTTTCACATTGAGAGGGTGAGAGAATCGCATAGGAATTTCCAAATATTATTCAGGAGATGATGAAATGAAGAATACATCCCGTTTTTTTGTTTTTTGGGTGTTCTTTCTGGTTGTTGTATCGTGCACGCTCGACCAGCCACAGCAAGGGACCATGGCTTTCACCGTATCTATGGAACAGCCTAACACGCATTATTATCATGTGATTTTCCGCTGCCAAGGATTGCGGGGAGAGACGCACGATTTCAAAATGCCGGCCTGGACCCCGGGCTATTACCGGATCATGGATTACGCCCAGAACGTTCTGAATTTCCGCGCAGAGGATGAGGCCGGAAATCCGTTGACATGGAAGAAAACGGCCAAAAACATCTGGCGCATCCGGTCCGAAGATGCAAGATCTATCAAGGTGAGCTACGATGTGTATGCTTTCCGCCAATCCGTGGCCGACAGCTTTCTGGACGACACACGAGCATTTATTTCGCCCACCGGAGTGTTCATGCATGTTGCGGGCCAGCTGCAGCATCCTGTGACCGTTACCTTTATATTGAATGATGCCACGAGCAAAATCTCGACCGGGCTCGATCCTGTCGAGCACCAGCCCAACACATTCTTTGCGCCGGACTTCGATGTTCTCTATGACTGCCCGGTCCTCATCGGCAACCAGGAGATCCTTCGGTTCGAGGTGGAGGGGATTCCCCATGTCATCGCTGCTGAAAACCTGGGAGCTTTTGACCGGAAAAAGTTCGTGGCAGACATCAAACAAATCGCCGAGGGAAGTATAAAGCTGATTGGTGAGATCCCATACACGCATTACACATTCATCATGATGGAGAGGGGCGGAGGCGGCCTCGAGCATCTGAATTCCATGGCGGTCTTCTACAATCCTTCGGGTTTGAACAATCCCAACAGTTATAAAGGTTGGCTGGCCTTCATCGCCCATGAATACTACCACCTCTACAACGTCAAGCGGATCCGGCCGATCACGTTGGGTCCGTTCGATTACGACAGGGAAAATTACACAGACATGCTTTGGGTATCCGAGGGATTTTCTGTGTATTATGAATATGTGATCCTGAGGCGTGCCGGGCTCTTGACTCGGGATGAATTTTTCGACCGAGTCAGGAGATACATCTCGAGCTACGAGAATCGGCCAGGACGTCTTTTTCAGTCAGCGACTGAATCGAGTTTCGATACCTGGATGAAATTTTTCAGCCGCAACGAAAACAGTGCCAATACGACAATCTCCTACTACGACAAAGGCGCAGCGCTCGGCTTGCTTCTAGACCTCAAGATCCGGCACGAAACGAAAAATCAGAGATCTCTGGACGATGTCATGCGAACACTCTACTGGAAGTACCATAAAGAGAAAAATCGAGGATTCACGGATCAGGAATTCCGCGAGGAATGCGAAAATGCAGCCGGCTCTCCCTTGTCCGAGATCTTTGATGAGTATGCCTCCACGGTGAAGGACATCGATTATCCAAAATATTTTGCCTATGCTGGACTCAAGATCAATGTGACACCGCGGGAGCTGCCCGGTGCCTTTTTGGGAGCCGCGACCCGGATTCAAGATGGGAAACTGGTGATTTCAAGTGTTGAGTGGGATTCACCGGCATGGCATGAAGGACTCAGTGCACGG
>Ga0180437_10005876_pt1 | contig 16624 bp, 10 predicted proteins | sample SS_ome_4_FD_132410 | JGI IMG/M metagenome (GOLD analysis project Ga0180437, IMG submission 132410) | Hypersaline lake sediment archaeal communities from the Salton Sea, California, USA - SS_3_D_1 metaG | ecosystem: Environmental > Aquatic > Non-marine Saline and Alkaline > Hypersaline >... | reverse complement strand
TGCGTTCAATTGTTAATGCTCAGAAAATGGGTCAATTCCCTATAATTATTGATACCGAAAACAATATTGATGAAGGTAATAAACGTCTCACCCTTATGGGATTTGATTGGGATGGTGAATATCTTCTCGTGAACAACAAATATCTTCTTGAGGAATACGGCTTGAAACAAGATAAGAACAGGAAAGAAGCCAGTATTGAAGACATGGCAAAAGCTATATATGATTTCCGTGACATGCAGAAATCAGGTAAACTTCCACGGGATGTTTATGTGGCTATTGATTCCATAGGCACATTGAATTGCATCAAGACAATCAATGCGTTGGAAAAAGATGATAGCGATAACAATATGTGGAATGCAGGTGCATACGAAAAGGCATTCATGTCGTTACTCAACAATACCATACCCAATTCACGTAAGGTCGATAGTGAATACACAATGACACTTGCTGCTGTTCAGAAAATCTGGTATGATAGCATGAATAAGGTAGTGAAACACAAAGGTGGTGAAACCTTTTTCTTCGGTGCACGAATGATTTATCACTTCGGTGGAATCATTACTCACGGCACACGTAGAATAACTGCGACCTCATTAAAGCGTGACCTGAATTACGGTTTCGAGAACAAAGTAAATATCGCCAAGAATCACGTAGATGGTGATTGGGGTGGAATAAGTCTTGAAGGAAAAATAATCAGCACACCACATGGATTTATTTTTGGTGATAAAGACCATGAAAACGAATATAAGAAAGAACATATTTTGTATTTTCGTAAACGTTTTGATGACCCGACACTAACTGCTGACGACATCGAATTCAAATCCAAGGAAATGGATGCCGATGGCAACATTAGTTTTGAGGATGAGATTATCGAGAGAAAAGGTGGTGATGAAGAGGACGTAGAATGAAAATCAGAACACTGTTAGTCGATGGTGAGAATCTCTTGAAACGTTCATTTCATGGGGCAAGAGATGTAGAGACCGCACAGTATGGACATATTGGCGGTCTATACTCATTTATGACAACGGTGAGAAGATTGATTAAAGACCATATGGTAAATAAGGTCGTTATTTGTTGGGATGGAGAAGGCGGTGGAATTCTCAGACACAGAATTGATAGAGACTATAAAGCCAATCGTGAAACCAAGGAATGGCATAAGAAAATCGAATTAAGTGCTGCGGAAATCCGAAGAGAGGAAGCCAAAAAAGAATCTCTGCTGAAGCAACGACAGAGAATCAAGGCATATGCCGAGGAACTTTTTATTAGGCAAATTGAAGTCGATGATGTGGAAGCCGATGATATAATAGCACAATATTGTCTTGACCATAACAATAAGGAAGAGATATACTTGTTATCTAATGACAGGGATTTCGCACAATTACTGGATTTAAATATCACAATTATATTCCCGAATATCGACCAACCCGTAACCAAAGTTAATTATATGATGCATTTCGACCATCATTACACCAATGCCTTGGTCATGAAAATCATATGTGGTGATACTGCTGATAATATCAAGGGTGTTGGTGGATTAAAAGAAAAGGGGTTATTGAAACTGTTCCCTGAACTCCGATATAAGACCATGACGGTTCGGGAAATCTGTCGGAAAGCCGATGAGATGAATGCCGAACGTGTTGCCAGTAAAAAGAAACCATTAAAAGCACTGGAAAACATCGTGAATAATGTACCGAGACTCAAAACGAATTTCAAGCTCGTGAATCTCAGAGAACCGATGTTAACCGAAGAGGCACAGGAAGAAATACAACAACTTGAAGTGCCATTGAGTCCTGAAGACCGTGGAAGCAAGAATCTCTACAATCTTATGATTGAAGACGGCTTTCTTACCATTTATGGCGGTACGTTTCCACAATATGTCGAACCCTTCTATACTGTAATTATGAATGAAAAACAATTACTTACAGAATATTATAAAAAATATAAAGCAAGCCTGTAAAAATCCTTTCATTTTAATGGGTTTATCTCTATATTTGTGAATAGTATTAATTTTTAAAAATAATAACATGAACGAAAAGGAATATAGTAACGTATTCAGGTTTTCATTGTATCAGGAAAACATATTATTGGGTGAGGCAATATTCGATGCCGACCAATTTAATCCCTTCACAAGGTATTCTATCGATATCAGGGATATTCTTCCGAGAGCAATTACGAAAATCCAGAAAACATTGTCGAGAAGAAGTTATGATGTTGTAGCAGAAGTCGGAAACGACCAGACATACGACCTTTTCGCCTATCGCCAGAAGATGATAGGCAGTTATGCCAAGAGATACAGGAATAGCATGCGTTACAATCCTCAATCTGTTGTCCAGCAGATTGAAAATAAAACAATTAGGGGTGTTCCATGTAAAATTGGATTTTATATTAACGAAAACCCGATTGTGGAACGTGAATTCTTCGTTGACGGATTCAACCCCGTGGCTTTAGTTTCCGTTGATGTCGTGCGAGTGGTTACCGAAATCACGAATGCCATTGAGGAAAAAATCAAAAAAGACGATATCGGTAACATGTGGGATGACTACGATTTAATTAATTACAGAGGCTTGTCAATCAATCAAATCAGAGAACTCCATCCCGCTAAAAGAGCAGAAATGCTCAGACGACTTAGAAGGAATTAAAGCAATTTTGGGGCGGGGGTTTTTATATTTATCATTTTTATTTTCATCTCTTTTTTTACCCCTGCCCCATTTTTATCGGAAGACTTAAAATGAACGAAAACACAGAAAACACATTATCAGCATATTTAGGACCTGAATTTCAAGACCGTCTTATGTGGCAGTTGTTGGTCGAACCCGAATTTGCTGAAAAAATAATACCAGATTTAGCTATTGAATATTTTGATAACCCTAATCTCAAGAGGTTATTCATTATTATTTTGGAATATTATAAGGAATACGAAAAAGTTCCTAATCTCCAGAATAAAAGCGTTCACCAAGCCATTAACGAATACAAGACACCCAATAATCAAATTGAGGAAGAATCTTTGTTTTCAGTAATTAAGCGTATCGAACTCTGGAACGAAAGAATCATCAATAAACAAATGTATTATGATGGTGATGCCGTTCAGAAATCAACCAAATGGTTCATCAAACAGCAGGAATACAGAAAGCTGGCAGAAAGAATTCTTGATGACGTAAAAACAGGTGAGATTAAGAGTAAATATACGGTTAACGCCATTGAGGACAAATTTTTGAAAATCACACATATTGGTGAGGATGATGATGATTGTGAAAGCGTTACCGAGGGTATTGAGAAAGCACTTCGTAAGGAATTCCGTGAACCGCTACCTACGGGTATTGGTGCTATTGATGACCTTACAGGGGGTGGACTCGGAAAAGGTGAAATCGGTGTTATTCTCGCTCCAAGTGGTGTGGGTAAAACCACGGCATTAACGATAATCGCTAATACCGCTTATGAGTGTGATAAAAACGTGGCACATATTGTCTTCGAGGACACCAAAGACCAGATTAAGCGTAAGCATTACGTTATTTGGGCAGATTCTGCGCTTAGTAGACTCGATGATGACGATGACGAAAGGGATAGAGTGAACCAAGTTGCTCATGAAAAGGGCAAGGCAATGGAAGGCAGAGGCAGACTTCTTGTTAAGAGGTTTAGTCAGGAAGACACCACGATGAAAGACATTAGGAACTGGATGACGAATTACGAAAAGAAATTCGGATTCAAATTCGATTTACTGGTTCTTGATTATCTTGATTGTGTTGAAAGCCATAAAAGGTCTCCCGATAGAAATGAAGCCGAACTTACCGTTATAAAAGGTTTTGAATCGCTTGCTGCTGATTTCAACATCCCCGCATGGACGGCAATACAAAGTAATCGTTCGGGAATCGGTGCTGAATTCGTGGAAGCGGGTCAAACAGGTGGTAGCATTAAAAGAATGCAAAAAGCACATTTCTTTATGTCAATTGCCAAGACTCAAGCACAACAGGAAGCCAATTTTGCCAACATCAGAATCATTAAAGCCAGATTCGCTAAAGACGAACAGATGATTGAAGATTGTGTGTTTAATAACGATACCATGAAAATCATCATTGATGACCCAAGGTATAGAAACACGAGAAATTATAAGAATCTCAGACATTATGATGAAGAAGATGTTGAAAGATTAAATCAGAAAGCCAGTGGTCAGGGTAGAATACATGCCGAAATAAGTCTGAAACAAGACGAATTGGCAGCATTAGGTAGTGATGGGTTAAATAATTTCTTGCATCAGAATGCCTTACCCGAAGAATCAAATGCTCCACCGAAAAATGAGGGAGTAATTGAGGGAACAACTGAGGGAGTAACCGAAGAAATTCTGGAACTCGATGGTGAAATAACTGTTAGTCATGAAAAACAAGAACCTCTTACTGTTGGCGATGTGAAGAAATACAAGTTATTAGATTTTAGTGGGGATACCGAAACAATTGGTGAGGAAGTGCAGGAAGTCGAGAAGAAACCCGTAGATGTGACTGAATTCAAACCACCCGGGGTGACAGTCGTAGAACCACCGCCTGAAAAACAAGAAGAAAATCTTGACCTCGATGAACTCGAAAAAGATTTTGTAGACCCAGATGAACCCGATGGTCAGAATAAAAGCGTTTATGATATGCTCGTGAAAAAGCGTGATTATCAGAATGTTAAACAAAAAGAATGAATTTTTTTATAAAAAATTGTAACTTTTTGGATTTTCATACGTATTTATTTTGCACAAGCACTCTGTAAATTTTTTTAACTTTTTTCTGAAAAACATTTGGTGGTTTGAAAAAACCGTTATATATTTGCGGAGTCTTTTGGGACAAACGTACTTTGATAAGATTTAAGACATGACCTCGGAATCCATAGTAATGGAGACAGAGATTCCTAATTCTGATGAACATGAAAATGCTGGCAAACCGTTAAATCATTTCTCAGTGGAGCATCACATAACCACAATGTCAGGAAGGTCACCACATAAAAAGGAAACTGGTTGTTATTTCAGTAGTACAATTAGCTCAGTCGGATAGAGCTTTTGCATTTCAAGCAGAAAGTCACGGGTTCAAATCCCGTATTGTTAAATACATCAATAACAAACGAATTATCCTTTTTTACGATATTGCGGGATGGTAGCAGATGGTAGCTCGTCAGGCTCATAACCTGAAGGTCGGGGGTTCGAGTCCCTCTCCCGCTACAAAGAGAAGAACTGGTGGTTTTTACAGTAACTTTGACGGTAAATCAGACACTTACGCAACAAGACCAACGAATTTCTTCTAAATTTATTAACGTTCTTTAACATATATGGTGTTGTCGTCACGTTGTTTGACATCTTGTTGGTGAAGCGAATGCGAAGTACCACACGACTCACGTAGGTTTAATTCCTACCAACACCACCATATCATGGGGAGATAGCAAAATCAGTTACATAACAATACTATCTCATTACTCCAATTGACGGAGAACTCGTAGTGTTTTCAGTACAGGTAAAGCAATTGAGTCGAAATCAATAGATTGCAGGTTCGAGTCCTGCTCTCCCCACAAAAGGGAAAACTTGAAGTGTTTTCAGTAATCATCGGTTCGAGTCCGATATTTTGCGCCAAAATTGCAAAATTAGCCAAGCTGGTTAAGGCACATGACTATTAATCATGCAACACGCAACAAATACTTCAACAATATTCCCGACCTTTTTGGGCGTTTACAAGTCTCGCCCAGAGCAAGTTTTGGCTGTTGACATCAGTATTTTAGTAAAAAAGGGACATGTCACCTAACATTTGATTTTTGCATCAGTGATGCACGAGCGGTTAAGAATGGTTTTTTTATCGTAGAAGTACGGTGTTTTTTCATAAAACAAAAATATAAGGAAGAACTTGTTGTGTTTGCAGTGAAATCTTCGGACGAAACCAACGATACAACTAAACTTCTTCTCTGATTGAAGAAGAATTTTTTTCCTTAATAAGAAACGGGCGGGAATCAACATAGTGATATGTTGAACTCGCCCTTTTTTTGTGAATTTTTGTAACTTTGTAAATTATATTTCGTATAATTGCAAAGCAGTAATAACCATAAATAAAAATTGAGACAATGAAAAATTTGGTATTGACACAGAACATGCTGGTAAACATTAAGCAGTCATTGATTGACGGTTTGACTATCGCAAGTGGCTCAAAGTCAAGTGCAACGTATTACCATAGCAAGGATGAGCAGATGAAGGCTATTCGTGACGCTATTAAAGCGCAATATAGTCTTTCAAAAGAACTGCCGTTGATTATCGCAACTCAAAAAGGTGCGACTGGTCGTTATGTTTCAGAGGTATTGCTTAACGAATTCAAGCAGACTCAGAAAGGTGGAGCATGTAATATCGTCAATCCAATTGACTGGTATGACAATGGTTTGAGCGACAAGGCAATTCTAACGGCATTGAAAAACCTTGATGCCGACAGTGGTTTCCCATATGTTTTGCGTCTTTTCGTTGACCTTAAGAAAGAAAAGGTTAATAATGAAAGAGCGAGAAAAATTGTTTTGGGATTCATCTGGGGTCAGGATAACTTGGAATTCTATGCGGTTAAATACCGTAATAAGATTGCCGAAGTACTGAAGCACGTATATGGTGAAAAGAAAACCAGTATCTTGCTCTCAATTGCTCAGAGACACGTAGATATTCTTGGTGATGATGTTCTCGGAACTGAAAAGGAACAGAGTATTATCACTGAAAGTATTGCGAAATACTACAATGGTGATACTATAAAGGCATTTAAGTTGCTGTTGTTCCTGTTCAGAAAAGTAAATTTCCCTTTCGATGAAAGAGAATTTCCAATTCTGGCTGAATATCAGAAAGCCAAAACCGATATCACCAATATCAGCGTGATTCCCGAAGAAGTTCTTTTGGGATTGATTTCTGACGTGAAGCATCCACAATATCATACGATGTGGAGTACAGAACTTCAGAGACAAGCAACCAAGGCAATGATTCGTAAGAATGTCAAGGTTACTTCAGTGAACCAGCAGGTTCGTCAGACCAAGAACACGGCAAAACTCGGTGTCGAAAAGCAAGTCGATATGAAGAAAGCCACGGATTTCCTTGCTCTTTATAAGACGGGATACGAAACTGGTTTCAATGATGAAATCATGGATGCTATTCAGGCACTTGCCGATAAGAAGAAATTCACGAATTTCGATTACCAGAATATCGGTGTTGTTCAGGATAAGAGTGCGTCTATGAAGGGACACAAGCAGGAATCCAAGAATACGCCTCGTGCTATTGCGGATTTCACTTCATTGGTTCTTCGTAAATCAGCACAGAAAAGTGTTGAAGTCACGACAGATGGCGAAATAACCGATATTGCCAGCGCATTCATCAAACTGTTGAAACTCGAAAGAGATGTGAAGTATGATGCGATTTTCTTGATAACCGATGGTTATGAAAACGCATATGATGGTTTGACCAACGAAGTGATTGAAATCTGGCGTAGTGAAACAGGAAGTCAGATTCCAGTTTTCCAGATTTCACCAATTACTGGTGCTGAAATGGATTCAGATGTTCGTGCATTGGGTACGGGAGTCGTTAAAATGGCAATCAACAATCCAATTGCATTGCAGCCACAGATTGCTGGTAGAATGCTGGAAATCGACACCAAGCGTTGGCTTGAAAATCAGGTTATTGCTCTTGAGGCAGCACCTGTTAAGAGAAATAAAAAAATAAATGTAAACGCATAAAAACAAGTATCATGAATACAAGAGATTTTACAGAAATGCTAAAAGGTTGCCGTCCTGTCAAGGATAGCGATGGTAACATCATCGTTCAGTCAATTATGAACATGCAAATTGTTTGTCTTACGACAGACAAAGAGTATTCGCTTGATACTCGTTTTGCGAATCCTCTTACCGCACTTAAAGCGGGTAACCGTTCATATGGTGAAATTAACTTCAGCAATGAAGCTAATAAGGAAGTTATTATTCCTACCCAGATGGCGGTTATGACGAAACAGAGCGCACAGAATCACGGCATGATTAAAGGCGGGTATCTGAATAAGAATGCCAGCACGACATACCATGACGCTGGATGTGTTCAGGGTAGTCAGACTGGTCACTTCCGTGGTACTCAGGAATTCCGTATGATTCCAGTGAGTATTCGTGAAATGCTTTTCGATACCATTGGACAGAATAGTGGTTACTCACGTATCTATCCAGCTATCGAGAAGCTCGGAAGAGACACGAAATCCAATACAGGTAATTACTTGGATAAGTACTTCAATAAGTACGACAAGAAGCTGGAGCAATTTATTGCGCACTTCGAACGTCCACGTGACCTTATTGGTATTATCGTGTTGATTGACGGAGAAATCGTGGCAATTGATAAGTTCCCATCATTTACTTATGCCGAACAGGTTTGGGAAATGATGATTCGTGACTGCTACGGTGCGCTGGCTATCATGAGTGAACTCAAGGATAGAACATCTAACACCGAGTTCACCGATACCTATACCGAACTCAAGAAGCGTCATCAGGACAACGTTGTTGATTTGCTTGAAAAAGCATTGAAGAAAACCAAGGAAATGATGACGGCAAGCGTTCAGGAAAAAATTCAGGAAGTTCTTGAATTGACTTTTGACGCAACACTTGATAAGGAAGGTCAGGACACCAGTGCTCGTGCACCTAAGTCATATGTTCTCAAAACCGAGGGTTATGTTGGACAGGTTATCACCGAAAATGAGTTCAACCACTTGGTTAGCGTTGTTAAACGTGAGCGTTTCGACCCCGAAACACTTCGTGAAATCAACGAGTTGAGAAAAATGGCTCGTAATCAAGACAGATTCAGTCTTTAGTTAAACACAAATAGTTCGTTAAGAACCCCGTAGATGAAAATCTTCGGGGTTTTTTTATTTAAGACGAAATTTAATCCATTTCTTTTGTATTTATAGTAAACGCAACCGACTCCCACCGAGTCGGTTTAGGTAACTTACTGGACGGTCATGTAGTTACGAAAATAAAAGCAAGAAATAAATGAAAAGATATGGCATTTTTCGCAAGACCAAATTTAGATAACACCCAGTTTAAGCAATGTAAAAGCAGTAATGCCGACCAACATCTGACGTTAAGTGGGCAAACACAGATAGCGACAATAAGTGGTCTGACACTGGCAACTGGAACAACAAATAGTACTGGTGTCATTGTAACGGCAAGCGGTGCGAGTTCAGCGTTTAATAATTATGTTTTAACGTATGATGCCCCTGAAAACGTAATCAAATTAAAACAAAGTAGTGCAAGCGGTGCAACGGGAATTTATGATGGTGCTTCTCCGACCACATGTACGGTTGGTGGACTTCCTGCTGGAACGTCAATATTTAATAATTGCATTGTTGATATTATTCAATGCATGGTTGCACCTACAGTACCGCCAATTTTAGCTGCCCCAAGTATCTCGTCTTTTACTCTTAATCCAAACACTACCCTATATGAGGCTGGGTCATCAGTTTCGTTATCGGCAACTGCATGTTTTGACCTTGGATGTATAGACCCATTATATACGGGAGCAACACCAACTTGTGAAGACAGAAGTTATGGTGTGAGCGGATATACATTTACCTGTCAGAGCGTTCCGTTATCAGGATTTTTAGCTGGTTCTGCTCTTCAATGCACATATAATTATGGGTCTCAAGGAATTGGTTTAGGTAGCAATACTTTCGGTGTTTGTGTTAATTATTGTTGCGGACCGCAACCATATTATAGTGATTGTGTGAGTACTTCAGGTAGTAGCGGTCAATTAAATCCATTACCTGCTGGATTCTGTGTTAGCACTCGAATAATTACTGGTATTTATCCTGTTTATTATGGTAAATTAACAAGCGCAAGTCGTCCTGCTGTAACCAATGAACTTATTACGGGTGGTACTAAGGTAGTTACCACAAGTACGGGTACGGTAACCGTTGATTTCGATTCCTGTAGCGAATATACGTGGCTTGCGATTCCAAGCGGGGCGACAAATTCGAAAACTTGTTGGTATGTTAATGCATCGAATAACGGATGTATTGCTTCTTCACCAACCGATAAATATCCAGATGAATGTATTATTAATATTGATTCAGGTCAGGGTTGTTGGACAGGTGTAAATTATAAGGTTTATATGAGTAAAGTTAATTGGTCTGACCCAGACCCAATACAATTTAGAAATAGTTAAAAATATAAAGATATGGCAATTAATTTTGGTGATAATTTTAACATAGCGGGACCGCTACCAATCGATGAAAGATACTATAATGGACTTGTTCCATATACGGGTACTTCAGAAGTTCTATCATCAATTAGTGTGGGTGAAAGATATCTCGGACTCACGGTATTGGTTCAAAGTGGTTCAACGTATATAGAATACTGGTTTAAAGACGATATCAACACATTGGTCGAAAAAAAATATGCATCAGAACAAGTTGTTGGTGATTTCATAACTGGTGCAACGAATCTCGGATATTTTAGTGGAACAACGGGTGTTCAAGTGGTTCAGGCGTTAACGAGTAGTGGTGCATATAATGGTAATTATTTCTCAATATATAATTACTATTACAGAGATAATGCGGGTGTAATTAGAATTGGTAAAGCAGCATATGAAGAACCATTTAGACGTGCTTATGTCGCAACAATATTAACACTGGAGAAATCTTGGGTTTGGGATGTGTCGTCTCAAGGCTGGAGATTTATTGATGGGGATGTTAGGGATTTGGTTGGTCAAACAGCCACACTTGGCGTGGATTACGGTCCTGTCTATTACACCGTAGACGAATGGTCTGCGGGTTTCTATAATTCTGGAAGCACGGCATCAATAACGGTAAGTGGTGACCTCACGACAGGCAATACAATTACAATTGCGAATCCCATATATAGTAATAAGTCAGACCAAGAACTTCATCTTAGAACCATTATAAACGATACACCGAATTTTCTTAGAATCACTAATGATGACTATTACATCAGATTCAGTGGTGCGACCTCTGCGCTGATTGGTCAGAATGTTGGTGCGGGTACATTTGATATTTTCACAGGGAAAACTGGATGTACGATGTATTTCAGAACCCTGACACCAAGTGGTGATACAAGTATTAGTCAGAGGGCAGACGGTAGTCTGGTGATTTTCAGTAGTTCCGATGGAAGTGCGAATGCCCTAACAGGTGCGACCAATTTAAGCGGTGGAACAGGTGAAATAATTGAAGGAATAACAGATAGAAATCTACAAGTAAGAACATTAGTTGGTACTGGTGATGTCACAATAACCACAACTGGCGATACAGTTATAATCGATAGTCAAGCTGGGGGTACATATAATTTGGACAGTCCAGCAGTTTGTACTGTTGGTGGAATCAGTGCTGGAACGGTTTTAACGGGAAAAACGAGTTTCGAATTATGGGAAGAACTATTAGTTCCGACCCAGAATCCAACTCTTACACCACCATCGGTATCTACGACATTATCGGTAAGTGGCACATTTGAGGTTGGCTGTACAATCAGTTCTCTGGATGTCTGTAGTAGTTTTAATGCTGGATGCATTAACCCACAATATACGGCTACTTGTGATAAACGAAGTTGTGGTGTTATTGGATATTGTTTTGAAAGCACAGGTGGGCAATGTGATGGTTATTATGTTGATGGTGTGACACTTCATGTCGAGACAATTCCAACATATACCATAAGTGCTGGAACACAGACATGGTGTACATCTGCTTGTCATTGTGCTGGTGTTCAACCATATGATAGTAAGGGCGGTACATTTGGCTCACCGTTATCTACTGGGTTCACAACGGTTTCACAAGTAAGTCTGACGGGAATATATCCTTGGTTCTGGGGTACTTCAGTAAGCGCACCAACAATCAACCAGACGTTGCTTAATAACTACACCTGTAATTGTCTCGCAAGTAGCACGGGAACAATTACCGTTGATAACTTCAATATAACGACAGAATATTTTTGGTTTGCGATTCCAGCCAGCGGTCCAACCAAAACCGTATGGCAGGGATTAAATAACCCATCAAATAATGGCACAATACCAGATTCATTAATGGCAACACCACAGGTAATTTCGGTGAATTCACCAGATGGTTGTGGTTGGACATGTAATTATGAATTCTATGTTAGCAATTACGCAACAAGTATAAATTATGGTATGCAATTTTGTAACTAATTAAGAAGATATGGCACAATTTAATGCAAATATTACACTCGTAGCACCGAATCCTTTGGATGACAGATATTTGAGTCAGCGTATAGTCGCTGGTGCTCAACAACCATATTCTGCCACTACCGAAGTTAATGCAACAATTGATGCGGGGTATAGATATACTGGACTCACAGTAAATATTAACGGCACGGAATACTGGTATGCCGAGGGTATCGGAGATGGTGATTTGGTGGTGAAAACAATGGGTGGTGCAGGTACACTCACTGGTGCAACCAACGGTATTGTTCTCGTAAATAGCGGTACAACGGTTGCGTTGGGTGGTTCATTAACTGGTGACACCACAATTAATGCCAGTGGAAGTAGCTTCACGATAAGCAATACAACAGATTTTCAAGTCAAAACAAGTGGTGATTCCACAATTTTTGGGGTTGATGACGAGGGATTCTTATTACAAACAACAGGTGGCACAGTAACTTTTGATGATGGCGGTGGATTAAAATATGGTAGTACAGGTTATAGTAGCGGATTCACATCAACTTCGATTCCCGATGTCAATTACGTCACGGGTTTCACATCTGGAAACTTTTTGAAACTCGACCAAAGCACAGCACAAACAATAAGTGGGGGCACACCAATATTTTGTGAGGGCGTTATTCTTTGTACAGGGGATACGTCTCCATTAATTACTGGTCACACAAGGGGTTTCGTTTTTTACGACACATCATATCAAACATTAGCAGTTCAAATTGGTTCGGAATCAACTCTTCAAATTGGACAGGAAAACGTTCGTTGGGTTTATAATAATACCGGAACCCAAATTAATGACGGTTCACTTGTATATGTGACAGGGGTACATAGTAACGGTGGAAGTGGTACGGATACGGTAACAGTTGCTCTTGCGATTGCTACGGGTGCTACACAAGCAGATGTTATCGGTATGGCAACCCAAGATATTCCAAACGGTGAATTTGGATTTATAACAACAAATGGTAATGTTAATGGTTTAAATACTTCGGGTTCAAGTAGCCAATATTCTGGAATGACAATTGGGGATAGATTATATCTTTCAGATACGGTGGCTGGTGGGGTGACAAATGTCGCACCGAGTTCACCAAGTATTAATATTGATATTGGTCGTCTTGTAACAAAAGACCCTGTAAATGGTAAAGTTTTTATTGATGTAAACGCATCTCTGGCACTCAATGACCTTATTGATGTCAGCACACCTTCACCCGCTACAGATAACGTGCTTCAATGGAACGGCATGGAATGGGTTCCGGGTGTCGTTGGGTCAACCAGTGCGGGTTCAGGAGTCGCTTTTTATTATGCCACACCAATCATCAATAGTGTGACGAGTCCTGCTGGTATAAGTTCAGATGGTACAAGTGGCAACGGTATTCAAGTCGCCACGCTTTCCAAGACACCAGTAACCAGTGGTGGTACAGTGGTGGTTGTGGGCGCAACCGCAACCGAAACACGTGCATTTGCTGCATGGCAACGTTCTGATGCCATAAACAGAACCAGCATCGATGCGGGTACATGGAAATTCTATGATTATGCGGGAGTTGATAATTCATCTAACGTAACGACATTAACTAATCAAATATACCAAATCGTATCGATATCAGGAGCAACCGTTACGACAACGGGTTCGGGAAATGCATATACCGCAACAACAACAGGTAATCAATTTACTGGAACATATTTTAGTGCAAGCACAACAAACACCAACGCATCATATTTACAGACACCAAGTGGTGTATATCAGATTTCCTCATTTATCGATGCGAATAATGTTGGAATCACAGTTCCAAGTAGTTACAGTGCTGAAACAAGTGTTGTTGGTAGTGTGTGGAATAAGTTATTTGATGTGACAACAGATGAAATCGATTCGGTGCTTACAGGTGATTCTGCGATTCTTTATGAAACCAGTGTTACCGCCCCAGCATTTACTGTGGCTGAAACCGATAAACTTGGTCAGATTTCATTTGTGACTTCAAATGCAACGCATTCCGTAATATTATCATATAATGGAACAACGGCTGCATCATATATTAGCACACCATTAATAACGCTTCATAATGACCTCGCAGGATTGCAAGGCGGTAGTGCTGGAGAACGTTATCATCTCAGTGAAGCCGATGCTACTTTAGTTGGTGGAATCACGGCTGATGCCTCTGAAATCAATATTCTTGATGGCGCAACAATTAACACCAATGAACTCAATATACTTGGTGGTGCATTAATAACCACTACGGAATTAAATTATCTCAGTGGAGCGACAAGCAATATACAGAATCAATTAGATAATAAATTAACGGAATCCTCATTCACTGGATATACCGCAACAACACAACCAGTAATTGATGATGCTATTACTGGCGCAACAAATGTTGGTAGTGGCACAACAGTATATAGTGGTAGTACGGATAGACAATTATATTTTAACACGTTAAAAGGTAGTGGTGGTACTGACATCCAAAAGATTGGTAATGAAATCATCATATCTTCAGTGGGCGCAAGTGGTGGGACATATAATCTTGCGAGTCCATCGGTATGTGAAGTTGGTGGTATGGAAGTCGGCACGGTTTTAACTGGTAAAACCGCATTTCAAATACTTCAGGAGATATTAGTTCCTGAATTGTGTGGCACATTAACCGCTCCGAGTTTCTCAACGACTCTGAATCCATCTGCAACATATTATGAAATCGGTTGTACGATTAGTTCATTGGATGTATGTGGAACGTTTAATAGAGGTTGTATCAACCCACAATATTGTAGTGCAAGTGATAAACGAGTAGGTGATGCGAGTTGTTACATCTATACTGGCGTTCAAATCGATGGTACGTATCCAAGTACAGCATGTACCATTTCTCAGAATGTTAGTAGCTATACCGTAAGTGCGGGAACTGAAACATGGGGAATAACGGTTTGCTACGATGCTGGTGTAACACCGCTCGGAAATAACGGCACTGCGTTTGCCACAGCATGTCCTGCTGGCACATTAAATAACAGCAAAACGATTTGTGGTGTGTTCCCAATATTTGCGACAACCGCATCTGTTGGTACATTAACAAAACAAACACCATATGTTTCAATGGAAACGAGTCCTGTTCAATTGGTATTAGCTGCTGAAGACGGAGTTAATAAACAGCAGTTTGAGATTCCAGATTTATGGTATAGTGCGAATTCATTGAAGTGCATATGTACATATAACACGTTCTCAAGTGCATGGGAATTTGAAGGCGGTAGTGGTGCTGCGTCACTAACAACATGGACACCGAGTTCGTCTTCAGAAACAACATGTTGTGGTTCAACACCCTATTGTTTATTTACTTATAATGGCGCAAATAGATTCACCACAACATGCATAAGATTAGTATTTTAAAATAGAAAGATATGTCAAGATTTAAAGGTACATTTATATTTGGAGCTAACTTCGAGGGCGGGTCAACTGTTCCAATCGATGCCCGTCAATTGGTTGGTACTTATGCAGACCTTACAGACCCCGCTACATGGTGTTTTAGTCCGGTTTGTAGTACACAGGCAATATATGATGGTATGATGACCGTTGTTAGTTCTGATTCAACTCCCGCAAATAATGGTATTTACTGGCTTTGTGATGCAGCCAATTATACCAGTGCAAGTAGCTGGATAAAAGTAGGTGAGGGTTCAAGTAATTTAAGTGGTGCTACAAACGGATTATGTCTTTTTAGCGGTAATACGCAGGTTGGTCTCGGTGGAGCACTCTCTGAAAACACAACAATTACTGCGGGAACAAATAATTTTGTGATTCAGGGTTCGTCAAGCGCATCGTTTATCGATTATCTGTATTCTGGTGGTGCTGATACCTTCAGAGTAAAAGCAGCTAATGGTGATTATGTTGGAAGCATTCTGTCGCAAGCCACTCCGACTCTTGGTAGATTATTATTGAGAGCGTCATCAGGCGGGACATCAACATATGCGTCAATTGATATGTGTCAAACCGCTATGGTTCAGACCCTAAAAACAACTGGTGGTACGAATACTCTGAATTTTGCCAATGACGGCACAACGGTTTTCACAGATAACATTAATTCCAAGGGTCTGGAATACGGTGATGATTACAGTAATCAATATACTTGTTTATCGATACCACATGTTGGTTATGTCACGGGATACACAACACAGTTTTCTAATACTGTTGCCGTATGTAATGTCAATACCACATATACCGCAACAACAGAAAATGACTTTATTGGTGTAAGTGGTGCTACGTGTATCTTCTTACCTGCAACTCCAAAGGAATGTCAGAGAATAACGGTTGTTGATATCGAGGGAGACGCACTTAGTAATAGTATAGAAATTAACGGTAATGGAAACCTTATTAATGGTACGGCATGTGCGACCATTAATACCGATTATGGTTCAATCACATTTATTAATAATAATTTGAATGGCTGGAGTGCTGTTGCCTTTATTAATTAAAAAAAT
>Ga0180437_10005875_pt1 | contig 16625 bp, 34 predicted proteins | sample SS_ome_4_FD_132410 | JGI IMG/M metagenome (GOLD analysis project Ga0180437, IMG submission 132410) | Hypersaline lake sediment archaeal communities from the Salton Sea, California, USA - SS_3_D_1 metaG | ecosystem: Environmental > Aquatic > Non-marine Saline and Alkaline > Hypersaline >... | reverse complement strand
AGTAACCACCAATGATCGCTGGATTGGTGCATCTCTTGCCATCTGTCCTTTTTGCTTTACATCTCTTTTTTTTGTGTGCCATTTTTGAATAGTATATTTTTTGCTTCTGATCCATAATTAAATAGTATATCAATAGCAGACATGTTTGGCATGAACGGTTCCCACATCTGCTTGTATTCTGGATGTTTGAAGTCAAGCCATCTGCATTCTAATCCTGCATCTTTGAATTTCTTTTCATCAACATATTCCTTTGCTCCTTTGCCATTAAGATAACCATTGCATCTAAAGAACTTTGTCATCTCTATTAATAGATCAGTTTTCTTTTCTCTAAATGAAAAATTACTGGTTCTTCCTGCAATTAAAGTTTGTATGTTAAAACAAGTTGCTAAGTATCCAATAATCTTAAAGTTAATATCAGCTAAGTAATTCCATTCTTGTTCATATAGCTCTTTAAAGAATCCAGAATAACAATCCCAGAATGGTGATTTTTTATAAGCCTGCTCTAAAGTCATCCAATGCTTTCTTCGCCAATTGGTTGAATTATCAATCATCACTTGATGTAAAGGTGTATTTTGTCCTGTCCTCTTAATTGGTATTGTTAAGAAAACTTCACCTTCTTTTGTCCTTATTCTGTTTCTATTCTGCCAATCGTGCCTTTCATATTGTACATGATCTACAATTATGAATTTGTCTGCTTTATACATCTTATATATAAAGCTCAGATTTGGCAGGTAGTTACATTGGTGGCCTGCTAAAATCATTTTCTCTTTTTTTTCTTTTTCCTCACATTTATATAAGCATCAATATACTTCTTTATCTTTTCTCCTTTTGGATCCCATCCTTGCCAAAGAAAAAATATTCCAATAAATAAATAGATAAAACCTATGACTACACCTCTCATGATATTTATTAGACTCATAATAATCATTGTAGTTCCTAGAATAATTTTCATATTTTTGTCCATTTAAATCACAAAATTTATCCTGCAGTTTATACAGGCATTATCTTTGTCTCCTATATTTACTTTGCCGCAAATAGGACATTTTTTCATTTTAGCCTAATTTCTTTAAATATATATCTTCAGTACATCTAAGAACTTTTTCACAAAATTCAGATTCAGCAGAAGGAACACATTCTCCTACTCCTGTAACCCAAGACTTTTCCTGAAAAGATTCTTGAGAAGTACAGTCTTCTTCATGTTGATCATATTTAATATTATCTAATATTTCTGGGAGAACTACTAATGTGAAAACTGCTAAAATAATAATTATCCATCTAAGGGTCATTTTTTCCATCTTTATCACCTGGTTTACCTAGTTCTTCAAATTCTTCATATATTGATTTTTGTTTAGGTTCTTCTGAAATAGGATTTTGTTGTGGGCCTTCTGATATAGGGGGTTGAGAAGGATATTGAGGAATGTGTTGAGAAGCATAAGGATTCCCATACATTGGATGTTTATGACCTTTTTTTGTTTTTGGTGTTGGTTGATTAAGATAATATTTAAAGAAAGTAATTAATCCAGCTGCTATCAAAAGTGTTACTACATATTTATATTGAAATCCTCCAATCTTAGATTCGGCTTTTACAATATTAAAAGGTATTAGAAATCCTGCAGCTAAACCAATCATAACAATGATGTGCTTAAATTCCTTTATCTTTTTTTCAAAGCTCATTTTATAACTCAAACTTTATCCATCCTTTTTCTTTTCTTTTTTTGTTTGGTGCAAGATACACATGAAGTTCTTTCTTCCATCCTTTTGGATGTTTTGTAAAATCACTTATTTCTTGTATCTCTTTCTTATATGAATAATATTGCTGCTTTGTCGCTTTGACCTGAAACAATATTGATTCTGTTTCATTGAATGCAATCCCATCAAAAGTTCCTAATGAACCTTTTGCAGGAACAACCCAATATCCTTGTGCTTCAAATCTTTTCCTTAGTTCTCTTTCCTTTGATAAGCCATAAGATTTGTTGCTCATATGTATCTCTTACATTTAGGACATTCTCTTGGATTCTCTGTTCTAGGAATCCAAACATGGCTGCAATTCTTCAATGGACATAAAGCCAATTTCACGTTACATTTACTACAAGTATAATTTTTAGTTTCTTTTGATACTGTTATAAGTTCTTGACAATTAGGACACTTTCTCATTTTAAATGAATATATAATACTACTATTTAAATGTTTCCTATGATTTCATCAACTGCACGATCTATTTGTTCTTTATCTTGAACAGGTATTACTTCTTCTTCTATTTCCTTATCTAATATAACTTCTTTTTTAATTTCAATTAAACCTTGTTCTTTATACTTTCTGATCTCATCTAATATTCTATTACAATAAGCAGAAGATAGTTGTCTTTTTTCAGAACTATCTGTTCCAAACTTATAATCACAATTATCCAATTCTTCTAATAATGTTTCTTCTAGATTTCTTGGAGTGCATTTACCACATCCTGCAATAAACAGTAAAATCAAAATCAATCCAATTATAATTATTTTTTTCATTTTAAATTAATCTTTTGTTCTGATTGTATTTTCTAAACTTTTTTGGTTTTTTATAGTTAATCATTATCTGTTGCTTCATTTTTTGAAATTTTTGAAATTCTTCTTCTGTTCCTGCTTCTAATATTTCTCTTGCTTTTCTCCTGCAACCTTCACTGCAGTATATTTGATTAGTAGAATTTGGTTGGTATCTTTTATGGCAAGTTATACATACCTTTCCTTCATTTTCTTCTTTATGCATGCTTGAATGACATTTATCACATAATAATACCAAATTAAAAACATCATTATTTTGCATATCTTTATCTTTATGGTGAAGGTTTAGTTTTCCTTCCTTTCCACATTTCTCACAATTTTTTCCTATTAATTTTTTTAATCTTGCTTTAATTTCATTTCCCATTTTGATCACCAAAAAAAATAAATAAAAAAGTATTGTAAGGGTATTTAAATCTTTCTATTAATATAGCTTGCTCATATTAACAACATTGCTGTCTCCACTAAATGCTTTGCTTAAATTATCAGTCCAATACTTAGGAGGATCAAATTGCAGCATCTCCATCAAAGATCCATCTGCTACAAAGAATCCTTTCCTTTTCATATCTTCAGATGCTTTAAAAAGCATAAAACAATTTGAATATAATCTTTTAATAAGTGAAACTTCATCATACATCTGCTGAAGACTAGGCTCTCTTAATAGATAAACATCAACCAATCTTCTTGCATCCCTTATTAACATCTGCCCATTCTGTACAACAAAGATTGTAGTTATCTCTTTATGTCTTGCTATCTTTAACAGATCAGCCAATTCTCTTCCTGCTTTTGAATTGAATGAAAACTGGTTGAATTGTATTCCTGCTTCTTCTATAAATACAACTCCTCCATTAGGAACATCTTCTATTGCTTCAACATTCTCTATATGTTCTGGCAGAGCTTCTGGCCTAGGAAAGTTTAATACATAGCAGTCTCTCTTAGCTAATTCATTGTGCATATCTAACAAAGAAAATGCAAGGCAGGATTTCCCGCTTCCTTTCTTTCCAATAATTATTATATTATTGGCAGACTGGGTTATTCGCTTTGCCCAATCTTTTACAGCTTTTTCCTTTCCAAAAGATTTTAGGTTTTTCATTTTTATTTCTCCAAAGCTTTATTTAATTTCTCAGATAGATTTTTAACTTTTTGTTTTAATCCAATATTCTCATTTTTAACTATTTCATTGATGCATTTCAGCTTAGTCATTTTTTCTTTTATTTCAAACAGTTCTCTATATGCTTTACTCTTATCAAATAAATATTCTTCAACTTCTTTTACTCTATTCTGCAAAGTTTTGAAAACTGTTCTATCCTTTTGCTTTAATGAATCATTGAATTGATTAATAGTATCAAAAAGTAATTTCTCCCTTTGTAAAAGAATCGTGATCAAACTATATTTATTTAATCTTTTAAATAAAGGTAAATTTAAACACATTGGAGTTTTTGCAATCTCTTCAATCTTATGTTCTGAAAGTTCTTCTCCTTTGAATGGTTTGGTTCCTGATATAAACTTCTTTTCTTCTTTTTCTAATTTATCCATCTTTTCTTTGAATATTTTTAATTCTTCTTTATATCTTAGATTAAAGTACTTTGTTATTTTCTTATCAGTCTCTTCTCTATTCTTTTCATTATCTTCTTTATCTAAGTTGATTCCTATATTTATATCTACTGTCATTTTATTCTTAATGTATTGGCTATCTTTTCTAGTTTAGATCTTTCTCCTTTTCCTTGACATCCATTTCCATTATTATAGTTGATTAAGTCTCTTACGCAAGTTGCATTAGGTATTATATGATAATGCATATGATCTTTTATTGAAGAATGTCCTTTATCAAAATGAGATAATAAGAAAGGAGGTCTATCTGGATAAATCTCAGCCAATTTATCTTTCATCTTAATACAGGCTAAATTTAATTCAAACAGTTCTCCAAGAGTTAATCTTTCTGTTGTTGTATGTCTTTTTGGAAGAACTAATACATTTCCTTCTGTATAAGGATAAAGAGCCATGATTGAATAAACTAACTTATTCTCATATAAGATAACTCTTTTATCTTTCTGTGCTTCACATAATTTGCATTTCATGTTGTTAATAAATCTCCCATATCTAAATCTGATAAATCTCCAGTATCTGTAAGATTAACATCAGTATATGTTGGTTCTATTTCTTCCGTAATAACTTCAGTAATATTTTCTTTAGGAATGATAGTTACTATTGATTCTTCTGTTTTCAAATTCTCTATATGTTTTTCTAAAGGATCTGAAAGTGCTAAATTTGGAAAACCAACTATATCTTCAAACATATCTCCTAAACCACCAATGTTAAACATAAACATAGCTGTTAAAATAGTTACTACTCCTGCTGGACTTAAAATGAATCTTGTTAGATCTCTCATTTTAAAAAACAAAAAAAGTAGGAGTTTATCCTACTACTCCTGCTCCTAATAATTGATTCATATTCATGACTCCTAGTCCAATTGCGTTTGGATCAATTATCATAAGTTTTCCATTAGCTGCGTTTGCCTGCAATGCTTCTGCATATTTAACAGATACATACGCCTCTGGCATTCTCTGATAAGCTGTATTAACTTTCTGAATACCTTCTGCTTTTGCAGTTGCAACTACCAATACTGCTTCAGCTTCTCCTTCTGCTTTTAGGATTGCCGCTTGCTTAACTGCTTCTGCATTAACAATCTCAATCTCTTTCTGTTTCAATGCTGCATCAAGTTCATATTGTTTCTTTTCAGCAAACTGCTTTGCTTCCTGCTTCTGGATTATCTTCTCTTCAATCTTTGGATCGAATTGTGTATTCCTTATATCAACAGCTTCTACAATTATATATCCTTTCTGAAGTTTTCCACTTGCTTCACTATCTAACCTTTCTTGTAAAGCAACAATTATCTCTGCTGCAATCTCTGATCTTTTCTCTGGCACTTCTTCCTGCGCATACTTACCAATAACACTTCTTGCAGTACCTCTCAAAGCTGTAACAACTACTTCATTTATATTCTCTCCTTTCAACTCTAAGAACTCTGCTAGCTGTTCTCTTGATGGTCTAAACCTTACTGCAATATCCTGATTAAAGTTTATACCATTCATATCTTTTGGTGTCAGTGTTGCATAGTTCTCAACATTCTTCATCTTCTCACTTACTGCCTCTCCAAGATAGATTGTCCTAGTCATAAAGCTCTGTTTATAAACACTCCAAAAGAATGGAATCTTTATATGCATACCAGGCCCTTTTTCTTGGTAGTCAAAACCTTGCACTCCAACTGCTTTTTTATAGATAACACCAACTTCTCCTTTTGGAACGTTGTAGATAAATCCTGCAAATAGGACTAAAAGGATTATAACAACAAAAGCAGTGCCTCCATATTTCATCGCTTTCGCAATGATTTCTTCTTCTTGCTTACCCATTTTGTTTTTCCTCCATTAAGCTTTTTTTTGATCTTTTTCTTATGTAAAGTTATACTACTATTTAAATATCTCGATTTATATAATATAGCAACAAATATTAAGATTAATCCAATACATTCTATAAATAATTCGATCAATGCGTCGTTGCAGCTTGAAACTAAGAATGAAAATCCCATTATTGATACTGGGGTTCTTTGTAAGCAAGTTGGCATTGTTACCTGTGTTAACATAAAACCAAACCAAACTAATAAAGACCTTTTCCAATCTTTAAGGAAGTAAAAAGGAATAATAAAGAATATTGCAATATCAAATATTGCAAGTATATATAGATTCATTTTTTCTCTAGGATCTTATTGCAGAAGGAACACATCCTTAATCTCTTTCCTGTGCTATGTCCAATCGCCCACCATTCATCTGCCCAATATTGATGCTTCTTTAGATGAGGACATTTCTTCTGCAAATCTTTTACTGCTTTCTCAAAATCTTTTTTGAGATAATCATACGCTTTTAGTTTTTCTTTCTTTATCTTCTTTTTCATCTTCTATCCACTCATTCAGATCTTTACAACCCTTGCTTGAATTGTAGCTTATTTTTTTCTTTTTCATTTTAAGGTACATAACTTATATAATAATAAATAACATAAATCCAACTTAATACTCCATGTAATATTGCATATAAGATAGATTTATTTATATGCCATGATAAGATCATAGCTAATGCGCTTCCCATTCCTATGCCTGCTGAAGCAGCTGTTTCTCCTTTACTCATTCTTCTTTTGACAATATATTTTCATTATCTCTTGTTTTGCCATATCTAGTTCAGCCATAAATAATCCTAGTTCTGCTAATGAAGCTTTTTCAAAATCCTTAACAACTCCAATACTTTTCCCTACTGTTTGTATTGCTAATTTCATATTAACCTCCTACTTCAATAATTTTAAAAATCCTTGCTTTGGAGAATATATATCTCCAGACTTCTTTAATTTTTCTATTATCTTATCAAATTCAAATCTTGAAAGTTCTGTTTTATTAAATATCTCTTCTTCCTCTACTAAGTCTCCTGCTTCTTCTAATTCTTCCAATATTATTTGATATGCTTTTTTAATCTCTTTTACTGGCTCTCCTTGAAATGAATTTATATTAAGAGTATTAGATTCATCTATCATCTCAAGTGATTTGAATGAAGTTATAATCAAATCTAGCGCTGCATCAATATCTTTTTTTCTAAGTTTATTTGAAAGATAAAGTCTTGCATGAGCTTTTGCCAATCTTAAAACATTCCCTATGATCCTAAATGATACTTCTTCTTTCTTTTGTGTTTTTGGTCCAATAAGTTCATCTATCTTATCTAATATATAATTCTCAATGCTTTTAGTTATTTCTGGATTTACATTCTGCCAAGTATAAGCTATATATTTTGCCATCAGATCAAGATTTATTTCTGGCTTCATTTCTTTCTTATGTCTTCTGATTATCTTATGGATTACTTTCTTTCTAAAATTTTCTTCGTGATTTTGGGTAACTGCAAATACTAAATCAAATCTATCTAATATATCTTGAGGGATTCCTAATTGTCTAAACTTTTCAGTATAACTATCAAATACTCTGTTTGTAGGATTGCCGCATAGTAAAACACAAACATCTGTCTTCAATGTTTTTTTGATATTTGCTTTTGTAAAAGGAACACATAAGCTTGACATTGCATTATTAAGATAAGCCATATCTTCACTATTAATCTTATCTGCTTCATCAATACAGATAATTCCTTTATCACAAAATGGAAGAGCTCCTGCATCTAAAACCCATTTATTCAATGATTTATCAAAACTAACTGCTCCTACTAAACCAACTCCAGATATTCCTCTTCCAGAAGTAAATATATGGATTGGATTCAATTTGATTGATTTGCTTGCAATAAAAGATTTATTTGAACCTGGATTTCCTACAATACATATATTGATAGTTCCTCTATCATCTAAATGCTTTTCTCCATCATAAATATTCTCTGATCTAAAGTGTTGGAGAATAAGTGCTTTTCTAATTATATCCATGCCTTCTGTTCCTGGACTTAGTGATTGACACATCTTTTTCATCAAATCAGGATCTTTACTTAGCTTCTTTATTTTTTCTTTTTCTTTATCTGTTATCTTTAAATTATAAAAGCTATGGTCTTGAGGAATAATATTATTTATTTCAATATAAAACTCTTCTTCTACACTATCTTTAGATATTGGTTTTGTTTTAATGATTCCAACAACTTCTACTCTATTTCCTGGCTGCAAAACATTTGGTTTTATTATATTTCCTCTAATAACTCCCATTCTCATAACTGGATTATAATCTTCACTTATTTCATTAACAAAATCTTCCAACATTATCTTCTGTATATTCTCTTGTGTTTTTTCTTTAGGCTGAAATGAATTTTTTCTTTTGCAGGAACATATAGTGGGTTTCTTAACAAAATCCAAAGGTTGAGTAATATTTATTTCATTTTCACAACCAACACAGCGATATTTAATAGAAGTAGTTATTACATTATTATCACATACTCTGCTAACTACACAATCAAAAGTATATAATCTTTCAATCCCTTCTTTCTTTATCTGTTTAAGTTTTATCTTATTAGAATCAGGCAAATTATAAAAATGAAATGATACATCTCTTCCTGTCTTTTCTTTAAATATAAAGCTAAATAAATGAAGTGTTTCTTTCGGATTATCTAATAACTGTTCTGCTATAATTGAATTAAAATGTCCGCTTAATAATCTTTTAAAGTCAACAAAAACGTTTTTCTTCTTTATTAGTAATAAATCTTCATTTAAACTATCTTTAAAAAATTCTTCGATATAATCTATTACTCCTTTCATTTTGCGAAATATTTTTCTAACCTCTTATCCACTAAAAAAAAATGTATTGTATTGTATTCGAATACACTACGTCCCATTAAACACTTTTTTTCATATGGAAATATATTATGTATTCTTTTTGAATACATTTGGTCATGTATTCATTTTGAATACATGTATTTATTTTGATTACACAATATATATCTAATTTTTTAGATTAGACACAATATCTAGTATGGTAACTATGTATTCATATTGAATACACGTATTCATATTGAATATGTAGTGTATTCATTTTGATTACACAACATATAGTGTTTTTGATAGTAATTTTAATAACCTCAACCACTATATCTAGTAATGTATTCATATTGAATACAAATTGATTTTTTCACCCGGACAGGCAATTTTAAATTTTTCCACAGGAAATGAAGGTCCCTTACATCTCTGATTTTCTAAGTTTTTCTAAATGTTCCATTGCTCTTTTTTGTAAATCATTTCCTGATTCCTTGATCTTTTTCTTTTCTTCCTCTTTTTTATCCAATTCTTCTATCCTTTTTTTCTTCTTTTCATACAATTCTTTATGATAATTCATATCATTTGTTAATTGTTTTTTATTATTATTTATATTATCTAATAAGATTCTGACAGCATCAGACATAGTATGGCAGTTCCTTTCTTTCATAAATTCAAATAAAACTTCATATTCTTCAATAGTAAGCCTTAGAGTTACAGGTTTATCCCTCATCTTCAGCCTCCCTGCAAGGTTCAATAAGACCAATCATAGAACAGGATATAGGTATTTCTAGATCATATTTATCTTTAATTATGGCTGTTCCATCTTTAACAGAAAGGATAAAGCCAGTATACATTCTATGGTTATTTAGAAATATTTTAACCTTAATACCTTTAAATCTTCTTACATTATCTTCATCCATCGTCTAATCCTCAATCAAAAAATATAGAAAGCATAACATCTATTTAAAACTTTCTAATTTGCAGAAATCAACACAGCAACATAACCATGTTCAGTTATATGCGTCTGGATAAACTTCCACTTTCCAGTAGCATATTCTTCATTAACTTTCTTTTCCCAATCATTCAGATCAGTGTCTTTAATTACTTTTATTTGTGGCATTTAATCACCCATACAATTCTTTATATATCAATCTAGCCCGTTTCATAGTTGTTCTTCTAGAAACTGCTATATGTGCAATTGCTTGACCCTTAGGCATATCTCTTAAATCTTCTTCAGGATAAAATCTTAACCTATCAATTTCAGAAGCAGCATCTCTTGTTTTATCCCATTCAGATTCAATTTCTTGTTCTATCTCTCCAATAGAACCTCTATCTCTTGCTCTTTCCCAAGCATCTGCTTTTCTATGTCTTATAAGTTCAGAAGGTCCAAATCCAGAATTAAGCTGTCTAATAGCTGATCTCATTCCTCTCTTTCTAGCTTCAGCTGCTCCATCTATTGTCATCTGTCTTTCTACTTTTTCTTTTATTCTATCTTGGAAATCTTCTAATGAAACAGTATCATCTAGAACTCCTTCTGGATCAATTACTGAATCAACCCAGTCCATAAGACCATCATAATTTCTATTAACCATTTTTCTTAAACTTAACTTTTACTTTCTTGACTTTGTTTTTGCCTTCTGTCTTTTCAGGCGAGTATTTAATAAAGCAGTTGATAACAGCAGAATGACCTTTGCTTTTGCACAATGATTTAAAAGAGTGCTTAACGACGACATCCAGTAATATGGTTTTTGAATTAACTGCAAAGAACTGTTTTCCAAATTTACTCTGCTCAAACTTCTTTGTTGATTTGCTTGCATTTAAGATTTTCACCAATCTTCTGTGTGCAAATGTCCTGCAGCAGACAGCAGTTATCTCCTCTTCATCTTTAAAGACAAACACTTCTCCTAATCTATATATCTTGTCTAACTTTTTAATATCTCTCTTATATTTCTTTGTTCCTAGAGGATAATGTAAAAACAGAACATATCTGTCTTTGCATCCAATAACTTGATTTGTTATGAAACTCTCAAAATAAAATTTAGGAGCAATGGTTAGATCTGCTCCCTTTGCTCCCAGATTCTTTGCCGATGGTGTTACCGAGCTATCAGTAACTCTTGTCATTTGTTTAGCTTCTCTTTGAATGCGGCTAAACATCCCAGATCTATGAATATCATCTATGAAATCAATATCTTTGATTAATTTGTTAATTGGCTGTTTCAACTGCTCTTCTGTCAATATTTGGACAACTGAGCCAGTTTTAGCAGCTAATGTTCCAGGCACTTTAAATACCTGTCTAGTGTTTAAGCTTCTTCCAACATCAAATTTAATATCTCTAAGATTCTGTGATATATAAATCTTTCGGAAGTCCGATAACTTTTCTTCTCTTTGAATTTGAGCATTTGACAAGTTTTGAGTATCTTTGAAAACAAGATGAAATCCCTTTGATCCAGAGAAAGCGATATATAACAAAGGATAATCTTTCTTCATTATATTCAATATTTTCAAAGCATTCCTTCTTGCAACTTCCAGATTTGGATCGTCAACATCTATTCCAAAATCTAAGCTTAGGAGGTTATGGTCAGAAACCCTATATCCTTTTGTTTCTCTTTTAGAACCAAGCTTTACAGGGTTCTGCCATTTTCCTAAGGTGTAATAAATGGACAATGGTTTATACTTTTCTATATAAGGCAAAAGTTGTTCTGGTCTTCTAATCTGTTTTCTGATCTTTCTCCACTCTCCATTATAGCAGAGAAATTTATATTGCCTTTTACTAGAATCTAAAGGAAGCTGTATTTTATTTATATTCAAAAGATACCATGTCTTAATATCTTTTTTAGAAATCATCTTTGTATAATCGTTACAGCTTCATCTCTAGCTTGGTCATATTCTTCTTCTGTTAATCCAGGAGAAGCAATACCCATCATAGCCAAAGATTCGGTTACGGTTAAAACTTTTCCATCAGGAACATATGGGCTTATAGCTGCATATACTCCTGTAAACAAAAGTCCTAGAACTCCAACCAAAATAACTATTGTAGCTATTCCTTTCATTTTTGTACCTCCAATATTATTCTTTTCATTTTAGAACATTTATCACACACTTTAGAATATTTGTGTGTAGTCTTATAAGTCTTATTACATCTTCTACAAACCCTTAAATAATATCCTGTCACTCTCATAAAAATGTCTCAAGGATACCCACTACTTTAGTGGTGGGATGAATTGAGACTTCACCTCATAAGATTTGATTAAATTTTGGTTTGTGTGAAATTACCAAATTCTTTCTCCCCCAAATATTCTTCCTCCTGGTTTCCAACCACATTTCGGACATCTATCTGTGTTTTTGCCCTTGATTAATTTTCTACCACAGCTTGGACAATATTGTCTTTTTGTTTTAACCATTTTTCTTTTCCTCCTTGTTTTTTTTCAAAAACCCCACACTTTAGTGTGATTTATTTTGGGAAGGTGTCATTTTAATTTATTATAACTATCTAATCTTCTTTTCTTGATATGGCAATCCCAACATCTTTTAGTCTTTGATTTTTTTTTCTTTCCACAATCTATACACTTAAACTTCCCTTCTCTATTTTTATATCTAATCTTTCTTAATTTAGTACATCTTTCACAACACTGATAATTAATGTTCCTCTCTTTTATCCTTTTTAAGAGATGATGATCTTGAAAAGGTATTTTTAATTTTATCCCACAATCAACACATCTACCTTCTTCAATATACTTCCTTCTTCTTTCTTTACAATATTTTTTGGATTTTTCTTTATATTGTTTTTTCTGCTTATATCCTTTTACCTTTTCAGGATTTTCTTTTATCCATTTTATAGATTTCTCTGATTCTTTCTTTTTTATGTTTCTTATAATACTTTTTTGCATATTCTTTCCTAGCTTTTTTGTTTTTTTTATAATAGTTTTTTTTACTCATAAAATTTGCCCAAGGATACCCACTACTTTTAGTGGTGGGATGAATCGCAACCTCGCAACCAAAACATTTAAATACTTGTTCTGTTTCTATATTATTATGCGAACAACTGTCACTGCAAAGATTAGGATCAAAGCAACTCTTGAAATAGTCAAAACTCTCAATATCTACGGAAGAGGATTGCAATTCTGTATTGATACTGCTTGGGATAAACACATTAGGAATAATATCAAACTCCATCCTTTCGTTTATCAACATCTTAGAGATATTGGTTTGCAGAGCCAACTCGCTGTCGCTTGTATTAAACAAGCCTGTGGAATGGTTAAGAAGGCTAAGAGTAAACCGATTATCAACAGGGTGAGTATGCGATATAACTTCCCTCGCAGTGCTTCTTTCAAGAACAATGTCTTGAGTTTGGCTACTGTTAAAGGGAGAGTTAAGATTCCATTCACTATCCCTGACTGTTACAAAGAATATTTCAGTTGGAATGTCAAAGAAAGCCTTTTGAGGATAGATAAAAAAGGCAGATGTTTCTTTCTGTTCACATTCTCTAAAGAGATTAGTGCCACTGAGCAGAACAGTTGTTCGCAAAACATTGTTCTGGGCATTGACCTCGGAGTAAACAACCTTGCTGTCTGTTCTGACGGCAGGTTTTATAATTCTACAAAGGTCAAACAAATCAAGAGGAAGTTTAAATACTTGCGTGGTAAACTTCAAGCCAAAGGCACAAGAAGTTCCAGGAGATTGCTTAAAAAAATCTCTGGAAGGGAGCAACGGTTTATGGCTTGGTACAACCACAATATCAGTAAAGACATTGTTTCCAACTTTGATGGAAACAAGATTGTAATGGAAAACCTCAAAGGTATCAGGAAACAACGAAAAGGAAAGCGGATGAACTGGATACTTAGTAATTGGAGCTTCTTCCAGTTGCAGAGCTTTATCCAATACAAAGCTGAACGAAAAGGAATTGTTGTTGATAGAGTTAAACCTAACTACACTTCCAAAATCTGTTCCAAATGTGGACATCTTGGTTCTCGTTCCAAACATAACTTTTCTTGTTTGCATTGTGGTTTTTCCTTAAATGCTGATTTAAACGCAAGCCGAAATCTCGCTCATCCCATGTTGGTTGAGCGACAGGCTTCAGTAACAAAGCCATACATCCAAATGGATGACTTCAAAAGCAACTCTCAGGTTGCGATTGCGAATGACATTATGGATAATCAATCTGAAAGCGTAAAGCCCCACACTTCAGTGTGATGGATAGCTTTCAGCTATTTTGAATGTTACTTAATCAACATATTCCAGAAAGGAATAATATTCCTTTTTATATTTTCTTTCATCTCTCTCTTTTGTTCTTCAGTTGCTTTTTGAAATACTTCTTTAGTTAGCACCATTCCTATTGAGTCAAGCTTTGAATGGATAACTTTAAAGAAAGACGGATTCAAGTTTTCTATTGCATCTTTTGCAACTAATGTTTTTCTAAACATTCTTAATTTATGTCTTAGCTGTGGTTTTTTATCTACCTTCTTTCCTAGCTTTTTTCCTTTCTTACTAGCAAGACTTAATGCTTTGTTGATCATCTGTTCTCTATACTTCTTTGGTGTATCCAATACTTCATCAAATACATCTGTTCCACATCCTGCACTTTCTAGTTTTCTTGCTGTTGTTATATTTTCCCTTGCCATACTTTCAACACATCTTCTTGCCTGCGGAAGACTGATTCCTAACTTCTTTGCAAAGGTTGAATATCCTTTATCATTCTTTCCTTTAAATTCATATACTTCACAGAACTCATTCCAATATATATCACTGATTGCTTTTCTGTTTCCCCAAGCATCAAACTTTTCTTGTGTTGCATTATCTCCTATTAAGATTGCGCTTTTGCTAAAATCATCTAATCCAACAAAAACATCACATCTTAATGAACTCCACTCTAATTGTCTAGCAGCTTCAAATCTTCTATGTCCAGATAAGATAGTTCCATTTTCATCTATCTTAATTGGAGTTAGCTGTCCAATAGACATCAAACTCTCTTTTAATATTTCTAACTTTTCTTTGTCGTATGTTCCTTTTCTTGGATTCTTAAAATTTGGGTGAATCATCTTTAAAGGAACATCAACACTCTTTTTGTTGTGTTTCCATTTTTTCATTTTTGTACCTCTATATCTTATTTGTTGAATATTATCTTGTATGTCAAAAAGATTGTTTTTAACACTAAAGGGATCGTAGTAACTAAAACAATAAGTTCAAGTTTTGCTTCCCCCCATTTGTTTATCTGTACAATTGTACTTTTTGTTGGATGATAATATGCAGTGATAAATAGAAATATAAAAAAAATATAAATTGCAAACAACACACTGATTCCTATTAGATATAGGATAGGATATTTAATCTTGATTTCCATTAAGCTTCCTTTCCATCCACTTCTTTTTATTATACTCTTTTTGTCTTTTAAGATGTTTTTCTCTGTTGTTCTTATACCATTCCCTGATCCTTTCTTTCTGCTTCTCTTTTAGTTTGTCTTTATTATTCTTATAATATTCTCTCTGTCTTTTTAATATAACCTCTTTGTTTTTCAGATACCTATATCTATCAGAATGTTGCCTGCAACAAAATTTCTTCTGTTTGCCTTCCAGTTCCATGCAGCAGTTATCTAATTGGCAAATCTTCGCTTTTTTCATAATCTATTCCTTTATTCCATAGGTGTTACAGAAGAACCTAAGTTATTTACTTTGCTTATTGTTTCTAATTTCTTAGAAATTTCTCCAATCTCAACAGGAGAATCTAAAACCAACTTAGCTGTCATGTCCTGATTTACTCTTACATATAGTACTTGTTTTTCCATTTTCTTCTTCCTCCATAGCTTCTTTTAAGGCAAGGTTTCTTACTAATGTTTCTATATTTTTTTCTATCTTAGCAACTTTAAGATAATTGAAGAAACCAACCAATACAGCAAACAATACACCCATTCCAATAGTCAATTCAAATATAGTTGCTACATTTGTAATCCCTAATAATATCTGTTTTGTATAGTCCGCAAACGAAAGCCAAATAATTGCGCCAAACCAAATGAATATCCACATCCATCCTTTACCTTTATCTACCTTACCTTGTTTGATATAGATATATGAAACATAAGCCATTAACAAGCTTAAAAATATCCCAATTATCTGGATTCCGTACATTTTAGAATTTAAAATACCTACTACTATTTAAATGTTTCGTTATAAATCCAAATCATTCTCTACAATAGCCTGTGCCAATTCTATTTTTGTATTTTCTCTAAATACTTTGACAAGCCTATTTACTTTAGAACTCTTTGCCATATCTATCACCTCAATATATTTACCACGAACTTGAATATTCAAGATCCCAATCATCTGGCAACTTTAAACAAGCATCTATTATTTTTATTGTTTGTTTTAAATCCTCAATATAATATTGATCATATTCTTTGCTCCCAAAAAAGAAACCATCTTGTGTTGGTAATAATTCTTCTGCTTTTTCAATATCCTTTCTTTTAATAGCTTTCAAAGCTTCTTCACACATATTTCTTAATTGCCGTAATTTTTCTTTACTAACATCATAACTGCCACAATTATCATTTCCATCTTGAACATTATCTACAAACCATTTATGTATCTGATTTGCTTTTCTCCAATATCCAACTTCAAAAGAAAGATAATTTAAATTGAATTTTTTCATTTCTGGAAATATTCCTTTGATGATTAATTCTTTTAATTTTTCATCATCATTAGCGTTACTCCAAAAATATCTTTTTGCTATTAAAAACATATCTAATCCCATTTTAACCTCCTAATATATTTCATTCTTCATCACCTTCCTCATCTAGATAATCATTAAAACATTCTAAAAATT
>Ga0180437_10005873_pt1 | contig 16626 bp, 11 predicted proteins | sample SS_ome_4_FD_132410 | JGI IMG/M metagenome (GOLD analysis project Ga0180437, IMG submission 132410) | Hypersaline lake sediment archaeal communities from the Salton Sea, California, USA - SS_3_D_1 metaG | ecosystem: Environmental > Aquatic > Non-marine Saline and Alkaline > Hypersaline >... | reverse complement strand
GTGTTGCCGCCGTGGCCGTTGATGATCAGGATATTCCTGAAACCCGTGCGGACCAAATCCACCAACACGTCATAGATGTACTCCTCGAAAATCTCGGGACGGATGGTGATGGATCCCGGGAATTGAGAGATGCTTGTGCCGGTATACCCGTGATTGATGGGAGGGACGATCAGCGCATTGCAGCGCTCCCAGACCATTTCCGCCAGATTGATCGGGATGAAGTTGTCGGTTCCGATAGGATTGGCGCCGTGGGATTCCACTGTCCCGATGGGGAGAATGGCCCTGTCGGTCAGCTCCGGAACGATCTCCGCCAGCCTCATCCAGCAGTAGTCCTGCATATGATGAAACATGAGGTCCTTAACCGACGATTGGCCGAAGCCGGCTAAGGCAAGAGCAGGGATCAAACAGATCAGAAGACACATGTTGTTTTTTTTCATTGAATCCTCCTTGGTAATAAATAGAAAAGTGACATCTTCGGTAGTGGGGCTATTCCTTCAGGAGATGCAAGGCGGTATCCAGACCCTTTTTCTGCATGAGCCTTTCGATCTCATCGATGGTCTTCGGCACACGCCGGCTGAGGACTTCATGTCCGGTTTCTGTGACCAGCACGTCATCCTCGATGCGCACTCCCAGGCCTTCCTCGCGGATGTATATGCCCGGCTCGATGGTCAGCACCATGCCCGGTTCGAGCTTGCCAAGGCCTCCGCCCGTTCCAACCCGCAGCCCGATCGCATGCCCCAGGCCATGGAAATAGTATCTGCGGTATTCACGCTTGTCTTCGATGAGCCCCAGTTTGACCAGGCCTTCACCGATCATGTCAGCCGCCTTGCGGCTGATCAGGGCGAAGTCGACTCCCGGGGCGACCATTGCGATCGCCGCCTGGTTGGCGGCCAGTACGATCTCATAGACCTCCCGCTGACGCGGGGAGAATTTTCCGTTTACCGGAAGGATTCGCGTGATATCCGCTGAATAGAAATTGTGCTGCGCCCCGATGTCCACCACCACCACCTCTCCCGCGTTCATCTGCTTGGAGTTCAGCATCCAGTGCAGGATGCAGGAATTCTTTCCTGAGCCGATGATGCAGGGGAAGGCGACCCGGCGCGACCCGTTCAGTGTATAGACATATTCGATAACGGCCTGAAGCTGGTATTCATACATTCCGGGCCGAAGGGCCTGCATGGCGGCGAGTTGGGCTTCGGCGGTGATGTCGATGGCTTTCCTCAGCATTCGAATCTCGGATGCATCCCGTATCCTCCCCATGGACGTGAGGATCTCGCCGGGGGGAGTCAGCTTGAAATCCGCGCCTTTTTCCCGGGCTCGGCGTAAGATCTGTTCATCGGCGGTGAAGGGCTCCGAGACCCGACGGGAACGGTCTATGTCCATATACAGAATATCGACACCTCCGAGCAGCAGCTCATCGAAATAATGCTCGAACTCGGCCGAAGGACGCACATCGGGGAAGCCAAGTTCCTCGGCTCCTTTCAGGCCAAGCGGAAGAGCATCCCAATCGGCCCTCCTTTCCTCCCGGGGGGAGACAAACAAAACGGTCTTTCCCATCTCAGGATCCGAACTTTTTGGGGGAGGAGAGATAAAACGCCGGAAGCGCATTTTCTGGAACACCAGAAAGGCATCCGGCTCATCGATTCCAGCCAGATAATAGAAATTTCCATCCTGGGACTCGGTATGAAATCTTCCGAAAGTACCTCGGCTGCGCAGGATCATGACGCTGTCGGGCTTCATCTGCTCCCAAACCCGGAGTCTTCGATCCTTACACACTTCCGCATTCTGGCCGTGTAGGAGGTTGGTCAATAGAATGAAGATCATTAGAGATAAGGATGTCAGCGAATGCTTCTTATTCATGGCAATACTCCCTCTTAAAGATTTGTTTATTTCACTTCCGTAGACGAATCGTGCCTGGTCACTCGGAGCTTTCGCTGGAGTATGTGAAACGCAGGACCGCTTCGCCGTTGGCCGAGATGTCGACACGCCGGTATTGCGGGGAGTCATCGTCCTCCGGTCTTCCATCCAGGAAGGCTTCGCCTTCTCCATAGGCGAACAGCCGGGTGCTGCCGTCCCCCGGATGAGGCGGGCGATGACTGAGCGGGATCTGAAACCGGTTGCCCAGGATATCGACCATCGCCTGGAGCGTGAACTGCGCCCGCCGTATGGATAGGATGATGTTGTGATGCCAGTGGAATCTGCGGCTGGCATGCCCGTCGACCCGGAGATGGCAGGTCCGGCTGAGGAAAATGACCAAATTTCGGGCCAGTTCGATTCCCAGGTTGTCTCTTCCGCTTTCGGAAATGGTGACGCGATCGGTTTCGAAGAGCATTTCCGCTTGACTCCGCCACCGAATTCCAGCCACCGGCAGATCGAGCAGGTGATGGGGGATGCGAGCGTCGTCGGCCTGCGGTCTTCGCGACCACAGGCTGCCGGGCATCCAGCGAAAGCCCACTCGGCCTTCAAATTCGGCGCGGGTCAAGGAGCCGGCCTGCCACCGAAAATTCTGCAGCTCAGCGATGAGGGGAGGGAGCTCTCCTCTGCCGCGAAACGTGACGGAGGCACTGCCGGTTCCAGCGGTCGCCCCTCCCCATCGGACCTGTCCGCAAAAGGCGAATATCTCCCAGTAGCCGGGGAAGTCCCTCCTTACCCAACGCCGGGAGGTTTCGAACTCGAAGCTCTGGACGCCGATCTCCTCCTGTACGGAGCGGCGATTCCTCCGCTGTCTGGCACGTTGGGCGGCGGAGAGCGGTTCCACGCTGACGCTTCCCAGGGCTCCCTGCAGCCGGAAGCGGGAGCCGGTTCCGTCCCGAACCCATTGACCTCCCTCACGCCTATGTCGGGTGATGGTGACCGCACATCGACGGCCGGCCAGGTTGATCCCGGTATGGCCCAATGCAGCGGATATCTCGGTATATTCCACCGAGCATACGTATTTGTATCTTCCCAGGTGTTCGGGCAGCCAATCCCGGCCACCCACCCGGAACATCTGTCGAAACCGGGCGAAGGCGCTTGAGTTGATCTCAGGTTCTTGCACGAAATCATCCCCGATATGATAAAGAAGTTCCAGGTAAGATATGGGTTCGCTCCCCGATAGGGGAATGGTCATGGTTTCGAGAAGAAACAAAAAGGCGGCCTTGGCCAAGCTATCCTGGTCGGAAGAAAACCGGGAGGAGCAGAAACAGTCACATTCGAACAAGCGGGTGACAGAAGTCAGGTCCGCGCGGGCATCGCTATGACAGCGACAGCGGCACCGCCGTTCGATCCGGCCTCCAATAAAAACGCGATGCCGGAACGCCAGCAGCATGAAATTGAAGACCGCATGAAAGTCGGGCAGCCTCCCCAGGGAATCGGCCAGGCCTCTCCGTCGATAGGAGTCCAGCTTGGGTCTTATATGAGTTTCCAGGAAGCGCCGCATCCCTTCCACTTGGCCGGAGCGCAGGGGATGGGATTCACCGGCGAACAAAACCGGATTGGAATTCGCAATGGAACTCAGGGGATGATCGGGAATACGGGGCAGGGGAGATGTCCGCCGGAGAATGACCCATTCCAAATCCATGCCTCGGCCGGTGCGCGGGATATGTATTCCACAGCTATTCTCGCTGGTCCCGCCTAAGACTAGACTGATTTGGCCGGCGTCCCGCACCGTTATCCGTCCGGGGAAACCCTCAGCGTCCGGCGGGCGCACGCGGCCGCTTTCGCTGGTGATTTGAATGTCTATGTCACACCCGTCGGCGCGGGTGATCTTTCCGGTGAAGCTTCCGGTTACGGGTTCCAGATATTCCAGCGTGTTTGCGTCGAGGAAATCGGCCTGAAACCACCCGAAAATGTAATTTCCGGCCTGGTTGATCTGTGCGGTGTAGGTGGGATAGACGTCGGTAAGCTCGCCGGACTCATAACGGCCCCCGATATTGGAAACACCTTCTATCGGATTCGCCTCCGGATCGTCCGGGAAATGAGAACACACCACCACCGTCGCCTCACCACCGCTGGGCTGCCAGGCGCCCCGCCCGCGAAGTTGGGGATCTATCGTCACCTGAATGGTGTCATCGGAGACGGTGTATTCGATTTCGCTCATTCTTCACGATTTTCGGATGGTTGTTCATCCAAGATTTCTATCCAGCAGGGGCCGGGGGGAATGTCCTCCTCGCTCGCAGTACCGTCACTCCCCAAGGTGCCGCGTCTCTCCTGTCCGTCCGCCAGATGAAGGATGTACTCCCGGCCTGTGAGCGGGCTTCCATCATCGCTTAAAAATTCGGTGTTGACCTCATCCTGGAACCTGAGCAATCCCGACCGTTTCTTTGCGCCCCGTATTTTGACCCGAAAGAAGTATTCCGGACCTTGATAGCCTCCTTCCAGTTCTTGGAATCGAGGGATATCATCGGTGTCCTCATGGTATTCAAACTCCCATTGCGTTTCGATGGCCCGGTTTTCCACCGTAGCGGACAAATTAGTGACCAGGTCATGGGCGCCGTCGGCGTCGTGCTCGTAGATCTCGATTTCGGCTTCGACTCCGTCGGCCGCATTCATCACTTCGGCCAAGAGCGTCACCGTATCGCCCCGGCGGACCTCTTCCTGGCCCCACCGGGGATTGGTTATGATCACCGGCGGTGTGAGCTGCATCTCATCCGATCTCTCTTTAAGGTCGTGATCCGGCAGCTCCGCCTCGAAATAGATCATGTCACCCGCCCGATCCGACACGGTATACGTCTCTTTGAACCGGTTGGCTCGGATTTGCCCTTCAAATCGGTCCAGTTTTACGCCGACCCGATTGTAAACCGTGATTTTGATCCGGGAGCCGTTGCCCACGAAATGGGTGTAAACCTGCACCTCGACCTCCGCCCCCGGCCAAGCCATCGGCCTGTCCCAAAGCGCGGAGGTTATGGAGGAGGGCAGCTCGATCTCATGCAGCTGGTCGGTCTGTTTCCGGTATTCCTGCATGGCCTAGTCGCTTCCGTCCTCCGGCAATCCCGGGAACAGGACCCTGCAGTACCCGGGAGGGATGTGGTCCACCCTGGCGTAGCCGTCGCCGTTCAGGATGCCCACGCGAATTTGGCCGTTAGGCAGCATCACGATGAAGTTTTCGTGCGCCATGGGGTCGTCATCCGTGTTCTTGAGTTCGATCTCGATATAATCCTTGAATTTCAGCAAACTCGACCTGGTTCGGCTCCGCCCCACGACCACCTCAAAATAATACTCCGGTGCCGAGTATCCGCTGCGTATCTCTTCGTCGGTCAGCACATCATCCCTATCTTCGGTGTACTCATATTCCCAGGTGGTCATAACCCTGTCCGCCAGAGTCTCCGCTTCTAGGCTGGCGATCAGGTCATCGGCGCCTCCCACATCGCGTTCGTAGATGTGAAATTTTGCCTGGGTGCCGGGGTCGTATCCTTCGACCTCTGCGGATAGAGTCACCGTATCGCCCAGGCGGGCTTCTTCCTGGGACCAGCGGGCGTTGGTGAGGGACATGAGTTTTACCGCTCCCTCGCCGGCCGTCGGGCCGGTCCATTTGACCATACCGTCGTCTCCCAGCCTGCCTTCGGTCTTTCTTTGGTCGGGAGCTGTGAATTCAAAATGGACCTGGCCCACCGGATTCCCCGCCTTATCCACGAACCGGAATTCTATCCAATGAGGATCCTGATCCGATGTCCCGGGTTGGCCCGGGCTCAAGGCTATGTGAGCCGAGGCCGCCGCAGCCGCTGCCGCAGTAACGGCGTCACCGCCGCCCCCCCCGCCTCCGCTATCACCGCCCCCCCCGGCGCCTGCCTCACCTATAAGAACCGTTGGGAAGCCGATAGCGACGGAATCGGGAGGGCCGGTGCACACCAGTATGTCTCCCTGCCGGGCGGCGGGCGTCCCCCCGATGAATACCGTGGGGCTGCCCATAACGACCGGCCCGCCCACATGGGGGACAGGTCCCGGATTCACCAGGGGGCAGGTGTGCATATCGCCGATCCTGGCGGCCGGCTGCCCTCCGATCAGAACGGTCGGCATGCCGGCCACGATGACTCCGCCGTGGACGGTCGCATCGCCCAGTCTGGCTGCAGGTCTACCCATGGCTACGCCTCATTCTGCTGCGCCGGATCTTCGGCTAATTCCGGGAGGCGGTCTCCTTCCGGCAGCCTGAACAGTGACGGCCGGCGGTGTATGGGAAGTACGGTGATCTCGTCCCAGAAGGGGAAATAATGGATCGGCATGGGCCGGTTTCTCAGAAGGTGCCGGGTCCCGGTCCGGTAGCGGCTCCGTTCCCGCCTTCGTCTTCTCCTGAATATGCCGATCGCCTTGGCCCCGGTCATCCATTCCGGCGGCCTGTCCAGCAAATCGCAGCGCCCATCTGTGAATCTATCCCAATGGTTGAACAGGACCAAATAGGGATTGGTCGGCCGGATGATCTCGTCCCAGAAATGACGGTGCACCTGTCCTGAATTCAATCCGCCAAAATAGTGATCTATCAAATGGCCCAGGGCCGGATGTATGGCACCGGCCACCATTGTGATGGCGTACCTACCCCAAAGCCAGGTATAGCCTGCGATCGCGATGATGGCCACATCGACATTGGCGTCATCATGTTGTTCCGATTCTCCATTCCTTTCCCCCGCATGGGCATCCATCAGATTCTGAAGCAGGCCGGGGATGAAATTCGCACTTCCCTTGTTTAAGATCGTCCCGTGGGTGTTGTGCTGGATGAGAAAATCATACATGGGCCCTTGTTTATAGGCATCGACGCGGGCCGGGGGAGTGAGATCTTCGGGGATGTCTCCGATTCCTGCCTCATAGGAGGAACGGGGCAGCGGGCCGTGTTCGCCCGGGATGACCGCGATTCTGAATTCACCGAAATCAAGAATGCGGTTGCGCACCTCGGTTTCCAAGAATTCGTCCGGCACCGGATTCGGCGTCACCTCGTTTCCGCGCCGTTCCACGTGGCCGTTTGTGATGCGCTGGATCGAGGTGGATCCGTAGATCATGGTGCGCGGATTGTCGCTATTCAGCGCATGCCACACCGGCGCCACATCCTGGGCGTGGTCCCAATGGGCATGGGACATGAAGATGGCATCCACCTCCGTAATCCCTGCATATTCCAAGGTTCTCTCGATGATGCCTCTGTCAGGTTGTATCATCAGTGAACGCGAGGATTCCCAATCCATGTTAGCTTCCGGCCGAGAGAAAAAGGGATCGATCAAGATGTTGGTGGTGCCGTCGGTGATATAGAGGCTGTTGCAACCGAGGAATTTGATCCTGACGGCATCCGTTGCCCCATCCGGATTTATGATATCGGGATGGGATTCACCGTGGATGAAATAGCGCCGACGTCTGTTCCTTGCCCTGCGGCCCAGATTATCCAGGCGCATGGGGTCGTTGGCGGCCGGATTGTAGTCCGGGTGCATGGTGGGAGCGACCTCGTCCGCGTCTTCGAATGCTTCTGATTCCTGCCCGTTCAGCTGATCTTGATCGTCATCCGTCATTCTATACCCCGCGAGAATCGCTCGATGGGGACATTCTATCCCGCGTCCTCGCGGTCAGTCAACCCATTCCTGATGGAGTCGCATATTTATTGGAGTAATAGGAAAAGAGATGAGATACGTTGCGGCGGCGATGGCCGCGCCTGGGCTTAGAGGGGAGTCTAAAGGAAAGGCTTCATGCCGGTCGCAATTAAAATAAAAGCCTTCGGGTTATACCGTAAAATTCAGTTTTTTCCAGGCCCGATTACCATCCGTCTGATTCTCGAGCTCTGCCACCAGCGTATAATCTCCCGGTACAAGCTTAGCCCGGACTTCGATCATATAGTCTTTTCCGAATATTCCCGTCAATTCTTTTTCGGATAGGCTTACCGGATAGGTTTCGTTGTGTTCCCATACCTTGTTCTCCTGGTCATCCAGGATTTCCAGATTGGGAGCCAGTGTGGTCTCCAGGCGGTCGGCTTTCTCCTCGAACCAGATATTCTTATAGGGGACTTTAAGCCGAACGATCACTTCTGACTCCGAGACCTTGTCGACCGACAGATCAAAGGCGAAGATTTGTTTTTCCGCGAAAGGATCCTGCTTTTGTTCTTTCAGGTCCATCTGGGTCTTGTTGATCTCCGCCAGCTGCCAGGGGCTCAAGGGTTCCAATTTGTAGTTGCCGTTCCAGTATTGGTCGATGAACACGACCGGAAAATACCCGTAATACCAAATTTCGGTGGGTTTTCCGTAAAAGGTGATCCCTCTGGGATAGGCTTCCCTCTCCCATGGAGGGCCGAAAAGGATGTAGATTCTTCCCCGGTCTTGGAGCCAGCCGGGCCCGCCTTCGGTAAAAAGACGGTTGGCTTCATCGATGCGGTTGTAATATTCTTCTTTGTATTCGTTCTCTTCGGTTTCCGGATCGGTGTCTCTCTTTCTCCAAAATTCTTCGATAAACGACTGCCGGTCGGCAGGAGGGAGATTGAGGAACGTCTTGCGTTCTTCTTTGGAGATGATGTATCTCACCGTAGAGATAAATTCCTTGGATTCGGGATCCAGGTTCTTCTGCAGTCTATACGAGGCACAGGCATTGAGAAACAGCAGGCCGCACAGAATTCCCGGCACATAAAGGGAGATCGATTTTCGCATTTTTATCGTTCCTAATTTGGTCTAACGGTCTTTAATTCCCGATGGTTCGCGGGATGCAAAGCGGCATGCTATTGATTCGATGCGAGCTTGACATCGACCCAAAAGGAGTACTTTTTGGGTGCTCTTCTGGGAGACCTTATCCCTCCTCCTCCGCGAGCGCCGCCGCCGCCGACCTGGGCTCCGGAAATGCCTCCACGGGTGTCTATGACGCCGCCCGTCCGGCCGTCTTCGCCGGCGCTCATCCTCTCCAACAACTCCTTGGTCATCCCTCCCCATTCGAATCCGAGTTTGATGTTCTCTCCCGGCCGGGTGCCGATTCCTTCGGGGGATGTTTCCGATTGGGGCAGGGGAACCTGGAATTCATAGGTGACCTGACTGCCGCTCCTTGCGTTCTTGAAAGCCGGCCATATGGTATCGGGGATTTGAGGGGGCTGGGTGATTTTTTCGTCCTTCTTGCCCACCCGCTCGGCCATAAAAACATTGTAAGCCGGATTCTCTCTGTATTGCGTCTTCTGCTCCTCGGTCAGGGCCATACCCCTTTTTTCCAGGTAGGCGATGAGCTCGTCCGGCGTTACCTGTTTTCTTATGAAGAGGAGGGCGTGGTCTTTGTTCTTTTTTCCTTCAATATTGAAATACACGGTGATGCCGGTAAAATTGACTGTGCTCAGGTACTCCCGGTCTTTGAAGACAAAAAGTATATACATATTCTGGGCGTCATTCCGGATCGCGTATTCCACCCCGACTTTCTCTTCAGAGTTCATGGCATCCATTTGCCAATCATCGCTCAAACCGTCGATCTTGGGGGCCTGGATCATCCAGGTGCTCTGAACCAATTTGTCTTTGGAAAATCCGGCCGTTGTCATAAGAAGCAGCAGGACAAGAAGCGATATCTGGATCTTTGAGGCCCTAGTCTTCATTTTATCCTCCTCCCTATCAAAATTTATTTTACATCAAACACGCTTTTTTTTCAAAAGTATGACCTGCCCCAAATTCCTGAAGAGATCTCCGGCCCTCAGTCCTCGTTGAGACAGCCGTCGGATGCGCCCTTTCCCCTTACCTAAAAAAAATTATTGAGCAACATTTAAAGTTAAACAGACACGGTAAAATTGAATGGCCGGAATTGACATCCGGCTGGGAATGAATTACGTTATTATTGAAACCCATAGCTACCATAATGAATAAAGGGGACGACAATTCATGAGGACCTCGGCTGTTTCAATAGGATGAGAGGCTGAGGATCCCCGAGATGCCCATTGTTTCAGGGTCGAGACCGAAGAAAATGCTGACGACTCAAGAACGTCGGCTAAAGGGAGGTTTTAATGTCCATTAAAGCGTGGGGAAAACCGATACTCGTGATTTTTGCTCTGCTCTGCCTTATCAGCGCGTGTGGGTTGAATCTTGTCCCTTCCAAGGATCCTTGGTACGCCATGCATTACATCATCATGCATGAATTTGAGTGGGAGGCCTACAAAGAGCTTTCCCCTCAGGGAAAGGCACAGTTTCAAGAGATCTTCTGGAAATACAGATATCCGGACGCGCAAGAGACTTTTTCGACTCGGCTGGATTATGTAACTGAGGAATTTAAGAAAGAAAAAGTCAACCAGCCGTGGACCACGGACAGGGCGAGGATCTACCTGCTCAACGGCCGGCCGGCCGAAGTCCGCTACGTCGAGAACACCAATCTCGGCGGCATCGAGGTCATGAGCGGAGCGGAGCAGGAACGCTTGGATCAAGGCGGACGAAACGTCGACCGGTCAAAAGAAGATCTGGCGGGAAGACAGTCGGAGGTCTGGGTTTATCCCTTTCAGAATACGATTGTCACCTACCGGTTTGATTTCACGCTGCCCCGGAGCTGGAAGCTCAATAGTGGGATTTCCGAAAGCCCGTATCTGCAGGAGCTGGAACGCGCCAGCCGGGAGCAGACCTACATGATCACAGATGTGGAAAAATACCGCGCCGAACTGGAAGAGCTGAAAAAAATCGAATAATCAGGATTGTTTCGCTCCTTTTCCAACCAGCAGATTGACGATTTCTGTATTGCCGGTTCGATAGGCGATTTGGAGCGGTGATTCGCCCGCGGCGTTTTTGAGGTTCAAATCGGCTCCCCGTTCGATCAACCATGCGGCGACATCCCTATATCCCCCTCGGGCTGCGATGTGAAGGGCCGTTTCCCCCCGGGAATCCATTTCGTCAGGGGATACGCCTGCCGCAGCAATGACGACGACGCAGTCTTTATCCCCTGCCAGTGACGCGAGGTGAAGCGGCGTCTGTCCATAGAAGTCTTTGATCTTCGCATCGGCGCCTATGGATATGAGCCGACGGGCCGATCCTTCCTGACCGCCGTAGGCCGCGGCATGGAGCGGTGTAATCCCCAATGAGTCTCGCAGGTCGATCCGAGCTCCTTTCCGGCATAGAAGCTCGACTAAACCCTCGTGTCCTCGCACGGAAGCGATGTGAAGGGGCGATCTGCCGCGGGAGTCTGTGATGTCGATCCGCGCGCCGCCTTCGATAAGGCGCGTGGCGATCTCCTCATGGCCTCGGAGGGATGCGAAAAATATCGGAGTCCAGCCCGAACGGGCTGCCCGGGCATTGACCTCCGCTCCCTGCTTGATAAGGAGCGCGACGGCCTCGATGTCCCCGCTGTAGGCGGCACGATGCAGCGGTGTGAATCCCTTTTGGTCGTCGGAATTTACCGGATCGAGTTCGGAATATCCGATCCGGTCGGTCCGATGCACAGCGTAGAGCTCGGATATTATCCCGAATTTTTTGCCCGGTCCAGGAATATCGATGATTAGCGATAACATCAATGCGACACCTATAAGCAAGACTCGCAAGGCATAGATTCCTGCGTGCATCGCCCTATTCCCTGTTCGCGTTGAGTGTCTCATCCGATAGGATGCCGACATAATATTTTTTTAGCGATTCCGGGATGATGGTGACTCCGGAGTAGGCGAGGCCCGCCAGCGTCGCATAGAGTTCTGTGCGTATGGCCTTCTCGTGCCCATAGATCTCTCTCAATTCGTGGAGGACTTCGAAAAATTTCGTCAGGGCCTCTTCCGGCCGTTGGTATCGGAAGTCGTCGAGAAGATGAGTGACATCTTCCGCGGCCTCGGCCGGCAGGAGTTCGATGAAGAACATTTCCGCCTCGCGTGTAAACAGCTGCCTTCGTTTTTCATCGAGCAGGTTGTTCCAGAAATCGTGAAAAAGTTCGTGCACGATGGTGGACCGGATATTGTCATCCAGCCGCCTGACTACGATTTTTTTCATGTGGGCCGGTTTGGGAGTCGGTTCTATGTGCTTAAAAAGCCTGGCATTGAGCATCAACAGGTCTTTTTGACCTCCTCTAGACTGAAAATAAGCCCGCCCGCCGGGTTCCGATAGGGTTGTTCGGGGTTTTCGGAACACGCCGTAGACATTATTGAGGATCTCCTCTTTAACCAGATCATTCTTTTGAAAAAAGCCCGAATCCCAGATTTCGAAGAGCAGGCCTTCGATGGTCTCTTGGCTCGCCGTGCTTCCTCTCCTGGCCATAGGATCCAGGCTGATATCCGAGTACAGGATGGAATCGGCCGTCCGGCAGGAGGAAACGGCGAGGGCGAGTAAAATGGCCGTTTTTATGCATGGTGAGTGCTTCATGTCGAGCTCTACTCTATTCTCATGCCTCTCCCTGCCATGGATATAATACATAGCACAGGCGAAATTCGCAGGTCAATCCCTCCGGTTGGGATGGAACAGGTGACCTGCACCACAAACCCGCACACATATGATTCAATATATTGGGCATGAATCCAATTTATTGGATACACCTGCCCGCAACAAAGAGAATCAAAATTCTAAGTAATTGAATTTAATGTGTTTGTGATTCTGCTAGTTTTGGCACATTATTTGCTAATCTATATTTTGGATTTAAAGGGCCCGAGAGGCGCTTTTTGCGACTTTTCAGGGGAGAGAGACGATTAAAGGGCTTGAAGCGGAAAAGAACACCAAGATCACACATCATCCGATATCCAATCCTGCTGGGCAAGTTTTGCAGGTAAGCGATATAAATCCCATTTCAGGAGGTGAGCAAGGCAGAGATTTAAAATTATTTGGGGATCAATGGGAGCGTATCCCTGTCACAAGGATGCGCTTCGGAGAGAGGTTCCTCCAGTCCGAAGGGGCTGGAGGAGGTTTGGGAATCCCGCAGGATTAAAGATTGGACATTGAATCCGATCCTTACGCGGGATTCAATTAGGAGGATGGATGTTTAGGTTTAAAAATCTATTTATTTTCATTATCGGCGCCATCCTGCTCGCAGCACCGGCTTTTTCTCAGGTGCCGACCAAGGGCAATTTGTTTGGTACGGTCACCGATGAGGACGGGGGGCCCCTACCGGGTGTGGCCGTAGAGGCCATAAGCCCCAGCTTCCTGGGTAAAGCCAGCGCTGTGACGGATGTCAACGGCCGGTACCGGATGCTTTCACTTACTCCGGGACTCTACACGGTCAACTTTACGCTGGAAGGCTTCAAGCCGGTGACCCGGCAGGAGATCGTCGTACAGATCAACGCGACCATCACGCTGGACGTCACCATGCAGCTGGGTACGATCGAGGAGGAGATCACGGTCGTCGGCCAGTCGCCGCTCATCGACGTCAAGAGCACGACCAAGGGGATGACCCTCACCAAGATGATGTTCGAGATCCTGCCCAAGGGGCGGAACTTCGACACCCTGGTCACGGCGGTGCCGGGCGTCAACAACGAGGAATGGCTGGGCGGTGTTTCGGTGGACGGGGCGTCCGCGGCCGAGAACATGTACTATGTCGACGGCACGGACATCACGCGAATCGATACCGGTCGCGGAAATCAGGACGTTGCTTTCGAGTTCGTGGAAGAAGTCCAGATCGTGGCCTCAGGCTATGAGGCCGAGTACGGCGGCGCCCTGGGCGGTGTGGTGAGCGTCATCACCCGCCAGGGAGGAAACGAGTTCCACGGCGAGCTCATCGGCTACTACAGCGGCTCGCGCCTGGAAGGCAAGGAGAGGGACACTCTCCGGCAAGTACCGGAAAATGTCCGGGCCTACGAATACGTCAACTACCAGGACCTGTACGGCAAAGATAAGGTCGACCGCTGGGAAGTCGGCTTCAGCCTGGGCGGCTACCTGATCAGGGACCGCGTGTGGTTCTTCGGCTCCTTTTTGCCGGTATTCAGGAGTGCGGAACGGTTCGTCGAGTTTCAAACCGGCCAGGAAGGCACTTACACAGAGAAAAGGAAGTACCTGAACTTCCAGGGCAAGCTGACGGCCCAGCCCTTCGGCTTCATGCGGGTGGGTGCGTCTTTTGTGAACAACTGGAACAACTACCGGGGCGACCTTCCCGACCGCGACGGAACCGACAACTACGACGACCCCAACTGGGGCAAATACGGCTACGACTACCCCAACTGGACGCTCTCCGGCTTTGCCGATGTGACCCTGGCCTCCAACCTGATGGTCAATTTCCGCGGCGGCCGGTTCCGCTACAACACCACCAACGAGCAGGTCTCGGGTGCCGACACCGGAATCCCCCGCTGGTATCTCTCGGGTGAGGGAACGGCCTACTTTGACGGGACACCCCTGGAAATCCCCGCCGCATATCAGAAGCCGAGAAACTGGATGGCGCGGGGCCGGATCTATGACATCGAGCGGCTGATCAAGCACAAGAGCCACCTGGGGGCCGACTTCACCTATTTCATGTCCGCCGGTGGTGAGCATGCCTGGAAATTCGGTGTGCAGTGGGTGCGACAGGGCGAAGACACTTCGCGGGTGGTCGACAAGAATTATCCCGAGACCTACATCTACTGGGGCCGAAACGCCATCGTCAGCGGCTATGACTATGGAACCGGGACCTACGGGTATTACGAAGTCCGCGGCAACGACGCCACCGGGCCGTTCGGTGAGTTCTTCAACGTCACCAACGACCGCTGGTCCCTCTACCTCCAGGACGCCTGGACGATCGCCGACAAGCTGACCCTCAACGTGGGAATCCGGGCGGAATCCGAGTACATTCCTCCGTTTTCCGAGGATCCCACTATTCCCAAGAATTTCAATCCCATCGAGTTCTCCTTCGGCGACAAGCTCGCGCCGCGCCTCGGCTTCATCTACGACGTGTTCGGAGACACCAGCCTGAAGATCTTCGGAAGCTACGGCATCTACTACGACGTGATCAAGACCTACATGCCCGCCCACTCCTATGCCGGCTTCAAGTGGAAAAGCGCCTACTATGCCCTGGAGACCTATGAATGGGACACGATCGGGGTTAACGGAAACTTCCCCGGAACAGTCCTGGCGATCATCGACCACCGCACGCCCTCGTTCGACTCCACCGACCCTGATCTCAAACCCGTGGGACAGCGCGAAATCTCGTTCGGCGCCGAAAAGTTCCTGATGGAAAACCTCTCGGCCTCGGTCCGGGTGGTGAACAAGAACCTGATGCAGACCATCGAAGACGTGGGCGTCATCATTCCCGGGGTGGGGGAAAAGTACTACGAGTGCAACCCCGGCTTCGGCTACTCGCTCCACGTCGGCAACGGCACCGGTAAGTTCGATCCCAAGTACCCCGAAACCCCCAAGGCGGATCGGCATTACTGGGCGGTGAACTTCACGGTGGACAAGCGGCTGGCGAACAACTGGCTGGCCGGATTCTCCTACACCTGGAGCAGCCTGCAGGGCAACTACTCCGGCCTGGGCAGTTCCGACGAGTACGGCCGGACCAGCCCCTATGTGGAGAGAAGTTTTGACAACTGGGCCATGGCCTTTGACAAGGAGCTCAACGAGCTCGACGGGCCGCTTATGACCGACCGGACCCACTTCTTCAAGTTCTACGGTGCGTACACCTTCCCGTTCCGGCTGACCGTCGGGGCCGTCCTCAACGGTATGAGCGGCACGCCGATTACGGAGCGCTGGACCGTGCTGGGCACCTACTGGTATCCCTTCGGATATGGAAATCAAAGGCTCGACGACGGCAGCATCGTGAGCGAGCGGTTCCCCTTCATCATGTTCGGCAATATCTACGCGGAATACAACCTCAAGGTCACGCAGCGCTACCGGATCCAGATCAATGCCAACGTGGACAATTTCTTGAACACCTCCACCGCACGGCGCGTCTACAACAACAAGTGCCTGCAGGCGTTGACGGTATCCGAAGACACGATCCTGGCCAAGAACTGGGACATTACGACCACCACCGGCATCAACTACGAACCTCACCCCATGTACAAGCAGGAGATGGATTTCTATCCCCCGATCGAAGCCCGACTCGGAATCAAGTTCATGTTCTAAGGCTCCCCTCGAGGCGAAACTCGAACCCGCCCCCCCGATTAGGGGAGGCGGGTTTTTTATTTGACTCACTCGGGCCGATCGGGTACTTTTACCTCATGGCGAAAAAAAAGAAGAAGAAAAAGAAGAGAAGACGGGCTCAGGCGCCTCTCCCTCCAAAACCGACAACAAAGACCATAGAGAAAAAGCCCGTTTCAGAGAAAAAACCGAAAAATAAGAAATATTTCCTCTTTGCGTCATTGGTTTTCTTTGTGGCGGCGGTGGTGTTTATCATCTTTTTTTCCTTAAATCCGCAGGAGCAAATCGCGCGGGACAGCAGCCTCAACGTCCTGCTCATCACGCTGGATACAACTCGGGCCGACCGGCTCGGAAGCTACGGTTATGCACCGGCGAGTACCCCCAATCTTGATTTTCTGGCCGCCAACGGAGTCCGTTTCGCGAACGCCTACTGCCAAGTTCCTCTGACCTGCCCTTCCCACTGCTCAATCCTTACCGGGACCACCCCTCTTTACCATCAAGTGCGGAACAATGGTGCCTACTATCTCGCGCCGGAACTCCAGACGCTGGCTGAGGCCTTGAAGGACCGGGACCTGAAAACCGCGGCCTTTGTCAGCTCTTTCACGGTGGATTCTCGCTTCGGCCTGGATCAGGGATTCGATGTCTATGAAGATCAGTTCGCGCCGGGCCAGGCCTTCAAGGCCTTGAATTCCGAAAAACGGGCGGAAGATGTTTTCGCCCCCTTTGCCGACTG
>Ga0180437_10005872_pt1 | contig 16626 bp, 21 predicted proteins | sample SS_ome_4_FD_132410 | JGI IMG/M metagenome (GOLD analysis project Ga0180437, IMG submission 132410) | Hypersaline lake sediment archaeal communities from the Salton Sea, California, USA - SS_3_D_1 metaG | ecosystem: Environmental > Aquatic > Non-marine Saline and Alkaline > Hypersaline >... | reverse complement strand
TGTCCAGACCTGTGATCAGCCCCCCGACGCTGAACCCACCTGCCATCGCTAACGTCTCCTATCCTTCGATGTCGAACGCCTTACCGACGTAATCGCGGAACAACTGGGTCGCACGCTGCAGTCTTTCAGACGGGATCTCACGAATAACCTCCTTCGTTTGGCGATCCACGATCTTCGTGATGATGCGCTCGGCGCCCTCGTCGAATCTAAGGCGAATCGCCCGGTTCGGATTGGCGAGCGTCTTGGCCGGCGCCTGAGGCGCAGCCCCAGCGCTTTCCGGCGACGTGTCGCCCGCTGCCCCTGAGCGGCTGGGCTTGGTGGCGTCGCGTACGTCCAGTTGGGTGGGCGCTTGGGTCGCATGGCGCCGACCGCCCTCGAGCGTGCCGGCCAAGGGCGGGAGCCCTTCTATATGCGCGCCGCTGGTATCCATTTCTCTCACTCTCTGAGTCTCTCGGCTCTCTCACGCCCCAGGCTCTGCCCGGGGGACAAACAGCCACAATTCAATTCTCATCTCTCTAGTCGATTTATCGGCAGTAGGGCGTTTTGACTTTAGCGGCTTTGACACGCACACACGAGATATCATACTGTTGCTCAAGACTTTAGACGACTGAGCACGTGGACTGCGTAGATAACATGGACGACATGGACAAGGGAGGAGAATGGGAGGATGGCGGACTTGATTCCGAGGCATGGCGGGTATCGGAAGCTAAAGAGCTTTCAGATAGCGCAGTTGGTTTATGATGTGACGGTGCGATTCTGCCAGCGGTATGTTGAGAAGCGTAGCCGGACCCATGACCAGATGGTTCAGGCGGCACGCTCCGGTGTCCAAAACATCGCAGAAGGCAGCAAGGCCTCGGGGACTTCCAAGAAAACGGAATTGAAACTGACCAACGTGGCGCGGGCCAGCCTCGAGGAGCTCCGGCTTGACTATGAGGATTTCCTCCGGCAACGGCGTCTGCCGCTGTGGGAAAGAGACGATCCGCGCCGGGAGGACTTGATCGCGCGACGGTGCGGAACTGCCGATGAGGTGGCGGCATGGGTCCGGGAGATTCACGAGAGCGATGGACGACATGGACTGAGTGGACAGGACAGACGGAATGGACACTCCACTAAGTCCACAAAGTCCACAGTGTCCACTAGGTCCACTTACCCCGAAATCGCAGCCAATGCCGCGCTGACGCTGATAGCAGTGGCCTGCAGCTTACTCGACCGACAACTCGCGGCGCAGGCGCAAGCATTCGAGCAGGACGGCGGCTTCACGGAACGCCTGTATCGAAGACGCCAAGAGGCCCGCGGCAGAGGACAATAACTGGGGAGCAGGAAAACACCATGACGGAATTCTACAAGAACTCGCCGAAGCGGCTCGCGCTGGGCGAGACAACGTTCGTGCACCGCGGCGACTGCGAATTCGAGATCATTCGCCAGCCGGAAGAATCGTTTTTCCCCTGGTCGCTTCACTCGATGATCGAGGGGAGCAGCATCGGTCTCTACCGCAAAATGCCATGTAACTGGGCCGAGGGCTCCGACGCGGTGACGGCTGAAATTGTACAGCCGGGGATCGGGCAAATCACGTGGCGCTTTACCGAAGGACCTAAGGGCCTCCTGCGTTTCACAATGACTATAGCGAACCAATCGGGTCAGGATTGGGGGAACGTTTACGTCAATGTCCATAACTTCCCGAGTCCCAGGCCCTTCCGGGGCGAGCAGACCTATGTAGAAGCCGGCGGCCAGATCAAAGAGGTGCGCGCGCTCTGGCCGGAGGACATGGATGCAGGTCAAGGCCTCTACCCGTACCGGGGCAAGGACATGGCTGCCCGGTTTGTCGACTCCAAGTGGGTCATAGTTCCCTGCAGCCTCACCGCCCCGTTCGTGTTCCGCATCGGCGGCGGCAACGAACCGTCACCTCACGCGCGCTGGTGCGAAAGCCGGCCGATTGTCGCGGCAATGGTTTGCGAGCGCATCAACGCCGTGTTGATCAATTTCGTGTGGCCTTGCCTCGACCTCGAGATGGACTTCGGCCATATCGCCGCTGGCCAAGCCGTGTCGCAGGATGGCCTCATCGGTATAATGGAAGGCACGGCGAACGATTTTCTCACGTGCGCCCGCGAATTCTTGAAGTCCAGAACAGGAACATCCGGCGATTCCGCAACGCCATGAAAAACTGGCGCTTTGGATAGGCTTCGCTTGCGGCACATGCCCAGCAAGAGTGTCGAAGGAGAGTACATATGAAACCGGAAGAATTGATGACGTATTGCGGCCTTTTCTGTGGAACCTGCGCACGGTCAGCGGGTTTTACTGCATTTCGCGAGGCTGCCACGATCCTTGCTGAAGTGTTGGACGCCCACGGCTGCCAGTATTGGATGCCCGACGAACCCATAGACTTTAACTACGCCGAATTCCGCAAAGGGCTGGATTTCTTCGCCGATGCGGATTCGTGGTTTGTCTGCAAAAGACCCTGCAAAGCCCGCGACGACGGCCCGCCGTTCTGCGTGCATGAATGTTGCAGGCAGCACGGTGTGGACGTTTGTTTCGACTGCGAAGCGTTCCCGTGCGAGAAGACGGAACCGTTTAAGGGAATCGCCGAGCGAGCGCAGGAGTACAAGAAACTCGGCAGAGACGAGTGGCTGCGCCGCGAAGCCGGGAAAGCGGCGCAAGGATTCGAGATGAATACGGGCAAATACTATCAGATCGGGCGGACCGAAGTGGATCCGGAAACCTAGAGACGGTCTAACCAGCGAATTCTAGGCACTCGTAGTGCTTATTGCTGATTCATGGTGTCGGATGAGGTGCTCTGATATGGCTGGCATCAGTGTTCTTTGCATACCTTTCATGTCGGTTGAGGGGGAAGTAGAGGCAAACGTCGATGGCGCGCTGCGAATCATCGCCGAAGAGGCCCGCAAGGAGAAAACGGACTTGGTTGTCTTGCCGGAACTATTCACGTGCGGGTACTGCTCGCGCAACCTTGCGCCGTGCGCCGAGACTGTGGACGGACCCAGCATGCAGCGGTTTCGGGCGTGCAGCAAGGAATTGGGCCTGTGGATTGGCTACGGATTCGCCGAGACGCACGACGCGACGCGCGTGTATAACGCTTGGGCGCTGATCGCGCCGGACGGCGACGTGCAGGTGTATCGCAAGACCCACCTGCATCCCTTCGAGGAGGGGTCAGCGGTCGATGAGCGCGAGTTCCTGGCCGCAGGCGAAACCCTCGAACCCTTTCAAACGAGCTTCGCCACCGTGGGCGTCATAATCTGTTACGACGGATGCTTTGTCGAGGCCCCGCGGACGTTGGTGCTGAAAGGCGCAGAACTCATTGTGTGGCCCAGCCGCAGCGGGGGATATCTTGCCTCCCAATCGTTGCCGCAGGTTCGCGCGTTGGACAACACGGCACCCGTCGTGCAGGTCGATGGCGGACAGCAAGGCACGCACCTGCCTATTAAGCCGTGGTCGGTAGCGGCCTCGGCGATGGGCGAGGTCTTGGTGTCGCAGCGGGATGATGATCGGCCATTTCGTGTAGCGATTGACTGCGATGAAGGAACGCGGCTGCGCGCGTCCATCGACGCAGGCGCCCATTCGCTCTACCGCACGCGTCGCCCGGGGCTGTATGGCGTAATCGCGCAGCAACCGACATCGACTGCTTGATTCCGGTGGGGCAACTCTGGCATGCCTTTTTGACAGCAGATCTGCTTGTGAATAACTCCTCGTATGAGGAGTATAAGCCTTGTGGGGAGTTCAATTGGGCACTGAGAACGTGCCGACGGATCGGGGAGGATGCCTATCCGTAAGAGGTTGATGCGATATGATATGTTATCTCATAGATCTCAGGCCCATGTGGCGGGCTTTCCTCGCAGTAATCCTCTCCTCATTCGTGGGCGGTACGGTCGGCCTGGTCATCTCTTTTCATTATTATTGGCTAGAGAATATGATGCTTGGCGCCGCGACGGCGATGCCGGTGGGCTTTCTTCTCGGCACGCTCTGGCATTTCGCGTCGTTCGAGTGCCGAGACGCTCGGTCGGTCATGGTAATAGTGTTCCTGGGTTTTATGTGCATATGTCTTGGTGTTGTCGCTGTGGGATTTGAACTTCCCCGCATTAAATCAGAGATGGCGGCACTGAGTGCGCTGAAACAGCTCGATCCGGCGTTCGCTAAGCAGATTGTCGTTTTTGACAAATATGGGGAAGACAAAATCAAGGAAATTCGGAGTCCCGAGACCATCGCGGCGTTTGCGGCGGCACTTGCCGACAGCGTCGGGCATTCTCCCAATCATCCCCATTACAGCCATTCGTGGTACGTTGTCGCCGAAGGAGATCGGCAGCGGCTTGAATCTGAGTTTCACTTCAATCCCAAATTCCCCAATAGTGTGATTGGGGACTTCGTGTCGAAATCAGGAAACACAACCGCGTGCGGCGGTACGTTCAGGAGCGAGAATCTCAGGTCTTGGTTCGAGGCCAATATAGAGTAAAATAAACACCGGCCAAAGTAGTGGGCAACGTGACAAGGGGCCACACGGGACTCCCACGCAGTACTCGGCTCTTGGCGAAGGAAAGGAATCTGAATATGGAACGGCCGACTTGGGCGACGGTGGTTGGCATTGTGGGCATCATCTTGGGGTGTTTTGGCATCATTGGGGCAGGACAGCTCGCGATGATGCCCAAAATGATGGAACTCCAGAAAGAAATGTTCTCCGCTATGGAGAAGACGATGGCGCAAGAAGCGGCCAGGAGTGGCGGGCCGATGCCGCCTGTAGCTCCGTTCAAGGCATTCCAGAAGATGTGGGATTTTCCTGAGTGGTTCGGCACGTGGTGCGTTGTTGCCGGATTCCTCGCGCTTTTCGTTTCCGGTTTCTACGTGTTTGCTTCAATCCGACTCATTCAGGTCAAGCCGAGCGCCATCAAGCTCTTCTATACGGCCGCCGGGATTGCCATAGGCTTTACCTTGCTCAGGGGCGTCGTTGCCATGGCAGCCGAGTCGTTCATGGGACTGGGCATGTTGATGGGCGGCATGTTCGGCCTTGTGATAAATGTCGTTCTGCTGATTGTCGTGGCGACCGCCGACAAAGAGGCGTTCTCCTCGCAACAGGCGCAACAGGATTCCTGAGACGATTCGTTAGACCTGCGCGTTGATGCGCGAGACGTTGGATGAAAAAACATGAATGAACCCAGATCGGACCTAATCGAGGCGGCGCGGGCCGTGTGCGGAGAGTTCGAACTGAGAAAGGATTTCTCCGCCGGCGGCGTGGGCGCGGCCATCCGGACGGCCAATGGGAATGTTTACACCGGGATCTGCATCGATCTTGCCTCTGGCCTCGGGTTCTGCGCAGAAGTCTCCGCCATTGCCGAGATGCTGAAAAACAGGGAGACCCACATCGTCGCGGTTGTGGCCATATCCGGTAGCCGCATCTTGCCGCCCTGCGGCCGGTGCAGGGAGACCATGGCGCAGATTGACGCCCGAAATCTTGACTGCAGGGTCATCGTTCAGGAGGATCGCGACGTCCCGTTGCGGGAGCTTCTCCCGAGTCACTGGTTGAACGACAAAGGGGACGCCGCGAAAAAGAATCCCGGCGACGCCAATACCGGCCGAAGCGCTGAAACGTTCGATGCGTGATAGAGTGGTTGCGGCTTTGTCGTATTGAGGGGGTCTGACATGCGTAGGCCAGAAGACACCTGCATTCGTAGGTTTCGGGATACGGATGTGGCGTCAGTCGCGCAACTGATTCATCGCACGATCGACGCCTGCTACACAGGCGTGTACCCTCCCCGAGCCGTCCAGTTCTTCAAAGAGTTCCATTCTCCTAAGGGGATACGCGAGCGATCCCAAAAAGGCGACATTCTTGTCATAGAACAACGGGGCGAGGTCATAGGCACAGGCGCTGTTGTTGACAACGAGATCTATGGGGTCTTCGTCGCGCCCACGGCACAAGGCCGAGGACACGGAAAAGACATAATGCACGAATTGGAGACGCGCGCGAGGGCGCGAGGTGTTCGGGAAGTAACCTTAAGCGTTTCTTTGCCTTCGAGGAAGTTCTACGAACATCTTGGCTACGAAATTCGGGAGGAGGCGTTCATCGACGTGGGGCAAGGAGAGCGGCTCGACTTCTGGAAAGCCACGAAACGCCTGTGAGCAAAAGGTCCTGATTTATGAATCCTTTTGTACACAAAACGGCTGCTGGACGCTATGCGGAGTCAAGGCCATACTACCATCCGCACGCGGTGGCGCGTGTCCGTGACTATCTGAAACTCGAGTGGCCGGTTGGCCGGGCGCTAGATGTGGCCTGCGGCACGGGGCAGTCCTGTCACGTTCTCAAGTCGATGGCACAGATCATAGTTGGCACTGATATCGCGGCCGAGATGTTGGATGAAGCGTGCGCCAACGACGGGATCCGGTATGTCCGGGCTGCCGCTGAGCAGCTTCCCTTTCCGGATGAGCATTTCGATCTTATCACCGCCAGTTCGGCGTTTCACTGGTTTGAGCGCAAACGATTCTTGGACGAGGCAAACAGACTTCTGCCCGCATCGCACTGGCTCGTGGTCTATACAAACGGCTTCATGGGGAGAATGAAGGAAAACGCAGAGTTCGCGAGATGGATGCAGGGAGCTTACCTGAAAAGATACCCGCCTCCGCCGAGGCACGGGGCGCCTTTGTCAGAAGTGGAAGCGGCGGCAGCGGGATTCAGTTTTCCCCATGCGGAGGACTACGCCAATGACGTCGTCTTTTCGACTGAGGAGTTAGCGCACTACCTCACGACGCAAAGCAATATCATTGCGGCAGTCGAAAAGGGAAACGAAACGCTCGAAAGGGTGTGTGACTGTCTTTACGAGTCGTTGGAGCTTCTGTTTCCTCGGCGCAGATGTACCTTTGAGTTTGGAGGCACAATCTGGTATCTACAGAAGCGTCAGGCAGGCGCATGCAGACGACCGTAAGAATGCTGTTCGCGACGCACGAACCGTTGCTCGTGATGTGTCTTGGCGGACTACGCAGAAAAGGTGCACTATGGCTACAAGAACCTGTCTTCTCACTGTGTCTCTGACACTATTGGCGTTTCCGGCATTGGCTGGGGAGGGGTTCGAAATGGACGTGATTAAGACTTCTGAAGGTGATCTCGAGATTGCCTTCATCGGGCACGGAACATTGATGTTCTCGTTCGACGGCAAGGTCATTCATATCGATCCGTGGACCAAGTTGGCCGACTACACAACGATGCCGAAGGCGGACCTCATATTGATAACGCACGAACATCGCGACCACTTCGACAACGAAGCGATTAAGATCCTGCATAAAGAAAGCACCGTGGTAGTCGCGAACCGGACTGTCGGCGAGTTGCTCCCGAGCAGTCTGGTCATGAAGAACGGCGATGAGCAAACCGTCCAAGGAATCAAAATCGAGGCGGTGCCGGCGTATAACGTGGTGCACAAGCGCGATTCGGGCGAGCCGTTCCATCCCAAAGGCGTCGGGAACGGCTACGTGCTAACGTTTGGCGACAAGCGGGTTTACGTAGCCGGAGACACAGAGAACATCCCCGAGATGAAGGAGTTACGGGACATCTATTGTGCTTTCTTGCCGATGAACCTGCCGTACACCATGGCGCCGGAGATGGCTGCGGATGCTGCGAAAACGATACAACCGAAAATCCTCTATCCGTATCACTTCGGCGAAACCGACACGTCGGCGCTCGTCGAGTTGCTCGAGGGAACCGAGATCGACGTCCGCATCCGCAAAATGCAATAACAGAAATGCGAGAGAAAGGAGAGGAGGGAGCTGTGCTTTGTCTTCGCATGGAATGACGGTATTGGGAGTTATGCTGTCGGGTTTGGTTTGCGGTTTGGCGGGGGCGGCCCCTTGGGCCACGTGTGACGATCTAGACGGCGCCAGGATCGTCGTGGCGGAATCGGCCAGCGGCACGGAGAAGTCGGCCGCCCAGGAGCTGAAAGAGTACTGGGAACAGGTGGTGGGGCAAGAAATCCAGGTGTCGGCGGAACCCGGCGACGGCGTCAACATCTGGGTGGGGCGGGATGGCGTGCCTGCCGCTTATCTCGATGGGCTCGAACTCGATGGTTTGGGCACCGATGGGTTGATCCTGCATTCGATCGCGCCCGAGGGCGACAGCAAAGGGCAACTGATCATTGTGGGCGGACGCGAACGCGGCACGATGTACGGGGTCTACGACTTCCTCGAGAAATTCCTGGGCGTGCGCTGGCTGACGGCGGACGTGACGCACGTTCCCGACACCCCGCCCGAAGTGTTCCCCGCAGTCAATTACCGCTATGTGCCGCAAATCCTTCGGCGCGTATCGACTTACACGTTTCCGTGGCAGCGACTCGATCCGCAAGTGGCGGATCTCGCCCATCGCCACATGCGGTCGTCGTGGTATCCGCCCAGCGGATTACGAGTACATTCGAGCTTCATTTTGCTCCCGCCAGAGAAGTACTTCGCGGACCATCCGGAGTACTACTCGGAGATCGACGGCCGGCGCATGGCGCCCGTCGACCTCGAGGGATACGACTACCTCAACAAGAACACGCGTTCTCAGCTTTGCTACAGCAACCCGGCCGTCGCCGACGCCCTCATTGCCGAATTGCTGCCGCGTATGCGCGCGAATCCAGGCGTGCTGGTGTGGGAGGTGTCCCAACAGGACGGGCGATCAAATTGCGAGTGCGCCGCGTGCCGCGCCATCGACAAGCGCGAGGGCACGGCCATGGGGTCGCTGCTAACCTGCATCAACCGCGTGGCCGACGGCATCAAAGATGAGTTTCCGAACAACTACATCGAAACGTTGTCGTATCTATATACCCGCCAGGCGCCCAAAAACCTGAAACCCCGCGAGAATGTCATCATCACCCTCTGTAACATCGAGTGCAACATGGCGTTCGCCATGGACGACGCCACGGCCGTCGAGAACCGGACGTTCATGAAGGATATCCGAGACTGGGAACCCATTGCCACGAATCTCTACTTCTGGGACTATCCGGATAGCTGCGCGCACGCGCAAGCACCGTTTCCGAACTTCCATACTATTCAGCCGAACATGAGGATTTGGGCTGACGCGGGGTTCACGGGCGCCTTCCTTTGCGGGGGCCGGTCGCATCACGAGCAACTCGGGGGGCTGCGCGCCTATCTGCTCTTCAAACTTTTGTGGAATCCCTATTGCGACCTCGAAGAGCACAAGAAAGAGTTCCTCGACCTCTATTACAAACAAGCGGCGCCCTTCATCGCCGAATACATCGACCTGATCACGCACACCGCTATCCAGAAACACGCCCAACTCGACGTCCACGACCAGGGCGAGTGGATCGACTACGACGTGGTCATGGCCGCCGACGCCATATTCAAACGCGCGCTTGCCGAGGACCTGGCGCCCGAAATCCGGTTGCGCGTGCGGAAAGCTTATGCTTCCGTGCAGTTCGCGGCCATCATCGCCGCACCCAAAGTCGAGATCGCCGATGGCCGCATTTGCGTCGAGCGGCCGCCGTGCCCAACGCGCAAGGAATACGTAGACCTGTTGTACGAGCTTGGCGTACCCGAATGGGAGGAGGGACGGTCGCATGACAAGCCGCTCGCGGGCTGGGTCGTCTTCTCAGATGTCGAACGCCGGCTCGAATCGTCCATCCAGGTCCTCGAGAACTACACGACGCGCCTCGAGATTGCTCCAGGGGTACAAGGCTGCGTGTTTCGCTGGCTCCAGAAGGCCTCCGGTCTCGAGCTGCTTGACGACCCCGCCAAATACGGCGAGCCCGGCCACTACCGATGGTCGACGTGGGAGGACTGGTACGCCTCCCCCAACGGTCCGCCCGAGTACCCGCTTGCCGCGCAGTATGAGGTCTCGGAAAAGGACGCTTTGGGCATAACCCTCAGGACAACGCTCGATAGCGGCCTCATACTCTGGAAGCGATTGGGCCTGCTCGATGATGTGCCCGGCGTTGCCATTACGCTGATTGCCTACAACCCGACGGGCAAACCCATCGTGCCGAGGATCAAGACGCATCCGGAGTTCTACGCTCACGGTACCGCCTATACGCTCGACAACGGCAAACCCGAAATCTACGGTGAGACGGAAGAGGGGTGGGCCCATCTTAACGAACGGATATCGCCTCTCACCTCCGCGCACGGCCAATACTTGAAACCCGGTGACTACAAGCGGCTAGCGTTCCATATCCCTGCGGCAAAACTGACGGTTTACGGCGAGTACGACCCGAATAAATTGCGGTCGCTGCTGTATTTCTACTTGATTGAACCCGACAGAAACCACGTCAATCTCGAGTTCATTATGGACGACGCGCCTATCGAACCCGGCGGAAAACGCAGCCTCCGAGGCAAATACTACGTGGGCCCGCGCAAGGACGAGGACTTGATACCCGCTTTGCGCACCCGGTGAAAGAGAACTGCCTGAGTGCTTATAACATTGCGGATGGCGTTAACGTGGGAAGGTCTATGGACACGAACGCTACAGCGCCAAACGGCGTTCCCATCGAAGTTCATGAGGTGCGGCGGGCGGAAATAGATCAGGTTCCACTGCGGTGCTGGAAGGACAGGGCGAGCATCTACGATCTTTTCGATAGTCAGGATACTATCGGTATGGGCGCGTGGGCCGGCAATACGTGTGTGGGACAGCTTCACTGCTATCGACTCGATCTGCCAAATGGCGGCCACGACCATTGGCCCGACTGGAACAAGCCATGGTGGGTTAAGAGCAAGCCTGCGGCGTTGGATCTAGATGGTCTGGTTTGGGCCCACGCCTGCTACCATGTAGGTCGCTCCGTCGAAACCTGGTTGACGGAGTGCAGCGCACGGGTCGCCACATTTGCCGCAGACTGCAACTGGGACGTCGGCCGTATCGCTGAACGGTTAACGCCGCATTGCTTTTCTGACGAGCAACTGCAAGAGTTGATCGGTCGCGCCCGCCGAGGCGAGCAGCCGACCAACCTCGAGTGGGGCGCGGACCCCAGCTACTTTGGCCGCGGCATCGGGACGGCGATGTGCCGCGCCTCAATCGACTGGGCGTGGCGGCATGGATACGTCGCCGTGCTGGTCACGGCCGAGCCGGATGATTTGCCGACGTTCTCTCGCCACTCCGGCGGGCTATCGCGGCGAACGTATGCACGCCTCGGCTTCAAAACGATAGCTGCCGAAGGGGATAGTGCTGCGCTGCCCGAGTGGGCAAACTGGCTCCCAGAGATTGAGCGCGAGGTCCAACAGGCTTTGGCCGCCGGCCGTAGTATTGCCAGCTTGCACCCGCAGCTCATGTGCCTTCGGAAGGAGGACTCAAACTGAACTCAGTTGATGACGCATTATGCGTTGGCTGCGTCTGTTGGCCCTGCGTGGTCTAAGGAGGGGAAGATGAAAATACTCCGACATATTGGTTCACTGGCTTTTGTGCTGGGGCTGTTTACCGCCGTGTTTGCCGGGCTCCCTTGGCATGTGATGGTCGCCGACGATCCCGTCGTGCCTTGGTGGCTGCGGATAGCGGTTTTCTGCCTTCTCGGGGGCATCCTCATAGTCCTGTTAACCGTGGCCATCGACCAACTGAGGAACAGGACATCCAGAGCGGACCTGCCCCTCGACGAGGCCGGGCCCGAGGTGTTGCTGTTGAATTCGCCGGAGATACCGGGGCGGGAAATCGGGCAGATTCTCGGCCTGGTCCAGGGCCATACGGTATTTGCCATCTGGCTCGGAAAGGACCTGTCCGCCTTGGTGAAGTTAATCCTCGGCGGGGAGCTGACGGAGTACACAGAAATGATGGGGCGGGCACGCACGGCGGCGACGAACAGGATGATGGCCGAGGCCGCGTCAATGGGCGCGGACGCCATCATTAATGTTCGCTATATGACCACGAGCGTTGTGGGCACTGCGGCCGAACTGTTTGCCTACGGCACCGCCGTCAAGCTCAGCGCGTAAGCCGCTTCGAACGAGTGTATCTGCCCGAGCGTTGAGGCGTCGGGCCGCACGCCACGGTCGTTACATTGCGGTGTGGTGACAGGCCGGCCCTCGCCACTGTACCCTGTCTGTGAGAAAACGATGCCGCGAAAAGACACCGTTGCGCGCCGGTTGCTGCAGATTCTTGCTGTCTACGGCCTGTTAGCCGTTGCGGTAGTTGGCGTCATCGCCTTTGCCGCCGAGAAGGATCCCGACAAGCGCGCCATCGTGGGCATGGGCATCGGGCTGATTGTAATATGGTGCATCCTCGGCGGCGTGGCCATGCGGCTGATACGCGGCCGCTTCGTCGGATGGATCGGGCATCTCGGTGGTGGGTGGCGCTTGCGGTTTGTGCTGCTGTGCATCGCTATGGCAATGCTCGAAGAGGCCGTGACGACGTCATTGACGAATGCGGCGCCTCTTTTGGGCGCCGCAACGGAGGCGGCGCGAATCACCAGTTCAACGAACTATATCGAGGTGATCTCCGGCAGTGTGGTCGCATTCATACCCTGGTTCATCTGTTGGGCATGGCTCCTCAATAGATACGATTTCAATCCGCTCGAAGTCATGCTACTATTTGGACTGACCGGCACGGCGGCCGAATCAATCACCTTCGGCGTTAAAAATATAGCGGGGGTCGGTATGTGGGTGTTCGTATACGGACTCATGGTATACCTCCCGGCTCATACCGTTCCTCAAGAACGAGAGTCGAGAGACCCGCGCTGGTGGCATTGGCTGCTGGCCGTCTTTCTTCCTCTGGTCTTCATCTTCCCGTTTGTGGTCTACGTTGTCTATGTGATCGTCAGGAGTGTCGCCGGGCGCGTACGGAACGCGACCGGAGCCCTGAGTTTGTGGAAACGAAAGGAGACGGGCTCGTAAGCCCGGCATTTCCGGTACTCGGACAGCCGGAACGGGATTTACAGGCGACTCTTAACACGGCGCGGCCGGCCCGTGGTTGGCGCCTCCGCAATCTTGGCTCTTCAGGCCGGGAAGAGGCCAGGCGTCGGGTGTGTTTACTTAGCGGCGCAGAGCGCCAATGACTTATGTCTGGCGTACTCGAGTGGGGCGAATGTCGATGGAACAAAATGTGTTAATGGCGTTTGGGCTGACTGTGTTTGCGGGGCTGGCGACCGGCATCGGCAGTCTCATGGCCCTTACCACAAAGCACACCAGCAAACGGTTCTTATCGGGAGCGCTGGGTTTCTCGGCAGGCGTGATGATCTACGTCTCGTTTGTCGAGATCCTTGTCAAGGCGCGGGACGCACTGGTCGAGGTCCAGGGGGAAAAGCTCGGAACGTGGACGGCGGTACTCGCGTTTTTTGGCGGGATTCTCGTGATCCTGCTGATCGACCACTTGGTGCCCTCCTACGAGAACCCTCACCAGCCGCGGCGCGTCGAGGAAATGGCCAAAGAAACGAGGGACCCGAAACTCCTGCGTATGGGGATGTTCACGGCCCTGGCCATTGCCATCCACAATTTCCCGGAAGGACTCGCCACGTTTTCCGCCGCATTGAGCGACCCGGCCATCGGCGTGTCCATCGCAGTGGCCATCGCCATCCATAACATCCCGGAAGGCATCTCGGTGGCCGTACCGGTTCACGCCGCCACGGGAAGCCGGACGCGCGCCTTCTGGCTGTCGTTTCTGTCCGGCGTAAGCGAGCCTGTGGGCGCCCTCATCGGCTATACGATCCTCCGGCCCTTCTTTTCGCCGACGACCTTTGGCATTCTGTTCGCTTCCGTTGCCGGCATTATGGTCTTCGTCTCGCTCGACGAACTGCTGCCCACGGCCCGCGAATACGACACCGGCCACATCTCCGTTTACGGACTCATCGCCGGCATGGCCGTCATGGCCCTGAGCCTGCTGATGTTCCTGTGACCTCGCGCTGCGCAGAAGCCCAATGGCGGGAATTTGAGGGATTCCCGCCAAGTGTATATACTGGCAGTGTACGGGGAGAGATGGCTATGAGCGGAAAGCGTGAGTTTCATCCGCAGTTCGTCACGGACGACAAGGGTCATACGACGAATGTGATTCTGCCGATCGACGAGTATCAGGAACTGCTCGAGGATCTGGATGATTTGGCAGTTGTCGCAGAGCGGCGTGATTCACCCAGCGTGCCGCATGCCCAAGCGAAGGCGGAACTTCAGAAGGATGGGTACCTACCAGATTGAGTGGAAGTCCGCCGCGCTCCGCGAACTCCGACGAATTGACCGCAACGTGATCCCGCGCATCGTCAGTGCTGTCGAGGCCCTTCAAGAGGACCCGTTTCCCCCCACAACACGCAAGTTGCAGGGCACCGAGCATACCTATCGCCTGCGCGTCGGTGATTACCGTGTAATTTATGAGGTGCTTGACAAGCGCCTAATCATCCAGATTGTCCGCGTGCGCCACCGGAGAGACGTGTATCAGCGATGACGGCACATAATACCAATATCGTATTGATCGGTATGCCGGGGGCGGGAAAGAGCACGGTTGGCGTGATACTTGCCAAACAGACCTCCCGCGATTTCGTCGATACGGACGTCTTGATCCAGACGCTACAGGGCCGGTCGCTGCAAGATATCGTTGACGCGGACGGACATCTGGCTTTGCGGAAGATCGAGGAGCAGATCCTGCTCGGCCTCGACCTACGCAGCCACGTGATCGCCACAGGCGGCAGCGCAGCATACAGCGAATGCGCCATGAACCACTTGAAGTCCGACGGCGTCGTTGTGTTTCTCGACGTCGATATTGCCACACTCGAGTCGCGAGTCCACGACTTCGATACCAGGGGCCTTGCGAAGCGGCCCGAACAGAGCTTCGCCGAATTGTTTGAGGAACGGTTCGTGCTCTACACGAAGTACGCGGACATCACCATTGATTGCCGCGACATCATCCAAGAAGACGTCTGCGCAACAATCATTGAAAGACTTCGCCCAGTCTGAGCGGGCTTCACGCCGTCATCTCCTACCGGGGATTCTGGATTGCGCTTTCGCATCGGCCATGCGAGCGAATGGCGGCAACAGTTTGCTTGTCCGTGGGGTGGCGCTAACCGACAAGAGCACTGGCATTCAGGCCGCCAGTGGGGCCCCGCACGGGAACTGTTAGGTTGCCTGTGTTGAGTTGACGGCAAGTCAGATTGCGGCGATCGGAACTCCTTGCCAGGGTTTAGCGGCGTACTTGTTCCTTTACCCCGCGCCAAACGATGTCGGCGTAGTGTCGGCCGCCGTCGTCGATACGGTTCGGGCCGACGCTGTAGAGCAGGAAAGTCTCGGCCTCGGGTTTGTACTGGAACGGCGCACCCGTGAACGGATCACTCGGAACGGCGCCGCCAAGTTCCGGTGCAATGGCCCCAAGCGTGTCGGGATACGTGCCGTGCTCGGCGTAGTACAGTTCGAGCGCCAGGCCGACTTGCATCAGGCCGATGACGGCCTCGTGCCGGGCCTGCGCCTCGCTGGCGCGCGTCAGGGCCGGCAGCAGCATGCGAGAGAGGGGCTTTGTAAAGGGCAGGGCTTGGATCTCCATGTCGAGTTCGGCAAGCTTGAGGACGGCCTCGGCGTAAGGCAATTCGGCAGTTTCCGCCATCCGTTTCATCATCTCGAGGTAGGTCTGTTCGTCTTTGTTTAACACAGGGCGTGCAGGCGCGCTGGCAAGGAGTCTCAGCGCGAAGCCTTCATCGGACGGACGGAAGCCAAAAGGAACGGCGCCTCCGCGCCGCATTTGCTCGAAGGTAGCAACGCCGAGGAGGGCCTCGCCGGCAAGTCCGTCGGCGAACGCTTGGTGGTTCACGGCCTGACCCGCTTGTTCAATGAGGCGGCGAACGTGTTCGGGTGTGAGATCGCCCGGCTCGAACGCGTCCCGGATGGTGTCATTCGCGATCCCGCAGATCGCAATCCGCACCAGTTGGGATATCAGGACGGGTTCGCAGGCCAGGGCGTCGCTGAGTTGCATGGCAGCGATGACGTTCTCGACGGCCTCGTCGATGTCGCCGTGCCGCGCTTTGACAATGGCGTCCAGACTGAGCACGCGCGCCAGCTCGCGCATCGGGGCCAGGTGCGGCATTTCCGTTGCGAGCCCCGTCGCGACGTCGAGGGGATACACGGGCCCGCCCTCTTTCGCCAGCCGCCGGGTCTCCGGAATGAGATCCTGGTTCGATGCCACGACGTCCTCAGCGATCGCCCAGAGTTCCTCGTCCCACTCCCGGATGTCTTTCGGCCTGTCCCCCCATCGTTCGAAGGTTTCCGCCGGCGTTCGGGCGTACCATTCGGCGAATAGCTGGCCCTGGTCAGTGAACAGGTAGCTGTAATCATCAAGTCGCTGCCGGATGTCGTATTCGTCGTCCGCATCGGGATCCGCGAAAAGGTCCAACGGCTGGCCAGCCGCCAACCGCTCGTACATGTCGAGCGACGCCGGCCTACTGAGACTCTCAATAGCCGCCTGCCGACTCTGCTCCGTCACGAGGTACGCGACAGTGAACCCCGCCACGACGAGCAGCAGCAGAACCAGCAGCCCCCAGCCAAAACAGCCCCAAACTTTCTTCATGCCGTTGCCTCCCCAGGCCAATACGCCGCACGACTCCGCTTCCGTTGAATAATAGTCACCGCAAGGGGATATGACAACTCGGGCTGGAAGCGATCATGTTTGGCTGCGGCCTAAGACGGTCCGACCAAAGACGGTCGAGCAGGACAGACTGTCCAAAAAGCGCATTATTGAGTCATCCTGAGCGTAGCGAAGGATCTGGTTTG
>Ga0180437_10005871_pt1 | contig 16630 bp, 25 predicted proteins | sample SS_ome_4_FD_132410 | JGI IMG/M metagenome (GOLD analysis project Ga0180437, IMG submission 132410) | Hypersaline lake sediment archaeal communities from the Salton Sea, California, USA - SS_3_D_1 metaG | ecosystem: Environmental > Aquatic > Non-marine Saline and Alkaline > Hypersaline >... | reverse complement strand
CGAGGCAAGCGTACCGGCGTATGCGTCATTGGTCTTTGACCCGGATAACGAAAGGTTTTTATTCCTTGCTGAAGGTGCGACAACAATCTACCAGATGACAATAAGCGGCACTGTTTTGACTATCACAGCACTTTCCACAACAGGTTCGAGCTTGCCAGCTTCGGTTTATTCGCATGGCCGAATGGCGTATATGCCACAATTCAAGGCCGTTGTTTTTATGCCTGCCGGAAATAGCAATCTTTACGCGATGAGGCTAGCGTGATTACAGTAACAGGCCACCCCAAATCAGGCACAAATGCGCTCGCACTGGCGGTTGAGCTACTTGGCCTGCCAGTACACCGACAGCATATAGAGTACGGGGTAAGAAAGGCGGATATTGCTGTTATTCGTAACCCGAAGGATATGCTGGTTTCATGGGTGCGAATGTGTAAAAAGCCCGTGACAGAGGGAACCTTGATTGCTGCAATGCGTAGCTTTGACGGCAGGCCGTATAAAGAAAGTTTGGCCGCTTATATCGGATGGCGACCTATTGCCGTGAGGTATGAATCCCTAATCGCTTCCGATGCTGAAATGAGAAATATAGCCAATCGATTCGGGGTAAAATACATTAAAAACGCATGGGAAGACCTGTTGCGTTCTGACACGCCGACGAAAAATAGCACTCAATCTTACTGGCGCGACTATGAAACCCCTTTGTTAGTTGAGGCATGGGGCGATCTCGTAGGGGGAAACACCTTGGCGGAGTGGGGATATAAATGACTACTGTAATCCAGCAACCAACGGTAGTATCTAGCACGTCATTAAGCGCTACAATTTCTATTGTATTCGGTAGCAACGTCACTGCTGGCAATCACATTGTCGTGATGACCCGTGTTGCGCAGGCAGCGAACGCATCCACATTAGACCCCACGATTTCAGACACGCAGACAAATACCTACTCAAGCACTCCAGACGTACAAACTGGCGCACTCACAACGGACGATGCTGGATGGGATGTATTTATCGCCTCTGTCGGGAGTTCAGCAGCTTGTACTGTTACAGCAACATGGTCTGGCTCCGTTCAACGCCGTGAAATCCACGCCTTTGAAGTGTCTGGATTATCGGGCAATGTGCGCAACACGAACACAAACAGCGGAACGTCTACCTCTCCGACCACGGGAACGGTATCAGCGACGATAGACGACTTTATGCTGGGCATGATCCAAACGGATTATAATTACGGAACGCTTACCGATGACGCAAGCTGGACGGCTATAGCTGAGGGTGCTATCTGGAATAAAGCCTCTCTGCAATACCGCATTGCGCCATCTACAACGACATTCTCAGCAACAGCATCAAATTCAGCATCAAGAGAATATCAAGCGGCTATTATTGCTTATGAGGCGGCTGCGAGTGTATCGGCGGCACTAACAGGCACAGCAACGGCCACAATAGATGAGGATGATATTGTCACTGGTGGAAAGACGATAATTCTCACCCTTACAGGCGACACATGGGTGACAGCTGGGGCTACATTCGATGCACAACGCCAGAACATTATAAATGGGTTAGATTCCGCGCAAGCTGAGGCAACAGGCTGGGATGCTGAAGTCAAAGCAAAAGAAGTTGTAACGGCTGTAGTTCGCACCAGCAATACAGTAGTGACAATCACACTTAGCGCGGCGGCTGCTTATGATATAACGGCACAAGAAACAATAACTGCTACAATTCCAGCAAGCGCACTGACTACAAGCGCAAGCCCTGTTGTTGCAACGCCGACATTTACGGTAGACCCGGTGGCAGCAGGGTTAAATTTTATGTGGAGAAGAAGGTGGAACTAATATGAACAATGTAGTGGTCGATTATGGTGTAGCGTATGACGTTTATTTTGATGTTTATATCACCGCCAATCCTGAAGCGAGAGCAACGGCATTCACTCCGGCTGCTAACGATGTCAAGATTTCCTCGGATGGTGGAGCCACTTTCGCCGGAACCACAAACACAGCCACCTTCGCCAATGGCATCTTGAAATGCTCTCTAACTGCCACAGAAATGCAGGCGGCTAGACTGATAGCAAAATTCGAAGATCAGGACGCAGCACTGGTAAATGACTCCTTTGTAGAGATTTACACCAAAAACAACGCCTCTGCATTCTATAGCGGTATTGATCTGAACACAGACGCGAGTGGCAATGTAACCCTTGCAGCGGTAACTCATACAGGGGCTGTAATACCTACGGTTACAACTAACACCGATATGAGGGGTACAGATAATGCAGCATTGGCAAGTGATCTGACAACAGCTCAGAATGATCTGGATATAATAACAGGAGCAGATGGTGCAGCTCTTGCAAGCACTCAACAGTCCATAACCTTCCAGCCAATAACAATTACAGCAGGGGACGCCATAGCGAATATTACTCTGGCCGGATCTGGCACAGAAGATGGCATTAAGTGGACTCGCTCAGGCTCTGGTGATCCGCTTGACGCCAACTTTATGGCGCAGATAAATGCTGAGGTAGTCGATGTGCTTAAGACAGACACTATTTCAGAAATGGCACAAGGCGCACCAACGGCCACTCCGACTTTTGAGGAGGCGGTGATGTATTTATACATGGCCTTAAGGAATAAGGTTGACGTTACAGCAACAACAAAAGAGTTCCATAACGATGCTGGTACGGTTACATGGAAAAAGGCGCTATCCGATGACGGCACAACATATTCCGAGGCTGAAGGTGTTTCAGGCCCATAGGAGATTAAAATGACGGTTACAGTTTCAGCAGCATCTAGCAATAATATGGCCGATTCACTCAATAGTGATATCGGGACAAGCCATAAATTAAACTTTTACACATCTGGCGATGTGCTTTTGGCGACCTGTACTTATTCAGCAGCCAGCGGTGTAGTGTCTACCGATACCGGCGCTGAGGTAATCACCTACAGTGAGGCTAATTACACTGATGACGAAACACCGGTAAGCGCGGGGACGATAAGCTACGCGACTATTGCAACCTCTGCTGACCTGGAAGTAGTGAGATTCAGCGACCCGACCAACGAGGTAGGCTTAACCAGCACATCAGTACAAACCGATGAACCCGTAAGGGTGACGGCTGATATCGTTGTCAGGATGCCAGATAGCACCTAGTCATGGCGATCGACTCAAGGAGAAAACGCGCTTCGATAGCCTCACTAGGGCTGGCGTTTCTTGGCGCGTCTATTGTTCCCGATGGCTCTCTTGCTGTTGGTGACAGACAGACAGTAGCTAATAGTTATTACGGTATAGACTCCACTGTTGCCGGAATTGATGTTGGTGGCGGAACGGCGCAGCTTGAAAACTATGGCTCTAGTGGTGCAATAACCCTAGAGATAAATTTAGGTGGCGATGGTCAATTAGGTGTCTATGGCTCAACTGGCACAGTTACGCTAGAGGTTAATGTAGGCGGTGATGGACAGTTAGAGTCTTATTCGTCATCTGGACAAGTCCAGGTTGGTGAGGCTCCAGAAATATGGTCAGACGTACCAACCAACGCCAGCATATGGACACATCAAAACCCCACAGAAACAACATGGGATAACAACACAACATTCTGGGATTTGAACGGTAACACATACGTCACCAACTGGGATTCTGATGACGATACCTGGAGCGATGAAACTGGAAACCCTACAACGTGGACAGACAGCTAGTCGAAAATATCTAGCTCATACCCGTCACAACCGCAAGGAATCCAGATCACAGTGCTATTATAGATATATGGTCGCATATACATAGTGATTAAGTAATAGGTTATAATTAGAGGAAATGCAAGTGAGCACAAACGACGTAACCGGCGATTCTATTAGGATTAGACCAAACTCCAAGGCATATAGAGATGCATGGGAAATGATATACGGAGAGAGAAATGAAAGACCAGAAATTGATGGATGCAGTAAAGGAGCTGGAGAAGTCAGTAAAGAGATTGAAGGTGGCGACTGAAAAGCTGGCTGATGTAACACCAAACTTTGACGTAAAGCCACACATCAAGATAGTAAAATAGCTACCCTCTGGAGGGCGTTATGGCAGTAGGAAGACCAACAAAATATAATAAAGATATCCTTATAAAGTCTAAGGAATACCTAGACAGTTATGCAGAGCTAGGAGACCCAGTCCCAACTATTGCAGGCTTGGCATGTGAGCTGAATGTTTCACGTGGAACACTCTATGAGTGGGGTAATGAGGAGGGAAAGGAAGCGTTTTCAGACATCTTAGAGGCAATCATGGCAAAACAAGAGCGTGTGCTTGCTGGTAAGGGCCTTACAGGCGACTTCAATCCCAACATAACCAAGATGATGCTTACAAAGCATGGCTATTCAGATAAGCAGGACGTTAACCTTGGTGGACAGAAAGATAACCCTGTAGATATGAACTGGACGGTTGAATTTGTTGACGCTGGAGTTTTCGATGCCTCGGATGAGGATTAACAGTAAGCTCAAGAGGGTAATGAGAACCTCAAAGCCGATAAAGGTGATAATTGGAGGCCGAGGGAGCGGTAAATCAATCGGTGTTGGCGATATATTCACTTTTAAGATGGACACCGAAGGCGCAGACATTTACTGCCTTCGAGAGTATCAAGATAGCCTGTCTGACTCAGTGCATAAGGTATTCAAGGGGTCGATCAATAAAAGGTTGAAGTTGGATGACTGGACTATCCTGGAGAATAAAGTTATTGCGCCTAATGGTGCATCAACAACCTATAAGGGGGCATCGAGGAACCCTGACTCGGTTCAGTCCGCTCAAGACTATAAGTATTCATGGTTTGAAGAGGCGCATAGGGCAAGCCAAGACTCGCTAGACAAGCTCTTACCTACCATTATCCGTAATCCTGGAGCTGAGTGCTGGTTCACGGCGAACCCGCAATCATCAGAGGACGCATTCTCAAAGCGATTTATAACACCGTACCTTGCAGACCTAGACCGCGATGGATTCTATGAAGATGAATTGCATCTTATCGTTGTGGTTAACTGGCGCGATAACCCTTGGTGGAATGACAGACAAGAGGTGCTCAGGAATTGGGATTATAGCAACCTAGACAGAGCTAAATATGACTGGATATGGGAGGGAAAGTTTAACGACTCTGTAGAAAACTCAATCATCAAGGCTGAGTGGTTTGACGCAGCAATTGACGCTCACAAGGTTGTAGGATTCAAGCCCAGAGGGCAGAAGGTGCTGACACACGACCCCTCAGACTCAGGTGATGCTAAGGCTTATCTGTACAGGCACGGCAACGTGATACTAGCTGCAGAAGAGAACACGAAGGATGATGTAAATGACGGCTGTGATTGGGCATTAGATCAGGCGATAGACCTTAATGCAGATGTATTTCGGTGGGATTACGGCGGATTAGGTGTAAGTCTTAAGCGTCAGGTAAAGGACACACTCAAGGACACTAAGATCAAGTGGGATATGTTCAATGGGGCTGAGACAGCAGAAGACCCCAATAGTATGTATGAGCCGGTTGAGCGAGGGCTGAAGCATCAGAACAAGAGGAATAAGGACATCTTTAGGAATAAGCGCGCTCAATGCTACTGGAAGCTAAGGGACAGGTTTTACAACACTTATCGCCGGGTGGTGAAAGGTGACGGCGAGATCCCCATAGACTCGATGATAAGCATCAGCTCGGATATTGACTGCCTGCAGAAGATGCGGAGTGAGCTATGCCGCATACCCCTGAAGAACGCTGGCACAGGATTAATACAGATCATGGCGAAGGATGAAATGAAGTCCAAGTTAAAGATCGAATCACCGAATATAGCCGATTGTGCTATGATGAGTGAGGCAAACCCAATGAAATTAATCCATGAGGATTACTTAAAACCACTAGAATATGACATTATAGGTATATTATGAGCGAGCTAGATAAATTACTGACGGTAATATTTAAGGACGCTGAAGTATTCACGCTAGAGCAGGTCAAAGAAGTGGCCGACGCTTTGGATAAAATTGTAGTATTTTCAGACAGGTGAGAGAGATGAGAGAACTAGACACAGAGCTAATGAGCCAAGCCGGTGAGCTTGGTATTGAGGTTAAGGGTAATTGGGGTAATAAGCGATTGAAACAGGCCATCAAAGAGGCGGCAAAGAAGAGTGAGCCGGTTAAGAATAATGACCAGCCCACAGACAAATTCCAGACGATTGAATGGGCTAACGAGCGAGCAGCTAAGATATGGGAAGGGCAGAGTGTCAGCCTGTCATTGGTTGAGCGCATAGGCCGTATTCGTATGGCATTAAAGGCGAAAGGCTTTAGAGACTTTGACAACCTGGTTATTCCAACCGATGAAGAGTATCAAAAGTACCTGTAATGGCTATTCTTGAATACACGGGTGTAATTATGGACAGGATTAAGTCTGTCTTTTGTGAGACCCAGTGCGCCGATTGTGGCTGCGTTATCAATAACAAGGACGCCATAATCTGTGAGGGTTGCGGTAAGGATTTCTGTGAATATTGTGATGAAGGCGGCATGTGCCGCAACTGCCGAGAAGGATAGACATGCCTAAACTTTCAGACGATGAATTAGTCTCCATTATCCGCTCACATAGAGCGCAATCGTTAGGCGATGAAACAACTGAGCTGGCCAATGAGCGAGCTTCGGCGATGGATCACTACCACGGCAGACCTTACGGCGATGAGCAGAAGGGTCGGTCACAGGTAGTCTCTAAAGACCTGGCTGATACTGTCGGCTGGATCATGCCTGCCATCATGAAGGCATACACCCAGAGTGGGAACCTTGTCGATTTCATGGCGACATCTGAAGAAGATGAGGAAGGGGCAAGCCAAGAGGCGGATTATATTAACCACGTCATCATGAAGGACAATGGCGGCTGGTTGACGCTTCACGATTGGGTGAAAGACGCGCTCCTACTGAAGAACGGCTATGTAAAGCACTGGTGGGATGAATCAGAAAAGACCCGGGAGGTTGATTACTCAGGGTTGACAGAGATTGGGCTAGTTAAGCTATTCCAAGAGCTAGAACAGGAAGGCTCAGAGGTCGAGGTATTAGAGCAGGACGAAGAGGTGGTAGAGACAGAGCAAGGCCCGCTCACCACGTTTAGCCTTAAGCTACGGGTAACGACCAAGAAGGGCTGTGTGCGGATTGAAGCCGTACCTGCTGAAGAGATACGTATATCCAAACGTGCTCGAGCAGGCACACAAACATCGCCATTCACTGAGCACTTTACCACCAAGACCAGGACTGAACTCATTGAGATGGGCATGGACGCTGACTGGGTGGATGCACTACCCGCAAGCTCAGATAATGGCACAGCAGACAATCAAACCACCTCAAGAGACTCGATGAATGAAGAGTCTGAGGATGACAGCTTGTCCGTTGATAGGTCTATGGATGAGATTGAGTATTCTGAAGCCTATATTCTGGTTGATTACGATAAAGACGGTAAGGCTGAACTTCGTAAAGTAATTACTGTGGCTGACCGTATTCCGCCAGGTGATGGCTGGAATGAGGTTGTAGATTGTGTGGCTTTGACATCAATGACCACCAAGCGGGTTCCCCATCGGCATATCGGCGAGTCTTTAGATGATGACTTAGCCGACCTGCAGCAGATTAAAACCGTATTAACCCGTCAATTGATGGATAACGTGTACGGATCGAATAACCAGCAGTACGTGATTAACGAGCTAGCCCATGTTCCTGACTTTTTACAATCCCTGCCCAACGGGTTGAAGCGCATTAAGACAGACCTCCCTGTACAGGGGATGGTGATGCCTTTGCCTGTTACGCCGATAATCAACCAGATACTACCAGCCATTGACTATATCGACGGCATGAAGGATGAACGCTCAGGGGTAAACGAGCTATCCACTAACGTAGACCCTGACGTGCTGAAAGACACCACCAAGGGCGCGTTTATGGAGGGTGTATCAAGAGCCTCGCAGAAGGTTGAGATGATCCTCCGAATGACAGCAGAGACAGGTGTCAAAGAACTAGTATTGCGTGTTCATGAGCTATTGATTAAACATCAGGACGTGCCACGCAAAATGAAGCTCAGAGGCAAATATATTGAGATCAACCCTACAGAATGGCGTGAGCGTACCGATATGACTGTGAGAGTCGGTTTGGGTACGGGTTCAGAGGAAGAGAAGCGGCAGAAATTAACGCTCGTAAACGCCCTGCAGGAGTCATTGAAAGAGATCGGATTAGTTGGCCCTGAAGAGGCTTACAACCTATTTGATGAAACGCTAAGCACGGTAAACATCGAGAACGCTGAACGCTTTGCCATGAACCCGATGAGTGAGAAATACCAGCAATTACAGCAACAGGCTGCACAACAGCCGCCACCTCCCAACCCATTGGCTGAGGTTGAACAAGTCAAAGGTCGATTCAATATGCAACAGCAGCAGATGAAAGTTGAGGTTGATATGATGATGGAGCAAGCCAAGGCACAACACGCGGCTGAGATGGAAGACCTCAAGATTCGTATGCAAGCGGCCAATAATGAAGCTGACCGCATCTCCAAGGAGACTATCGAGGCGGCTAAACTAGAGATCCAGGCCATGCTTGAGGGTATGAAGGTTGATCTAGGTGATAAAGGTGTAGGCGCAGGACTACAGGAACCGGCTAAGACATTTGACCCAGCCACGGGGACATTAGTGTGAGGGTTAATGTCAAAGGATTCGGCCCTGGCACAGGGGCTAACACCACGGGTGAGGTAGAAGGCTTGTCAGTTGAGTGGATTATTGATGGAAGAACTCTGCGATAAGATACAATATGAAGAATATTGTAAAGAAGAACCAATCACTCCTAATGAGTGGGAGGATATAAAGCTAGCATGGGAAAATGGTATTTTAGACCACGATCCCTTCCTTTTGGATGATGAAACGGCTATAGAGAGAGCCTTGAGGAGAATACATTGATTTGTCCAAGTGCAGATGAGTGGATAGCAAGGGATAAACCCTGGATGGACTGTCATATATTCCTAAGAACTGATGGCGTGAGTTTTGACATGGCAGGCCCAGGCGAGAAGATGTTTTATAGGGTTTACCGATGCGATTGTGGGAAAGAAGTCGCATTCCCAAATACAGAGAAAAGAGAGAAGATATGAACGAAAAGCAGATAAGAGCAGCAGATGCACAGGCATTATTAGCTAATCCTGTCTTTCAGGGGGCTTTAGAAGCCCTGAGAGCGCGTATCGAGTCTAATATGCTCTCAGCTAACGCCGATGACTTTGAGCGCTGCACACGGCTTGTGATTACCAAGCAATTACTAGCTGGCGTAGTGAGAGAGATTAATAATTATATTGAAGAAGGCGAGATTGCTGATTTTGTCGAGATTTCGGAGCTACCGGAGCAACCTCGACAGTTCAAACGCTAGGCCGGGCCTCTCTCCCCGTCGCTGTAGGTCGCCTGTAACCTACGTCTAGAAAATGCAGGCACTAACAAAGGAGACCATCATAGCATGTAAGAAAGGCAAGAAGAAGAAGGGTGGTAAGGGTAAGTGATTTTCACTATCCCCACCATTCAACACACTGGAACTAAGTTCCTCGCCAAGCTATTTGGCCAAATACACTGGGCATCATTCTATGAAAAGCCTGAATGTGATGACTTTTTGCATGTTGGGCACCTAACCCGCAATAGTATTGATGCGATAAAGAGGCTTAACCACAAGATTATCATCCCATTGCGTCATCCTTACCTGGTAGCAGAGTCATGGAGGCGTAGAAACAAGCCATTAGATGAGCTAGAGGAAAACTTTCACCTATTGGTTGATGAATTAGACCCACTTAACCCGCTATATCTACCGATTGACGTAGATAATCGGCAAGATTACCTCGACCAGATAAACGATGATCTAGGTTTAGCCCTAGTAACTGAGTGGGGTGTGGAAAACTCAAAGAAATCAACCTATAATCTAAGCCATAAAGATATGACTCCAGGCCCAACAGAAAAGAGGCTTGCAGAGGACATAGATGAGTTTTTGCAGAGGTTTTACAGCCTCAACTGAATGTTTCACTGCCGTAAGGAGGCATAATGATTTCACAGGAGTTCCTCAAGGAATTGATGGAATATAACCCAGAAACAGGGGATTTTGTCTGGAAGGTAAAAAGAGGGCGTGTCTCACCAGGTACTATTGCTGGCCGTCAAGGCACAGATGGGTATATTGGCATACAAATAAACAAGAAGAAATATGCCGCTCATAGGCTTGCTTTTATCTATATGACTGGCGATTTGCCTGAAGATGAAGTTGATCACATAAATAATGACAGAACAGATAATAGATGGGAAAATTTAAGGGGTTCTAGTAGAATTGAAAATAGTAGAAACCGGAGGCTTCCAAAAAATAATAGAAGCGGAGCGATTGGAGTTCACTTCAGTAACTTAGAGAGAAAATGGGTGGCTGTAATCTGTGTTAATAGTGTTCCAAAAAGATTAGGTGCTTACAAAAGCTTTGAAGCGGCAAGGGTTAGAAGAATGGCCGCAAATATTAAATATGGATTTGGTGGCAACCATGGCAAGGATTTATCTTTGCCAAACTGGAGGTGATCATATCTAGACAGAGCCTAATAAGCTCTGGGCCATAAGGCCACAAACGTCGTGATGACGATTATTCCCGAGCCAATGAGCTCATAGACGGAGATTTTATTTATGTCAGCTACCCCGCAGGGCGTTGAAGAAAGTATCCACGATAAACTGATGGCAAAGCTGGTTCCAAGTGAGCCAGCCGAGCCTGTTGCTGTGTCTGAAGACATTGAAGCAGCAAATGAAGATTTAGAGGCGCAAGCCCCTGAAGAAGCAGTTGAAGCCACTGAAGAACTAGAGGCCGAAGCTGTAGATGAATCCGTAGAAGCCGAGCCGTCTGATATTGAGGCTCAGGAAGGCGAACCGTCTGACTCAATCGAGTTATCCCACATTGCCGAATATCTAGGTGCCGATGAGAATCAATTTACTGTCAGTGATGACGGTGAATTACTTGTGCGCACCAAGATTGATGGTGAAGAGGGGCAGGCCAAGTTCTCCGATCTCCTGAAAAGCTATCAACTTGAAGGCCATCTCAATAAGCAAAGTACGGAAGTAGCAGAGACTCAAAAAGCTCTGCAATCCAAACTAACCGAAGCTCAAGGCTTAATCGCCGAGAAGGTTGAGCAACTAGAAAGTCTTTCACAGCTTGCCTATAACGAACTCCTAAGCGAATACAACGGTATTAATTGGGAAGAGGAACGGGCTGATGATCCTGCTGAGTACACTGCAAAGCAGATGGACTTCCAGAATCGTCAAGCTCAGATCGGCAATCTTTACCAGAAGGCACAAGATCAGCGTAGCGAGCTAGCTGCCATTGATAACGGTGCTAATCAGGAATTGATTGCAGAAGAGAGCGCAAAGCTACTGAAGGCGTATCCAGCATGGAGCGATGACGCAGTCTTGCACAAGGAATGGTCTGCTATCGGCGAATATGCCGTAAGTCAGGGCATGAAAAGCGAAGACTACGCCAACACAAAGAACGCAAGCCTCATCGTAATGATGGACAAGGCCCGCCAGTTCGATGCTCTCCAGAAGGAAAGCCCCAAAGTAACTAATCGAGTGCGAAAGGCACCAAAAATTGCAAAGCCAGGCTCAACTGCTGCAAAGATACCAAGCAAGCAGCTTGAGGCTAAGAAACTTCGGGAACAACTTAAAAGAGATGGCGGAGGCGATGCCCTGCATCAAATCCTCCTTAACCGAGTTAATAAAGTATAGGAGATTCAACCAATGGCATTACCATCAAATACACAAAATACCTATGCAGCAATAGGTAATCGGGAAGACTTGAGCGATATCATTTATGATATTTCGCCAACCGAAACCCCTTTCATGTCCAGTATCCCTAAGACCACTGCGACTTCCACAAAACACGAATGGCTGACAGATGCACTTGCAGCCGCCTCAGCCGCTAATGCGGTACTTGAGGGCGATGACGCAACAACTGACGCACTGGTACAGGCTGTACGCAATACCAACTACACTCAAATCTCTGACAAGGTGCCACGCGTTACCGGTACTCAGGAAGACATGAACAGTGCAGGCCGTGCATCAGAAATGGCTTATCAACTTGAAAAGCGCATGAAAGAACTCAAGCGCGATGTTGAGTCTGCCCTTTTGGGTAACGTTGCTTATGCTGCCGGTGTAACCACTACTGCACGCCGTACTGCAGGCGCTCAAGCATGGATCACGACTAACCAGAACATCGCTAGTGATGCTACAGCGGCAACTGGTGACGGTTCAGACATCCACACAGACGGTACGGCTCGCGCCTTGCAAGAGTCTTTCGTGGAAGAAGTATTGGGTGAAGCCTGGGATTCAGGCGGCAATCCTACTATCGCCATTCTTGGCAAAGCTCAGAAACAGAAGTTTGCTTCTTTCTCTGGTAACGCTACACGTACACACGATGGCGAAACCAAGAAAATTACCAATACAGTTGATGTCTATATCGATCCATTAGGTAATGAAGTTCGCTTGGTTCCTGACCGCTTCTGCCCTGCTGACGTGGTTTACTTCTTTGATACTGAGCATGTGGCCTTTGCAACATTGCGCGACTTCCAAAGCTCTGATCTGGCTAAGACAGGCGATTCAGACCGTAAGCAAATCTTGGTCGAGTACACCTTGGAAATGCGCAACGAAGCTGCTCACGGCATCATCACTGACTTGTCATAAGGAGAAATATTATGCCTAGTTTTAGTGCGCAAAATATCTTTCTGACAGGTGAGATCGCCGATGTATCCACAGCGTCTAGTGTTCGCATTCCGATCACTGATGACATGGAAGGCGAGGTGATTAATGTCAGCACGGTGCTTGGTGGAACTATCGCCACTGCCCCGGCTGTGATTACTGTCAGTAAGGGTAATTCGTCAATGGGTACGATCTCTATCACTCACACAGCCTCGGCTGAAGGTGATATTGATTCATTGGTTCCAACTTCCGCCAACCGCCATCTGGTGGCTGGCGACTGGTTAGAACTAACGACCTCTGGCGCGTCAACCAATACGGTGCCGGTCGGCTTTTCGGTGACCATTAACCGCTAACAGTGTCGGGGGCTTCGGCCCCCTTCATTTTAAGGTGATATATGAATGTGAAAGAGCAAGTTACGATTTATGAATCAGCGGCTCGCACAGCCACGCCAACCACGTCGAAGGTGACGCTGGGTAGCAAGGCGGGGGTGTTTGTCATTGATGTCACAGCGGTCACTGCTACCCCCTCGGTTGTGTTTACGATTAAGGGTGTTGATCCGTTGAGTGGCAAGACATGGGATATCCTGGCATCTGCTGCAATTACCACCACAGGCACAACGATCTTACGGGTTGATCCTGGGTTAACGGCTTCTGCTAACCTGATTGCTAAAGATGTTCTTCCTCAAGGGGTAGATGTTACGGCAGTTCATGGGGATGCGGATTCAATTACTTATACAGTGTCTTTTTTGGGTGTTGAATGAGCGAGATAACTGAAACATCATATTATGATGAGCTTGAGGATAAGTTAGTCATCAAGTCATCATATGATGCTCAACCTGTTATAGATCAGAACACGGCAATTAAAAACTCGCTCAGTTCTAAAGCTATACAGAAATACAAGGGTGATATGGTTCATGCGGCGAGCTTCCACAAGGGTGACGTGGATAGACTTCATAAGATGGGGTACAAGATTCTCTCCCCTGACCCTGAAGAGGTGCGTAGGGCTTTGATGTACGTGCAAGAGCATGAGCCTCACTTAATGGTTGTCCACGGCAAGCCGTTTAGTAAGCAGAGGGTTAAATGGGTATAGCGATCATTGGCATGGCTGAAGACCGCGAGATCCCACAAGATCGTGAGCTTTGGGGTATGCCCTGGGATGGTGAATGGGCAAGTATGGATGTTCTCTTTGATCTTCATGCTCCTAAAGACGTTAAAGACCTCCCCTATACACAGAGGCTTCCTGATGTATGGCAACCGCTCTACATGCAGGACAATTTCTACAACACAGCCACGCGATATCCTATTGAGGATGCTATTAAGATAGGCGGGGATTATTTCTCTTGCTCGATTGCTTACATGCTTGCATTTGCGGTCATCAAGAAGATTAAAGATATCCTTCTAGTGGGAGTGACGGCGCTTGAGGCTTATAAGCATCAGCGTCCTTGCATTGAATACTGGGTAGGCATCGGAAGAGGTCTTGGGCTAAAGATCGAGACGCAAGGCGGGACACAATTATTCACCGGAGACCGTTACGGATATGGCAATATCGACTTATAGTGAATTAAAGACAGCGGTGGCCAACTGGGTTGACCGTAGCGATCTAACCGCCCGTATTCCTGAATTTATCGTTATGGCTGAATCTGCCATAGGTCGAGATGTTCGCATTCGTCAGAAGGAGAAGCGGGCCAAGACCTCGATCTCCACACAGTACGCAGATATGCCGTCTGACTTCATTAAGGCCCGGAATATCCAGTTAAACACTGCCTCTAATCAGGTCAGATTGAAATACCTCACGCCTGAGCAGATGGATATCAATTATCCCAGTGAAACAACGGGACAGCCTGAAGTCTACTCAATTCTTGGTGATGAGTTTCAATTCAAGCCCGTGCCTGATGACAGTTATACGGTAGAAATCGAGTATTTCGCCCGTTTCCCGGCACTTTCTGGTGATAATGACACTAATTGGCTATTAACCAACCAGCCGGGGGTTTATTTGTATGCCTCTTTAGTGCAGGCGGCACCATATCTTGATGATAACGAGAAAATAGCGACATGGGCGGGTTTATACAATGCAGAGGTTAATGCACTTAATAAGCAAGACAACGAGGCGCGTTATTCAGGTGCTTCTTTATACATGCAGACAGATACTTACACGCCTTAGGAGAAACAGTATGCCTTTAGAATCACTTACGGGAGCCTCAGTCTTTATCGATGACCTTGTAAACACCAATCCAGTCGGGGCAAGCGATCCCAAATCAGAGGGTGATGACCATATCCGGGGTATCAAGAACGTCCTTTTGAACTCATTTCCAGGCGTTACTGGCGCCGTGTCAGCCACCCATACAGAGCTTAATACTCTTGATGGCATTACGGCGAACGTAAACGAATTAAACTACTCTGATGGAGTCACAAGCAACATACAGACGCAGTTAGACGCTAAAGCTCCTGCGTTCAAGGGGAGCCTTGTATATATCGACGGCAATCAATCCATAGCAAATAATGATGGAACTGAAAAAATAGCGTTTGACCAAGAAAGTTATGATACAAGCACAATCCACGACACTGTCACCAATAACTCTAGGCTGACCGTTCCGGCAGGTGTTACTAAAGTGAGGTTGACGGCTGGCTTGTCGTTTGCCGCCAATGCAACTGGATATAGATCAGCATCATTTCATAAAAATGGCGTATCAACATACGTGGGGCTGGTTAGTGCGCAGGAGTTATCGCCAACGGCTGGACAATTTGCCAATTTATACCTTACTAGCCCAGTGCTAACAGTGGTTGCCACTGATTATTTTGAGCTTTTTTGTTTCCAAAATAGTGGGGGAGCCTTGAATGCTCAGGGAACCGCCGATGGCCGTTTAACATGGTTCGCTATGGAATTAATTGCATGATTGTACCGTTTGACAAAACGGGCCAGTACGGGGTTATTGAGGATATCCCTAGCAATGAGATTCCTGCTGAGGCATGGAGCGCGGCGACGAATGTCCGATTTAATGACGGGTATGCAGAAAAGTCACTAGGACACATCGAGCCGTTTGGTGCCGCCTCAATAGTGCCTTACCAAGTCTTCCCTGAAGAGGGCGTTACCCAATTTTACTGGGTGTATGCAGGGCTGACAAAAGCCTATATCACCGATGGCGTAACTCATACCAACGTAACCAGGCAATCGGCCTCTGTAGACGTGAATTATACAGGTGACGCGGACGATGAATGGACGGGTGGCGACTTAAACGGCATTCCAATCATGTGCAATGGTGTTGATGACCCACAAATGCACAATCCGCCCGCACCGGGTACTAAGTTTGCCGACTTGAGCAACTGGCCTGCGAATACTACTGCAGCCGTTGTTAAGCCTTTCAAGAACTTCCTTATCGCGCTTGATGTAACGGAATCAGGCACACGTTACCCCTATATGGTAAGGTGGTCGCATCCTGCTGACCCTGGTGCCGTGCCTTCTACATGGGATTATACCAATGCAACCAAAGACGCTGGCCGTACTACTGTATCGACTAACGGCGGCTTCCTTGTTGATGGTGGGGCTTTGCGTGACTCTTTTATTATTTACGGGGAACATTCCACTCAGTCTATGAGGTTTATCGGCGGTCAGAATATATTTCAATTCAGAGAAATTTTCGCTGATTCAGGGATATTTGCAAAACGGTGCTGGGTTAGCTTTGGTGGACAACATTGTGTTTTAACCACTGACGATCTTATTGTGCATGACGGGGTTAATAAACAGTCCATCGGTGATAGCCGGATTAGATCCAATCTGTTCACAGCTTTGGATGGCGCAACAAATAGCTCAAGAACATTTCTATCCCATAACCATGAAACCAATGAAGTCTGGGTTTGCTATCCCGAGGCAGACGATGATTTCCCAACTAAAGCATTAATCTGGAATTATAGCCACAATACTTTTGGTTATCGTGATTTACCCGGGGCGATGGATATTAAGTT
>Ga0180437_10005870_pt1 | contig 16630 bp, 6 predicted proteins | sample SS_ome_4_FD_132410 | JGI IMG/M metagenome (GOLD analysis project Ga0180437, IMG submission 132410) | Hypersaline lake sediment archaeal communities from the Salton Sea, California, USA - SS_3_D_1 metaG | ecosystem: Environmental > Aquatic > Non-marine Saline and Alkaline > Hypersaline > Sediment... | reverse complement strand
TGGGAGGGAAATCTCTATTTTCCGCGTGGCATGAAATGGCTGGCCGATGAAATCAAAAAACGTGGCTTTACGCCGGGCATCTGGTTGGCGCCTTATGCCATCTCCATCAATCACAAGCTGGTGGAGCAACACCCGGAAATGCTCTATAAAAATTGGGAAAATCAAATCCGGACGCTGACCTACTACCTCGGCATCCCGATCTATGGCCTGGATGTATCCCATCCAAAGTCCCGGGATTGGGTGAAACAACTTTTCCAAACGGCATCCGACGAATGGGGCTACCATTTTTTTAAGCTGGATTATATTTACGACACCGTGCTCAACGCCATTCAATTCCACAATCCCTATTTAACCAAGTCCCAGGTCTACCACCAGGGCTTGAGCATCATCCGTGACGCCGTCGGCGACGAGACCTACATTCTCGAATGTGGGGCGCTGTCGGCTGCCGGATTTTGTGATTCCTGGCGGAGCAATGCGGACATCGGTGCATCGTGGGAGGAGCTGGCCGGCGTTCGGCGAACCGGACGGGCCATTCCCAAACGCTATTACTTGCACGGCAAGCTTTTCCACAATGATCCCGATCATCTGGTGGTTCGTGAGCCTCTCACATTGGATCAGGCACGGGTCGTTGCCACCAACGTGGCTATGAGCGGCGGACAGGTACTCGCCGGGGATGAGCTCTACAAGCTTCCGCCGGAGCGACTGCAAATCATCAAACAGGTACTTCCACCCTACGGCAAAGCCGCGAAACCAATCGATCTGTTTGAAACGAACATGCCGGGCATGAATGTGCTAAAAATCGAACGGGAGTTTGAAACCTGGTGGATTCTATCCGTTGTAAACTGGGAAAGTAAGCCGGTCACAAAAATAATTGATTTGGCGCAAGCCGGATTGGAATTAAACACGGAGTATTGGGCTTATGAATTCTGGGAACAGGCATTTCTCGGCAAAGCGAAAGACCAAATCCAGGTTGACTTAAAACCAACCTCATGTAAAGCCATCTGTTTGCGTAAAATTTTAAAAGGTCCCCAAATTATTGGTACCGACCGGCATATTACCCAGGGGGGTGTTGAGTTATCCGAACTAACCAGAAACAAATCCGGACAGGAGATTTCGGGCGTCATGCATGGCGCGCGAGCGCACACATCTCACCTCATTGTCCATGTACCGGCGGGATATCGCCTGGTAAGCGCCACGACGGACCAATTGCAGGCCAGAGTCTCCAATCCCCATCCGAAGCTTCTGATGATTGCAATTGAATTTGGTAATCAAACCCAGCGGACGTTTCGATTAGATTTTGTGAAGGAGTAAAGAACGTGCGCTTGAAGATGAAAATTTAAATGTACGCTTGGCGGTGTCAAAAGCCTTGTTCGAGCTAGGTTCAAAATTGAGACTTCCGAGGGGAGCTTTTTTGCGGATCACACAAAAGATTTTTCATCAGGGACCCGAGTTAGCGGCAGAATTGCCCTTCTTAAAAGACATGGGATACGATCCGATATCCAACGAAGAGGCAATGGAAATTTTTGAATCATTTTGGACGTCCGTTGATCGCGAATATGCCATGTTCGTTATTAAGCCCGATGTCAACTGGACCGAATTACATGACAACTTTCATCCTCAGATTTCCCAGGTCAGGTCACTACAAGAGTTATGGGCGATCATCGGACAGATGCTTTATCTATTAGATGATCAACACCTTAAATTCAATTTCCAAGAATTACAACAAATCATGCTCAATGCGCTGATTTCTTGCCCTATAAAAGTGAGGATTGGTATGAATACTTGCAAGTTTTATCTCTATGCCACTGTCACCATCCTTTTTCTTTATGTTGTTACAACAAGCGGCCAATCTGTTAACAATCAAATTGGCGAGTTTCGTGAAGCTCCCTGTCCATTTCAGTTACCTGATGGATTGGTTTTAGGAGAAAATTTTCGATTTGGCTACGTCAATGTACCCGAACTTTATGCCCAAGCGAACGGCAAGACCTTAAAGCGATTTCTAAAATAATGAAACATCTACGATATTTTACTTCCAAAGAAACAAGGAGATTTTCATGGAAAAAGTAATTTTGAAAGCATTAATCGGAATGGTGATTCTGATGGGAGCGTTTCAATTGGCACATGCCCAGAATTCCACGGTTCACATCGATATCACCCACACGAGTGAACCGATCTCTCCATATATCTACGGTCAATTCATCGAGCATCTGGGCCGCTGTATTTATGGTGGTATCTGGGCAGAGATGTTGGAAGACCGGAAGTTTTTTTACCCGGTAACAGGTGAAGCACCTGCCTGGATGATGTTCAAACCAGGATTGAAATCCTGGGACGGGGAGGGCCATCCTTATGAGTTGCTGGTTCGCTCGCCGTGGATGATCATTGGTGACAAACAGAACGTTACTATGGATACTCAGAACGCTTTCGTGGGCGAACACACGCCCCGAATCGCGCTAACCGGCGACGGAACGCCTGGTGGGCTTCTCCAGAATCGCCTGGCATTGGTCGAAGGTAAAGGCTACATTGGCCGGATTGTTCTGGCGGGTACACCCGAAGCGGGCCCGATTCAGGTAAGCCTTGTGTGGGGTGGCGGCGCGAGTGACCGAGATACGGAAACGATTGAAAAGATTACCACTGCCTTCAGCACATTTCCGTTACAATTTCGGTCGAAATCCTCAACTGACAACGGTCGCATCGAGATCGTGGCGACTGGCAAAGGACAATTCTACGTTGGCACTGCGTCGATCATGCCTGATGACAATATCCTTGGTTGGCGCGCCGATGTGGTGGCACTATTGAAAGAACTTAATTCGCCGGTTTACCGGTGGCCGGGTGGTAATTTCGTGAGCGGCTACGATTGGAAGGATGGAATCGGTGATCCCGATCGTCGCCCTCCGCGCAAGAATCCCGCCTGGAAAGGAGTCGAGCATAACGATGTTGGAATCCATGAGTTCATGGAGCTGTGCCGCGAGATTAATGCCGAAGCATTTATTGCCGTGAATACTGGATTGGGAGATGTCACTGCTGCAGCCGAGGAGATCGAGTATGTAAACGGTGGCGCCGAAACGCCGATGGGGAAATTGCGCGCAAAAAACGGGCACTCAAAGCCGTACGGCGTCAAATGGTGGGCTATCGGCAACGAAATGTATGGTGACTGGCAACTGGGCCACATGCCACTCGAGAAGTATGTACAGAAACACAATCGGGTTGTAGAAGCCATGCGCAAAGTCGATCCCAAGATACAGGCCATCGCTGTTGGTGCTGTCGGACCCTGGAGCAAGCAGATGCTGATCACATGCTCAGATCACATGAGCCTTCTTAGCGAACATCTTTATTGCCAGGATAAGGAGCATGTTGTCGAGCATGCAGGACAAATAGCAGCTAAAATTCGCGAAATAGCCAATGCACACCGCGAATATCGAAAAAGCATCCCGAACCTTGCGGGCAAGGACATCCGCATCGCTCTGGATGAATGGAATTACTGGTACGGCCCAAATGAATACGGCGAACTAGGCACGCGTTATTTTTTGCAGGATGGTCTTGGCGCGGCCATTGGCATGCACGAGTTCTTCCGAAAAAGCGACCTCTTTTTCATGGCTAACTATGCGCAGACGGTTAATGTCATTGGAGCCATCAAAACCACAAAAACCGAGTCAGAATTCGAAACCACTGGACTCGTGTTGAAGCTGTACCGCGAACGATTCGGCACAATTCCAGTACAGCTCAAAGGTGAATTCGCGCCTCTGGATGTTGCTGCTGCGCTATCGTCCGATGGCAACATGCTGACGGTAGCCATCGTCAATCCAAGTGAGCAGACAAAATCAGTTACATTGAAACTAGCCCAGGGAAAACTTACAGGGCATGGCCAGCGGTGGATCATTACCGGCCCGGAAAAGTGTTCGTACAATGCTCCGGGTAAAGCGAGACAGGTTGATATTGCGCATACCTCTTTGACTGCCGTACCGAATGTTATGACCATCGCTCCATTAAGCATAACACTTTACGCGTTGGCCTTACAGTGAGCAGGTAAGGGAATCTGTAATAATATTCATTAGATAGTGTCGGTCCTGAAATGTAACACAAGCTTCCAGCTTGTAGTTACAAATGCCATTAAATGCAATAGAATGCCTGCAAGCTGGAAGCTTGCGTTACTAATCACCCTATTTCTGGACAGACACTAGATAGTATCTACTCAGGTAGGCGTAATAAAAGCTATCTGAGTACATACATAAGATCAGAACTCACCTGTCATGCAAATAAAATCGCCAGTGAGGATGTCAAAAAAAACTTTTCAGACTAGGATTAATCTTGTAAATCAAACTATAGAATGATAGCAATCATCCCCTTATTTTAGTTGACAGGATAACAGGATTTTTTCCAAATTTACAGGATGAAGATTTGCTCATGCTCATCAAAAGAAGAATTTAAAAAACCGAATGAAAGGCTTAATTAATGATAATCCGGAATGAATCAGCGGGTATCTCAACCGCTTTTCCATCCTGTAAATCCGACTTATCCTGTTATCCTGTCAAAAGTCGGATCACGTGAAGACGGATTGGATATCGACAAGATCGCTTTTGGTAAGGCTGACTTTTTCTATACGGTTTCAAACCTTGAAAACGGTGAACCCGGCGTATCTGAAATTCCGAAAACTGGAAATAAGCTTATTGTTGACCTTTCAGATAGCCTGCGGCCAGTAACCCACGCCGCCTCTGGCGCGCTTTATGGAGTAACTGAAACGTTGCCATCCGATCTAGAAAGTTTGGTGGCTCCTCTAAAACCGCGGATGTATGTCCAACCGGCAAGAAGCGGCTCCGGACATCAGCAACCGTATGGCGCGGCAATACCTGTTTCCGAAAGACTCGCTTTCACAACCGCGGAAATCACGATCAGACTGGCCGACATTAATCCGGGCTGGACTTATCTGTTTAAAGGCTGGGAAAATTGGGAGGCGGAGGTCATCTCCGTAATCAATGAGAAAAAAGAATCCGGCAGAAATAATTATTATGGCTATGAAATTTGGAACGAACAACATGGAACTTGGGATGCCGGAACGAATGGCGATTTCTTTTCCCAACTCTGGAAACCGACCTACGATCTTATCCGCTCATTGGATCCGGAAGCAAAGATTATTGGCCCCTCGGATTCTTATTATGTCCGGTCCCGGCTGGAAGAGTTCCTGACATATTGTAAACATAACGATTGCCTTCCTGATATTATCTGCTGGCATGAACTTGGGGGAGCACAAAACGTAAGCAGCAATATTGACAGCTACCGAGCTCTGGAAAAGAGTCTTCGTATTTCACCCCGAGAGATCAGTATTAACGAATATTCCAGTTCTACTCATGAATATGAAGGCGCACCGGGGCTTTCTGCATCTTTCATTGCAAAATTTGAGCGTAAAATGGTTCACACCGCGACTATTTCCTGGTGGTTTCCCAATTTGCCGGGTAGATTGGGCAGTCTATTAACTGCGGGCAATGCGAAAGGCGGTGGCTGGTGGTTCTATAAATGGTACGGCGATATGACGGGTCACATGGTAGGCGTGACGCCTCCAAGTGAATCTAGCGACGGCATTGACGGTTTTGCCAGTCTTGATTTGGATGAACAATACGCCAGCGTCTGCCTGGGTGGAAATTACACGGGAATGGTGGAGGTTGTGATAAATGGGATTCCCTCTACCTTCGGGGACAGCATCGACGTGAAAGTGGAATACGTGCCATGGACGAATAAAGATGCACCAGTTTCTGGTTCAATTATTGTATCCCTAACAACCTACAGCGTATCTGATGGAGCAATCACAGTGCCGGTAGAGGTTACAAATCCGTTATATGGGTATCGGGTTTACATAGCTCCTGTGGGTAACTTGGCTTTTGTATATGCCACCCCGGAGACAGTTCCGAATGACTTCGCCTTGAGCCAGAACTATCCCAATCCATTTAATCCGACGACGAATATCGAGTATTATATTCCTGTTTCCGGGCACCTATCATTAAAAGTATACAATAGTCTAGGTCAGAAAGTCGCCACTTTGTTTGAAGGCAAGCAACAAGCTGGAAAGCATGTCGCCAAATTTAATGCCTCAGAATTGACAAGCGGCGTATATACCTATCGCCTGGAGTCTGGAAATGTTTATTTGACCAAAAAATTCATTTTTATAAAATAAGAGTAGGTATAAATAAATAGGAGAACATATCATGAAGTTTCAAGGAAGAGCACAGTTAATATCCCTTATCCTTTTAATCTTATCAACCTTTATTTATTGTAGTCGTGAAGATTACGGGACGGAAACAATTAATGAAACTGAAGGTTCATTTATATTAACAATTACCGACGGCCCATTTCCAATTTCACTTGTAGCCGAAACGAATATTACCATAGATGAGATTGAAATAAGAAATGTGGACCCCAATAATGGTAATCCTTTTATTACAGTATCAACGGATACACATACGGTAAATTTGATTAACTTAAGAAATGGAGTAACCCAAAATTTAGCAACTATTAAAATTCCAGTTGGAACATATGACCTCATTCGTCTCTATGTCGCTGATGCCACTATTGTATTGACCGACAGCCAAGAATTTGATTTAACTATTCCAAGTGGCGCTCAAACAGGTATCAAAGTTTTTATTAATCCTCCAATAGTTGTAAAAGGTGGACTTACTTCTGAAGTGTTAATCGATTTTGACTTAAGTAAATCATTTGAAGTACAGGGCAATCCATCTACCCCGGCAGGTATTAAAGGATTTCATTTTAAACCGGTCATTCGAGCAGTTAACAATACGACCGCAGGAAGAATTATAGGAACTGTACTGGATACAGCATCAGTAGCACTTGAAAATGCCCAGGTTTGGGTTGAACAGGATTCGGTTATTTCATCCACTTTTTCGGATGTAAACGGTTTCTATGCTCTAATTGGATTAACTACAGGAATATATTCAGCATTTGCAACGAAATCAGGATATGATACAGTTTCAGTTCCTAATGTCGAAGTCGTTGCCGGTAACCAAACAGTTCAAGATTTTACATTGACGCTACAATAACTTTATTTTTAGTAATCACCACATTTCAGGTTATTGGGTTCAGAGTTCACAGTTCCCGGTTTTTAGAAATACTTGCTTAATAGCGCCGTTGGCAAATTTGGTGTAATATTCGAATTTTGATTCATAAATTAATCTTTACAGTTTTTAACTTTGAACCGGGAACCTCTGAACATAGAACCGGAGTAGCTCCATAAAAACAAAGAATCGAATCAATCCAAAAGGTCCTTAAAAATGGCCCTAAATTTTCAAATGATACTTTGCTATGTTAAACGAAGCCTGGTACCCCATGCAGGATTGATATTATTCCTGTTTTCCCCACTCTACAGCCAAAGTCAATCCTCTGACTATGGCTTACCCTACATTCGCAATTTCACCCAAAAAGAATACGGAACCGGTGCCCAGGCGCAAAACTGGTCAATCGTTCAGGACCAGCGCGGAATTATCTATGTCGGAAACACGACCGGAGTTCTGGAATACGATGGTGTATTCTGGCGGCGAATCGGATCCATCGGAAAAGCGGGTGTCGTTTTTTCTCTGGCTATTGACGCAAACAATAGAATCTATGTCGGCTCGTTCAATGAGCTGGGGTACCTGGCGCCCGATTCCATCGGCCAAATGCAGTATGTTTCTTTACTGGACAGACTACCGCAAGCTTGTCGTAACTGTGCAAATGTCTGGTATATTCATGTATTAGAGCAGAGTGTCTATTTCATGACACCGAAATACATCTTCCGGTTTAAAAACGGTAACTTCAAAGTTTGGGAGGCAACCACTGAATTTAGACGCTCCTTTGTACATGATGAGAAATATTATGTGAAGCAACAAAATCTTGACCTTATGGTGTTATCCGATGACTCAATGGTTACCATTCCCGGATTGGAAGCTCTTAGCGCGGACCAATTTCATTCAATATTGCCTTATGATGATGAAAATCTGCTCATAGGCACAGTTGAAAATGGTTTGTATTTGTTTAATGGTCGCAAACTCTCCCCTTTCGGTGTTTCATTAAATGAGCTAATCATTCATAGCAGGTGTGTGGGAGGTCTGATTTTAGCTGACAGCAGCATTGCTCTGAATTCGTATAATAATGGAATCATTGTTCTGAATCGAAAAGGTGAATTGATAACCAATATAAATAAATCTTCCGGCCTGGTAAATGATCGCATTATGGTAATGTTTGCAGATAAGGAAAATGGATTGTGGTTGGCGACCGATAATGGTATTTCCCGTATCGAACTCCCCTCTCCTTTTACATCCTACAATGAACAAATGGGAGTTGAAGGTAAAATTGAAAAGATTTGCAGACATCAGGGTACATTGTACGCGGCGACTTCGCGTGGAATTTATAGATTGCCGCCAAAACAAGCATCGGATTCTAAATCATCAAAATATGAGCCATTCACGTCCTTTAAAAAAATTCAGGGCATCAATTCACGATGCTGGGATATGTTATCCTTTGGCCCACGCCTGCTCGTCATTACTCGTATTGGATTTTTTGAGATTATTGAAAACAATGCAACCTTATTAAACTTTTCTCAACGAACGAGTTTCAAATTGGTTCGTTCTCAACAAGACAGCAACCGAATATTTATCGGGCTTGATGATGGATTGGCTTCAATTTATTATAACAGCCAAAACCGGAATAACCCCTGGCTCGACGAAGGCCGATTAGCTCAATTCAAATTGATCCAACCATTTTCCGGGATATGGTACCCAATATAACGCACATGCTAAAACAATATTTTGAAGAATGGCAAATATGATCCCGTGATTCCTTTCAAATATGATAAGGCGACGAAAATACATTTGACAAATTGCCACATATTTCGGTTTGATGGTGTGCCACATTCCGCATTTGATAATGGTGCATTTTTGGGCAAATCCGTGCGTCAGGGACGAATTACCTAATTTAATTCTGCTCAGTGAGGGGGAAGGTTTTTCTTGACTTTTTAGAGTGGATTTGATATAATGGGAATGCAAAGGAAGGCCTGGAAAAAATGGCAAAGGGATTAAAGTCCCTGTAAGTAGAAAAAGGAGATTTCTAGAATTAGGCACTTATTTCTATCCAATTGGAGAAAAATATGAAAAGCTGGAGAACATCAATTTCGGTTTTAGTCTTTATATTGAGTGTGGTACTTGCCATATTAACGGCCGAAGCACAAACCAATGTGAAAAATATAAAAGTCGGTCCGCAACCCGACGGAAGCCTTTTAGTCCCTACCAATCAATTGCTGCGCCCGGCCGGATTCCAGGTCTATTTCCCGGGCCGGCCCGTGGATCTGGCGCTGATTCACGAAAAGAAGCTATTGGCAGTAAAGAATCGAAAATCACTGGACATCATTCGCATCCAGGATCGAACCATCTTACAATCATTAGCTTTTAAAAGAAGCGGCAGTTCATTTACCGGTTTGTGTGCCTCGACAGATGGGCGCAAGTTATTTGTGACGGACGCAACGGACCAAATTCACATTGCTGTGTTGGATGAAAATCTCATTTTGCACTGGGAAAATGCCATCAAATTGCCGTCTCCCTCGATTGGGGGTGACCCCGTCCCGGGAGGGCTGACGCTGAATAAACAGGAAAATAAAATTTACGTTACGCTGAGTCGAAATAATTCGCTGGCAGTTGTGAACCTGGCAGATACAACGGTGAAAGAAATCCCGGTGGGAATTGCACCCTACGAGGTTGTTCTTGCTTCTGATTCCAAAGCTTATGTGAGCAATTGGGGGGGGAGAAAACCACATCAGGGTGAATCCACTTACAACACATCCGGCAGCCAGGTGCTGGTCGATCCTAAAACCGGCATCGCCAATAATGGTACCGTTTCCGTAATCGATTTGGCAGCCAATGTTCAGCGTAAAAGTATTGACGTGGGCTTACATCCCAGCGGGATGGCGCTAAATCCGGATCGAACCCGACTATTTGTCGCCTGCGCCAATAGTGATATTGTTTCTGTGATTGATACAAACACAGATGAAGTAATAGAAAAAATCTCCGTACACCTGCAAAAGGATTTGCCTTTTGGCAGCGCTCCCAATGCCTTAACAATTTCTGCGGATGGGAAATATCTTTATGTTGCCAACGGTACTGACAATGCTATTTGTGTTGTGCAAATTGGCACGCCCAGTCGGGTCGTTGGTTACATTCCCACCGGCTGGTATCCCGCGTCGGTTATCCTGGATGATGAAGCAAATTATTTATTTGTAGCGAATTTAAAAGGTGTTGGTTCACGAAATCAACTCACGAATAGAGCCGGATATAATTCTCATGATCACCTGGGAACGGTTTCCATCATTCCGTTGCCTGACGAGCAAAAATTGGCAGAAATGACAAATACGGTGCACGAAAACAATACCTATGTGCAAAAGTTGGTGGCAAATCAATCAGCTAATAAATTAAAAAGTAAGGTGCCGGTCCCACAGTTACCCAATCAAATTTCACATTTTAAACATGTGGTTTACATCATCAAAGAGAATCGCACCTATGATCAGGTATTCGGCGATCTGTCGCAAGGGAATGGCGATATCAATCTTGTCCATTTCGGACGGGAGGTGACTCCCAATCACCATAAATTAGCAGAGACTTTTATTTTATTGGATAATTTTTATTGCAGCGGTATTTTAAGCGCTGATGGGCATCAATGGACGGATGAAGCCTATGTGACGGATTATATCGAGAAATTTTTTGGTGATTTTACCCGCAGTTATCCCTATGATGGCGATGACGCTTTGGCATACGCCAGTTCTGGTTTTATCTGGGATAATGTACTAAGTCATGGATTGACATTTCGGGATTATGGTGAATTTGTGGATGCAGTGATCGAGCCTGAAAACGCAACCTTTACGGATATTTATCAGGATTTTTTAGCGGGAACTCAAAAAATAAAAATCCGTGCCAAAGCCAATCTTGAGCAACTTAAACCTTACCTGTGTCCCACGTTCGTGGGATTCCCCAATAAAATACCTGATGTCTACCGGGCGGCTGAATTCATCAAAGAATTAAGAGCATTTGAAAAGAACAATAATTTCCCTAATTTCATTATCATGCTATTGCCCAATGATCACACGTCAGGGACACGTCCCGGACGACCGACGCCACGCGCAGCCGTAGCAGATAATGATTTGGCGCTGGGACAAATCGTTGAAGCGATCTCCCACTCTAAATTTTGGAATGAAACCTGTATTTTTGTAACCGAAGATGATCCGCAAGCGGGTTTGGATCATGTGGACGGGCACCGCACCGTCGCGTTGGTCATCAGCCCGTATACAAAACGTGGCGACGTTATTTCGACCTATTACTCTCAGATTAATATGGTTCGAACCATGGAGAATATACTCGGTATTCCTCCAATGAATCAATTTGATTTGGCGGCAGAGCCCATGGCCGACTGTTTCGTCGATACCCCGAATTTTGCTCCCTATGAAGCGCTGCCCAGTAACATTCATCTCGACGAATTGAATCCGCCTCTGGAAAGTTTAAAAGGAGAAGCCCTTCACTGGGCAAAAATGTCACTGAAACAGGATCTGGATGATGTTGATCGCATCGATGAAGATACCTTTAATCGAATTATCTGGCATTCGGTTAAAGGATATGATGTACCGTATCCCATGTTATCACGCAAATAATTAATTTGTAATAAGAGCAATTTGAAATTTTACCTTTTACTTTACTCCGGTCCGCTAAACAGAGAATACATTAAACTTTTAAAAAAAATGAAAGTTAAAAAAGAATAAACGTATGGGTTCCCGTTTTTCCCACTGGATACAAACACACCAAGATGATGCCTATGGACCTGCGCCGAATTCCGAAGAACAGGAAATAAAGCAACGAAAAAAGTTACCACGCCATACGCCTGCCATTATGATGAAATTCAGAAGTATCCTCTCAAAAAAGGAGGGTGAATCCTTCGAGGTTAGTATGTTATCGCAGAATTCCTGCCATAATCCTGACATCGGGATTAAATCCGTATCAAAAAGGAGGAATAAAATGAAACCAATTAACTACTTCTTCTTAATCCTTGTTTTCATTTCTGCACTTTATACGCACAGCTCAGCCGAAAATTTAACAATCACCCTCCACGCGAATGCATTTCAAATTTTGCCTGAAGAAAAAGGATTCTCGACCATTGAAATGGAAGACTTTGGCGCAATATCCACGGCCGGCGAGCCGCAAATGCCGGCAAAATCTTTTATGATTGCCATTCCCCCGGGCGCGCGGGTGATTAATGTTCAAATCACAGGCAATCATCGAACAGAAATACCGGGACGCTATAAAATACAACCTGTAAAGCCGCTGCTGCAAAGTTCCGCAGATGACTTGGGATATACCCGTGCTGATTATCAAAAATCGCAACAGGAGTGGCAGGAAAATTATGACGCGGTGTATTCCCGCAATGCGCTATTTCCTGAAAAAATTGGTGTTTATACCCATCAGGGGCAGTGGCGGAAATATCACTATGTCCAGGTAAAATTTTATCCCTTTCAGTATAATCCACGCTCGCAAAAATTGATTCATTATACTTCCTGCACCGTTTCGATTGATTACGAAATGCCGGTACCAGGCAGCCAAGCGTGGCAGAAATCACGAAAAATGCTTGCGGATACTGTTTTGGACGATATTATTTCAAAACGGATGATTAATTTTGAAGCCGCCCAGGTGTGGTATCAGCCCAAAGATCTGGAAAAAAATCTGAATGCGCAAAATCAATTTAATTATTTAATCATCGTTCGTGACAATACCATGCGTGGTGCGATTGTGAATTTCAAAAAATGGAAGGAGAAACTGGGTTTTGGCGTCAAGGTGGTAACCCTGGATTCGATCTTGACCCATGTCAACGGTGGCGATGATCCGGAAAGAATCTGGAATTTCCTGCAGCAAAATTATTCCGGCGAGAACTGGGGCATCCGCTATGTGCTGCTGATTGGCGATATTGATGTGTTGCCCATGCGCTTTCTCTGCCCCAACAACAATGGCTGGCCTTACAGCTCTGATTTTTATTATGCGAATCTCACCCAGAACTGGGATGTGGACAATGATAACCGCTGGGGGGAGCCAAGCGATGACAATCTAGACCCCACCCCGGACGTCCTGGTGGGCCGCATCCCCAGCAATTCGCCGGTGACCGTGACTTCCATCCTGAACAATTACATGAGTTTTGAACAAAATACCGGCACCTGGAAACGGCACGCCCTGTTCTCGATGGGCGTCATGGATTACAACAGCTCCGGCAAAACCGATTGCGCCGTGCTGGGCGAGAACCATCTCAAACCAACGATTTTTGATCCCAGAGGGTGGACCTACACCACCCAATACGAAAAAGACGGGATCAGTCCGTCCACATTTGCTTCAACCGCGGCCTTATCCGATAATAATTTTATTGGTGAACTGGGGCCGCAAAAAAATGGTGTCGTGAATGCGGTAGCGCACGGCAGTCCCGGAGGGATGGCCGGGCATGTGTGGTTTCAGGATATTAATGGGGATGGCCAATGTAATTACAGCAAAGACGCCAACGTGAACGAAGCCACCTACACCTGGTATAGCCGGATTGATAATATTCCGGCCAATGTGCAGTCCGTTGTTTTTTTGTGCGGATGCAGTACCGGCCCCCTCATCCGGGCGGATAATACGAAACTGGGCTCGTCCCTGCAAATTCTTCGCACCCCCATGCGCAGTCAGGGGAAAACCTACATCATTAACGGCGCCCCTGCAGTTATCGCTTCTACCGCGGGTTCAGACTACCGGCAAAACTGGTCAAAACCGCAGGATGGTGCTGCGCAGAGTCTGAATTACTATTTTTTTGATGAATTGATTAGCAAAGATTTACCGGCGGGTGATGCTTTTTATAATGCCATGGTTGATTTTGTCGCCAAACACGGCTGGCGGCGCGGTATTCGGGTTTTTAATTACTATGGTGATCCGTCAATTGGATTGAAGGGAATTGATTACCGGCCCGGTGGTACCGATGTGGTGATTCACGACAGCACCAACTGGGGCTTTGCCGCGGATAATGACGCGAATGGTGATATGTACGTGGCCGTCATTACCACCAGCAATAATCATCCCGGGTACATTCAAATCTACAAATCCACGGATCATGGCAGCACCTGGCTCAAATGGAATAGTATTACTTACCGCTCACCCATTTTTGATGTTGAAGTGGTGGTGGGGAAATGGGGTTCCGGTGAATTTGTGGATAATCGCTTGCTGGTATTTTATTCCACTTCCAGCGGAACGCAACATGTAAGCCGGTTTCCGCTGGCGGGTGGGGCGGCCCAGGATGTATTGATTTCATCTGAAGGCGGGCAGAATGCGGTATCACGAACGACGGCGGCTCGCGATCCAAATCAAAAAAACTTCAATGTCTATTTCGCTTACGAAGTGTTTGATGCAAACAGCGGCAATATAACGACCAAGGTTGCCCGTTCGCTGAATAATGGAAACACCTGGCAGGACTGGGATTCTTTTTCCGGTTATTCCACGCCGAGTATTGACGCGGGGGTGAATAAAAATGTTTATCTGGCCGTGCGTGGTCTAAATCTGCCCTATCATGTGCACATCTTTCGCAGCACCGATGCCGGGGAAAACTGGAGCAGTAATACCAATGTCACGCAAAATTTTGGGGCGGACAGTTACGGCCAACCCACGGTTGCGGCCTCCACCGACCCTGGCGCACCAACAGTTTGGGTGGCTTATCCCTTCTGGAAAAACTCCCGACATGATATTCATTATACTTTTTCAAAGAACAGCGGTGCCAATTGGGACAAAGACTATGTTCTGGCACAAAATACCGGACTTAGTAACACGGTTTATATGAAGGGTTTTAACGCTTATCCCAATATGTGGATGAACGTCGCGTTTATCAACACCTTTGCCAAACCCCAGGTTTACTGGCGCTATTCAGCCGGTACAACGCCTGATGCCTGGTCTACACCGCGAATTGTGAATGATTTTGAAGCGGCCGGTTATACCACCCAGCCGCCGCGATTGGTTTATTCGCCGGGTGCGGCCGGAAGTGGTAGTGGCGTGGTTTACGCGGGCACCAAGAAATTGTATTTTAGCGCGCCCTGGCTCACAATGGAATATGTTTTTTATGATGATAAACCGCCTGAAAAACTTAATTTGAAAATTATAACCGAAGAAAATAAAATTCGGGTAAATTTCGAGCTGAAATCTGCCCAAAATGTAGCGGTGAAAATTTACACTTCATTCGGCGAGCGGGTCAAAACATTGCATGACGCGCAGCTTTCGGCGGGTGAACACGCTTTGTATTGGGATGGGCGCAACAATGCTGGTGAGAACGTTCGGCTGGGAAATTATTTTTGTGTGGTTAAAACGGCGAACGAATCCGCAAATCAGGGATTTTATTGGCAACATGCGGCGCAGGAGCAATCCCATGCCGGAATATCAGATTTTAACTGGATGGAAATCGGTAATCTGGATAATTCTTTTGTGGTTTCCGACCTGGTGGTGGAAAATCCGGCCGTCCAGTACGCGACCACCGTCACCAGCGTCGACGCGAATCTAAACGAAGGTTGGGTTTTCCGCACCGAAAATGGTGGTGAAACCTGGGAGCGTCTCGGTGGACTCGAGGCCTGCTGGTCGCTGAGCTGTCTGCTTCAAATAAATGAAGAAGTATTGCTTGCCGGTGGTCTGGCGCTTACCGGGGAAGGTCCGCGGGGGGCCATTTACCGTTCCGATAATCGTGGGTATGATTGGGGTCCGGTGCTCTGGTTTCCAGATGGGGTGGTCACCGATATCATTCAAACCCGTGAAGAACAGCTTTACGCGGCTACTGGCTGGAATGGCTTGATTTTTAAATCAGAGAATGACGGGCATGAATGGTTCCCGATTGCAGAATTCGGCGAACAGGTTCACATTTACAGCCTGATGCAAGCGGCCAGCGGTGAATTATTTGCCGGGATTGTCCGCGAAGGAATTGAAGGACAAATTCTGTTTTCCGAAGATGGTGGGGCCGGGTGGAACGCTGCCGAAGGAATGGAAGGCGTCACCGCAGTGTATGACCTGCTGGATACGGAGGATAAAATGTACGCCGGCGTCAGCGGGGTGGACATGGGCTGCGTTTACCAAAGCGATAACCGTGGCCGCTCCTGGTACAAAACCGCTGAACTCACCAATACCGAAGTGAAAGCCGTGCATTGTTTACTGCAATATGTGCCGGAAAACAGTGACATTCCCATTTTACTCGCCGGCACCGAAATGAAACGCGGTCCGGCTTCTACCGAAGTTTACGCGAAACAGCAGCATCAATCAAACTGGCAAGTCTTTGGCGGTTCGATTGACATGGCCAACGCAGTGTACACCCTGGCCATAACGCCGCATAGAATCCTGGCTGGCACCGGCTTTATGTATGGAAATATTTATGCCTATGATTTTGATTGGGATACCGGCGTGGGACATCAAAAAAATAACCTGATTCCTCAAACCTTTGATTTGGCGCAAAATTATCCCAATCCATTCAATCCCCACACCGAAATCGCTTATCAATTACCTGAACCAGGCGACGTTGAAATCATTATTTATAATTTGCAAGGCCAGAAAGTGGCAACATTGGTGCGAAAAAACCAGCC
>Ga0180437_10005869_pt1 | contig 16631 bp, 18 predicted proteins | sample SS_ome_4_FD_132410 | JGI IMG/M metagenome (GOLD analysis project Ga0180437, IMG submission 132410) | Hypersaline lake sediment archaeal communities from the Salton Sea, California, USA - SS_3_D_1 metaG | ecosystem: Environmental > Aquatic > Non-marine Saline and Alkaline > Hypersaline >... | reverse complement strand
GGGCCAGAGTGCGGAGGAGAACCAGGTGTCCAAGACATCCGGATCCTGACGAATCTTCGTGCTCGAGCAATGCTGACAGGTTGACGGGTCTTCCCGGGACACCGTCATTTCCCCGCAGTCTTCGCAGTACCACACCGGAATACGATGGCCCCACCACAACTGTCTCGATATGCACCAGTCTCGAATGTTTCGCAGCCAGTGTATGTAGGTGTTCTCCCATTTCTTGGGGTAGAACTGTACCTCTCCCTTTTCCCAGGCTTTGAGGGCCTTGTCTGCAAGCGGGCGCATGCGTACGAACCACTGGTCCGACAGGTAGGGCTCGATCAGACTGTGGCAGCGATAACAGTGCCCCACCGTGTGCAAATGCTTCTCGTCTCGGACAAACAGGCCCGCTTTTTTGATATCTTCCACCACGCGCTTCCGGGCTTCGGCGACTTTGAGACCACGAAAGCTTTCAGGAACGTTGTTGTTCAGGGTGTTGTCCGGATTCAGTATGTTGATCCGCGGCAGATTGTGTCGTCTGCCGATGTCGTAGTCGTTCGGATCATGAGCCGGAGTGACTTTGACAACTCCGGACCCGAACTCCATGTCCACGTAGGTATCGGCCACAATCGGAAGAATACGCTCAGTGAGCGGCAGCATGGCGTGTTTGCCCACCAGATTCTCGTAGCGCTTGTCGTCGGGGTGTACCGCCAGAGCCGTATCCCCCAGCATGGTTTCCGGACGGGTGGTGGCGATTTCGATAGAGCCGCTGCCGTCGGCCAGGGGATAGCGGTAGTGGTACATTCGGCCTTCTATTTCCTCGTGCTCCACCTCGTCATCCGATATTGCCGTACCGCAGGACCAGCACCAGTTGACCAGGTAGTTGCCCTTGTACACCAAACCCTTCTCGTACAGGCTTACGAATACCTCCCGGACAGCCCGGGAAAGACCCTCATCCAGAGTGAAACGCTCCCGCTGCCAGTCGCAGGAGGAGCCGATCTTCTGCAGTTGCTGCACGATGATGTCGTGATGTTTATTGGTTACCTTCCAGGTTTCCTCGATGAATCGATCCCGGCCGATCTGCTCCCGGGAGGTGCCCTGCTGCCGCAGCTGCTTTTCCACCACAGCCTGGGTGGCGATTCCGGCGTGATCCGAACCTGGCAACCAGAGGGTCGGCTCGCCGGCCATGCGGTGATAGCGGATCAATACGTCTTGAAGGCTGTTGTTCAAACCATGACCCATGTGAAGGACTCCGGTCACATTCGGCGGCGGGATCACGATTACATAGGGTCGACCCTTCCTCTTCAGATCCGGAGCGAACAGGTTGTTGTCCAGCCAGAATTTGTACAGCCGGTCTTCGAAGCTTTTCGGGTCGTACGCCGGAGGTAGCTCAATCGCCTTCATCATGGGCGCACATTTTACAGGAAATCGCCTGCCGTGGCAACAAAGGTGTTTTCTGGATGTTTTTTGGATACCCTTGCAATAAACGCCCTGCGATTGTATATTCCCATTGAACCAAACTCATGCACCAGGAGGAGTGACTATGGCTGAATGGTTTCCGTTGACTGAAGTAGAGGGTCCTCACAAGGGTCATGGCAAGCACCTCTGCGTTGCTCACGTCATGAACTATATCCAGACGAATCTTTCGGATTATAAAGACCTGGTTCGAAACGGCAAGTACGTCTGTAAGCAGTGCGGCCGCGTGGCCGCCAGTGCCGACTACCTCTGCGATCCGGATTCCCTGTAGTCTCAAACCGTACTTTCTATTTGAGCGCAACAACCCCTCCCTCTGTCCGGTATTTCCGGAGGGAGGGGTTTTGTGTTTTATTTAATAAAATCGCCTTGAAGAATTGAACTTTTGTACTAAATTTGTATTAATTTTGTAGGCATTCACGAATGACTGGACCGAACAAGCTGATGCAGAAATCCGTGATGGAAGAATTCCCCAAGGTGGAACTTCACAGACATTTGGAGGGGACCTTTCCCGTCGAGAAGCTGCACCAGCTGTCTCTGAAGAACAACCTGGAAAGACCCCGGGATTTCGAGTCCTTCAAGAAAGAGGTCCAATTTCCTAAGGACTCCAGCCCGGATTTCCTCACCTTCCTGACCAAATTCCGAAACGATTGGTACCGCTCGCTGGACGATGTCTATTTTATCGCCTATCACTCGGTGAAAGAGTTGGTAAAGGACGGACTGTTCTATTGCGAGTTGCGCTTCTCTCCTGAACACTTTGCACTTGAGAATGACTTCGACCGTGCCCAAGTCACTCAGCTGATCGTCCAGGCCGGCAATACGGCGGCCAAGGAGGTGGGTCTGGAGATCCGTTATCTGTTGACCTTCAATCGGAGCAAGCAGACCAGCTCAGAGATGATTGAACTGTACAACCGGCTGAAGCGCCTCGAGATACCGGAAATCGTCGGGATCGATCTGGCAGGGGATGAGATCAACTATCCTCCCGAGCAGTTCCGGGATTTTTTTGCTCTGATCGAATCCGACGGACTTTACAAGTCTACAGTTCACGCCGGGGAAGTCACTCCCTCCGATCAGATCTGGGAGGCGATCCGGAATCTACACGCCGACCGGATAGGACACGGTACGAGCACGATAGACGATCAACCCCTGCAACAGTTCCTAAAAACATCGGGTATCGCCCTGGAACTTTGCATCACATCCAACTATCAAACCGGTTCCTGGGAAGATGAGCGCAACCATCCCATAGGAGCGTTGTACAGGAACGGCGTGCCGGTTACGCTGAACTCGGATGATCCTTTTATTCAGAATACCGACCTTACGGATGACTACATGAAAGCGGTAGAGTACTTCGGCTTTGATCTTCATGATTTGATACAATTGAATCTAAATGCGATCGGGGCCAGTTTTCTGCCAAAGGACAGGCGGGAAGGCATGCAAAAAGACTATTTGAAAAAGGTAGAGGAGTTCAAAGAACGCCGCTGCCTCGGAGGTGAGGGATGATCGTCCGGATTATTGATGTTCACGTGAACAAGCAGAGCATAGAGGAGTTCAAACGGATCAGTGTGGAGAATAGAGGAGGATCGATCCAAGAACAGGGGGTTCTGCGTTTCGATGTGCTGCAATCTGATACCGATCCGCAACACTTCATCCTGTATGAAGCATATCGGGATGAGCAGGCGACCTTGGATCATAAGGAAACGGAGCATTACCGGAGGTGGCGGAAGGCGGCAGAACCCATGATGGCCCGTAAGCGGGAAAGCACCCCCTGCACCCCCGTGGCGCCGACCGATCCCGGGGAGTGGTAGATGTTTCTGTACATCTTTCGTCACGGCGATGCCAAACCCAAGAACGAGGATCCGGAGCGGGGTCTCAGCGACCGAGGTCGGGAGGAGGTCAAGGCGATCTGCGATGTTTTTTCCAAGACGAACCCTCTCATCGAGGCGATCTGGCACAGCGGCAAAACCCGAGCCGAACAAACCGCAGGGCTGCTTGCAGCCAGTCTGATAATCGTTGACCGCGTCCACTCTCGAAGCGGTTTGAATCCCAACGATCCTCTGCCCCCGCTGTTGGGAGAACTGGAGCGTCAAGAAACGAATTTGGTGATCGTCGGGCATCTTCCCCAGCTGGGTAAGCTCATCTCGGTGTTGCTGCTGGGGGTGGAGCGGGAGCTGCTGGACCTCCCCTCTGCGGGGCTGGTATGCTTGGAAGGTAGCGGCGATTCCTGGCACTTGAACTGGTTTCTCACACCCGAGCTCTGCTGAAATCACATATTGAAATAAATATCTAATTTTACCCATTTTCAGATTGAATCAATACTCAAATTGTGTTATTTTATTCGGTATGACAGATTTCGCTGCCAGGTTGAGAGAACTTCGTGTTGCTGCGCAGCTGCGCCAGAAGGATCTGGCGGATGCGTTGGGTGTAGCGCAGACCACGATCGCCAACTACGAACAGGGTGCTCGATTCCCGGACGAAAAAAGCCTGCGCCGGATCGCGGATCACTTCAGCGTCTCTCTGGATTATTTGATGGGTAGAACCGATGTGAATCTGGTAGGCCAGGATGTGCAATATCCGCGCGGTTACTACCGGGACGAGGAAGAAACACTCTCTCCCATGAGTCCTCTGGCGCGGGAATACCTGGACCTGCTGTTGGCGGGAAAGCGAAAGGAGGCGAGCAAGCTGATACATGCAGCAGTCAAAGAGGGACGCGGAGTAGCGGAAATCTACAGGACTGTTTTCGAGCGGACTCTGAAGGAAGTCGGACTGCTGTGGATGCAGAATAAGGTCGATGTAGCCATGGAGCATTACTTTTCCGCCTCCACCCAGCTCATCATGTCCCAGCTGTATCCTTACATAACGGAGGCCTCGAGGGAGAAAAAAGACGCGGTGTGTCTGACCCTTGCCGTGTGTGGTGAGTTCCACGATATCGGAGCGCGCATGGTCGCGGATTTCATGGAGATGGACGGATGGAAGACCTTTTTCCTGGGCAACAATCTCTGCAATGAAGATATCGTGAAAGCGGCGGTGGACCACAAACCTGACATACTCGCCCTTTCGGCTACTATGTTTTTCAACGTGGAATCGATTGCCCGGGCTATTCGGTCTATCCGTGCCGTCGAGGGATTGAGCAATCTGGTTATTTTGGTTGGAGGCCGCCCCTTCAATCAGGATCCCGCGTTGTGGAAAAAGGTCGATGCGGATGGCTTTGCCCTCAGCGCAGACGAGGCGGTGAAGCTTGCCAACCGTCTTCTAAAAAAGAGAGCCGATTCCCCTCATGCTCTATCCGGTCAAGAGACTCTATAGGCCCGAGTTCTTCCAGGGCAATCTGCACCTTGGCCGGCCTTCCCGGGAGTCTCTTTGGCCGCGGATGATGTGCACCGCTTCATCCAGGTTCTCGGCGGCTCCACCAGATCCTCCCGGTATCACAGGTTCGAGCTCGGGGATTTTTCCTGCGACCGAAATCAGTTTGAAATCGTCCTCGGGAAAAACCGTTTCTCCTTGGATGGCATCCACGTTGATCTGGACGCCCTGTAGAGAACATGTCATTTCTTCGTTCGGGGAATGAAGGTGCCTGTTTTCTCTTTGTACTCCCTGTAGGAATCACCGAACCGTTCGATTAAAAAACGTTCCTCCCGAACTCGTCGCACCGTCATGAGCATACCGATGATCGCCACACCGGTCACGCCGATCACCCAGTTTTCCGATATCAGGAACGCGGATACAAAGAGAACGAAGTAGGCCAGGTACATCGGATGGCGGATCAGAGCATAGGGCCCCTCCGTGACGATGTTGTGATTGTTTTTCGGCGCCAGGCCCGTGCTGAAATTCCCGCCCAAAGTGCGATGGGACCAGGCGAGCAGCAGGAGGGCTATCACCGCCGCCACCGCTCCCATGATCCGTGTTGCCAAAGGCAGGCAGAGATAACTCCACGGGTATCTTCCGGGGAAGAAACAGTATTGGAAAACCGCAAGCAGGAGGGGTACGCCAACAATCGAACGAAACAGAATGTATCCGAGCGGCTCTTTTGAGTTGTAGAGGGGTTCCCGCAACAGACCCGAACGTATCCTGAAATAGAGGCGCAAAGCGGTTAAGCAGGAAAAGACGCAGATAAAAACAACACGAAAGAACAAATCACCCATGAATAGAATCAGTCGGCCAAGAGGGCGTTGACGCGCCGCAGGTAGCCCTCCATGTCGAACTTTCGGCGCAAACCCGAGTCCGCCATGTAGCGGATCTTGCCGAAGATCAGCCGCTCCTTCCAGGGTCGGTCGTGCTTGCCGAAACACCAGGCCACACCGGCGTAGGAGTTGGGATCCCGCCCGTCGAGCAAGTAGCGGTTGTTCAGATGTAATGCGGTCTCGTAGGCCTGTTCCGGACTTTCGCTCCACTCGAGGATCTTCTTGCCCCAGTACATACGCATGTAGCCGTGCATTTTTCCGGTCAGCCGCATCTCCTCCGTGGCAGCATTCCAGTAAGGATCATGGGTGTCCGCCGCCTCCAGCTGTTCCCGGCTGTACAGATGAGGACGTTCGTCCTTCCTGTGTTCATCCAACGTCCTCTTCGCCCACTCCGGCAGGCAGGCGTAGCTGCTGTACTGCCGTTCGTAGAACGCAAAGTTGAAAGCCAGCTCCCGGCGCACGATCAGCTCTTCAAGAAACGCATCCTTGGCTTCCCTAGGCGTTCCCCGGGCCGCCTTCACCGCCAGGGCAACTGTTAGCGGACTGATCTGCCCGAAGTGCAGGTACGGGCTCAGGTTGGATTGGTGATCCTGAGCAGGATCGTTGCGCAGGCTGTGGTAGTAGCGCAGGGAGTGTTTGCAGAACTGCTCCAGGCGGTCGAGTGCGCGGCTGCTGCCGCCCTTGAACTTGACGGCGGGCTGCACCGATCTGTCGATGCTGAGCCTGCCGATCAGCTCCTTGTCCAACTTGATCGCACCATCGATGCGTACGCCCAATGAATCCCTTCGGGGAGCGTGCGGTGGATCACCGGCCACCAGATATCGATCCCAAATTCTGTGGATCTTTCGCCGAATCGTTGCAGCGGCCCACTCGCTCTTATCGGACACCTCTTCGATCGGAAGCACCACGTCCCCCTCGACCTGCCGCACCGGGCAGGGTGCCTGCTGCGCTGCCGATGCCCGCCAGCTGCGCTGGTGGGCCAGGTAGCCCCGGTCCGTTACAAGCAGCGCGGCTTCCGCAGCCATTCGCACAGCCGCCTCATCCGGCTCAGCCTCCAAAACAACGAGTCGGATACCGAGCTTCTCCAGCTCCTGCTCTACATCCCGGAGACCCTCGATGAGGAAGGTGAAGTGGCGGAGGTTGGCCTCCGGGTATCCGTCGGTCAGGCCGAAGACGCCCAGGACGGGTAGACCGAGCTCGTCCGCCTGCTGAATCGCGTACAGGAGCGCCGGATTGTCGGCTGCCCGCACCGATGCTTGCATCCAGTACAGCACGTAACCGCCTTTTTTAATCGGCTGATCGTTGAGCTGTTTGATACGACTCGGATGGATCATTGCGCGCTGCAGCCGGTGACGCCGGCTTGCCGCTCCTACCGGACCGTGACGCCCAGGGATACGGAGAAGGCGTGCAGCCAGTTCTTTACGTATCCGTCTCCCGGGCCGGGATCATCGGTACTGGTTCCTTCCGCCCCTCCGGCCAGGTAGCGCAGGTTGAGAAACACGTCCACCGGCGGCCGGGGTGTGAACCCGGCTCTGAGGGACGCATCGATGATAGCACCCACGAATCCCGGATCCACCTCGGTGGATCCGGTGACTCCGCGCCCGGCCGCGTAGATGCCGTCGATCTCGGTGCCCAGCCAGAGGAAGTCGCCCAGGTAGTACTTGGCCCTGAACTTGAGGGCCGGAACCGGCCCTATGTCTCCCTCTTCACGGAGTTGGTCTGAAGCACCCTCTTCGCCTGAAAAGGTGATCACAGCGTCCCGGATCTGCAGGGAGGCGCCCACGGCCAGCTCGTTCTTGGGATCCTTGAAGAAGTCGTAGAGGTAGCTGAGGCGGTAGAAGTCGAAGCCGTAGCGAAGCTCGATCGGGGTACCAACGTCGAAATCGGCCCCATCCACTATCAGACCGCTTGAAGGTACCAGCACCTCTGTGCGTATGTCGATCGGCTGGACCAGGAACACCAGCCGGTGCCGGGATCCGAGCAGGATGTCACCGCTCAGTCGGCGGAAGGGAAACCAGACGTCCTGGCCCCCGTCTTTGACGTAGTCGAAGTAGGTCCCGGATTCGCTGAATTGTATTTTGTGGTAGAAAAAACCGAAGAATCCGATTTCAACGGTCGACTCGAAGCCGAAGAAGCTCTCGGGACTGTTGAAGAAGCCGTAGTCCTGAGTCGGGGCAGGGACGGTGACGCCCAGAAGGCCGAGTAAAACGAATAGAACAATAGCGGTAAAACGTACTTTTTGCATGATTTTCACTCCTAGTTGATGCTCGATTCTTCCTAAAATATGGACTTTTGTGGATTAATGCAAGATTATAAGGACTGGGAGGAGTAGCTGGATGAAGAGAACCATGCCCGTGTTCGCCATAGCCACCCTGTCAATGATGCTCTTTGGCCGCTGCAGCGGCGGGCCGCCTTCCAATATCGGTTTGAAGGACGGAAAGCTGTCTCCCTGCCCCAAATCGCCAAACTGCGTTTCCACCCGGAGCAGCGATCCGCAGCACGGCATCGAGGCATTGTCCTTCCGTGGTTCCAGATCGGAAACCATGGCGGCTATCCTCGCGGTGGCGGGGAAGATGCAGCGGACCACGATCGTCACTCAACGTGAGGACTACCTTCATGTGGAGTACAGGACCAAGATGGGCTTTGTTGACGATGTTGAGTTTCATCTCGACGAGACGACCCAAACCGTCCATTTCCGTTCGGCCTCGCGGATCGGATATTCGGATCTCGGAGTGAATCGAAAACGCATGGAGGAGTTTGCGAACCGGTATCGGGCGCTTCCGCAGGAATTTTGACAATTCACTCAATGTGGATATATTGAGTGCGGAATGAACACAACCGAAAAGATCCGACAATATCTGGAATCCGGCGGCAGAGTCGACGGGGTAGAGCGGGTAGAGTTTCTGGCAGCCGGGGAATACAACGAAAACTACCTGGTCCACGGACGGTCGGGGAAGTACGTGTTTCGCATCAATCACGGCAGTCAGCTCGGTCTTGATGACCAAATCGAGTATGAGTTCAAGGTCTTGAAGGCCGTGGAACCCTCCGGGGTAACGCCTAAAGTGTACTTTGTCGACGTGGATGCCGACGGATTCGGAAAAGGCGTGCTGTTGATGGAGTACCTCACAGGGCGCGCCCTCGAGTACCCTGCAGATATTCAGAAGGCGGCCGGGGTGTTCGCGAGCATCCACAGGCTTCCCGCCGCGGAAGGTCTGATCGTTCAGAGCAACCCGATCGAGGCGATTGCGGAGGAAAGCTACGGTTTGATCAGCCGCTTCTCCGATCACCCTCTGATCAGCGAAAAGGCGCATCTGCTGCGATATCACGATAAGATACTGGCTCTTTCCGAGAACACCAGGGACTATTTCACCAACGAAGAGCTCTGCATCGTAAACACGGAAGTGAACTCCAAGAACTTCATCGTACAGCCGGAAAAAACCTACCTGGTGGATTGGGAAAAGGCGGTTGTGTCCTACCGGTACCAGGACTTGGGGCACTTCGTCGTTCCGACCACCACATTGTGGAAGGGTAACTACGTATACAGTGAAGAGGAGAAACTTCGTTTCATCCAGTACTACATCCAGAACCTCGATCTCGACTTGGATGTGAAGGAGTTGTTCGAGAAAACCAAAATCCTCGAACGCACGATTCTGCTGCGGGCGATCAGCTGGTGTTTCATGGCCTACTACGAGTACACGCGGGAGGAGCGAACCCTGCGCAACGCGGATACCTTCGCGAAGATCCGGGATTACCTCAACGATATCGAATCCTTACTCGATTGGTAAGATTTTAGAGCCTCGCTGCATCACTGGAATGAGATACTTGTAATCTTTCCGTGATCTTTTTGTGATCGAGATTAGCTACTTGTAAACAAATAGCTGTCAAAGAGTCAGGAGTGTAAAGCGATGAAACACAAGAGTATCGTAATCCTCATTATTGTCATCGTTGCTGCGGCCGGACTTTGGGCCGGCGGAAAACAGGAACGTACCTTGCCCTTCGAACAGCGCTACATGTCCATGAGCTGGGATCAGATCGTCGAGGAAGCCCGGGGTCAAAAGCTGTACTGGTACATGTGGGGCGGATCGGATCTGATCAACAAGTTCGTCAACGGATACGTGGCCGAGCGGCTCGAAACGGAGTACGAGGTCACTCTGGAGATGGTTCCGGTAACGGATGCTACGACCTTCGTAAACAAGGTTCTGGGGGAAAAGCAGGCCGGCCGGGACAGCGGCGGCTCGGTGGACGTGATGTGGATCAACGGGGAGAACTTCCGCACGATGCGGGAGGCGGATCTGCTGTTCGGACCCTATGCGGATAGACTTCCCAACATGCAGTACGTCGACGCGACGGATTCTTCGATCGCCAATGACTTCGGATACCCCGTGGAAGGATACGAATCTCCCTACGGCTCGGCCCAGGTGGTGATGGTATACGATTCGGCAAGAGTTCGACAGCCGCCCCGGACGATCGGGGAGCTTCTGGACTGGATCCGGGCCAATCCCGGGAAGTTCACCTACCCTGCGGTCCCGGATTTCACCGGTTCGGTGTTCGTCCGTCATCTTTTCTACCACGTGGCCGGGGGGTACGAAGATCTGCTCGGCCCCTTTGACCAGGAGCTGTTCGACGCGTTCGCCCCCAAGCTCTGGACGCTGCTCAATGATCTGGAGCCTTATCTCTGGCGGGAGGGCAACACCTACCCGGAGACCCATACCAAACTTCAGGACCTGCTGGCCAACGGCGAGGTGTACTTCGACGTGAGCTACAACCCCAGCGAGGCGGCCAGCCTGGTTTCCCAGGGTCGCTATCCGGAGAGCGTGCGGACCTTCGTTTTCGATACGGGCACGATCGGCAACACCCACTACGTGGCGATTTCCTACAACTCCTCCTCCAAAGCGGCGGCCATGGTCCTTGCGAATCTGCTGCTGGATCCGGCCCTTCAGCACGAGAAGGGGCGTCCCGAGGTTTGGGGTGATTTGACGGTGCTGAACGTCGGGGGGCTGCCACAGGAATGGCGGGAGAAATTCATGAGTTTGCCCCGTCCGCCGTCGGTGTTGCCGCCTAATGTGCTGTCCAGCCACAAGATTCCGGAACTTCAAGCGCCCTGGTTAGAGGCGATCGAGAAGGGCTGGACGGAGAACGTGCTGCAGAAGTAATGAACAACGGGCTGTCCCTCATCATTCTGCTTGCCCCGGCTCTGGTCGTGATCCTGGTTTTGTTTGCCGGGGGATTGGCTCTGGGTCTGTCCCAGAGCCTGGGCTACATGCCCATCATTGGGGCCTACGGATTCAGTCTTGATGCCTACCTCGAGCTACTGCGCAGCCCCGGCTTTGTGCCCTCCCTCCTGCTGACTATATTCGTTTCGGTGACGGCAACCGCTATTGCCGTGACTTTGGCTGTGATAACCGCCCTGAGCTTGAGGAAGCACTTTGCCGGAAAGAAGCTCATCTCCTTCCTCTACCAGTTCCCGTTGACCATCCCTCACCTGGTCGTGGCCGTGGGAATGATGATGCTCATTTCCCAAAGCGGGTTGTTGGCCCGGGCTGCCTACAGGGTCGGTATGATCGGCGATTCTTCCCAGTTCCCCGTCCTGGTGTTCGATGATCTGGGGATCGGAATCATTCTGGTGTACGTCTGGAAAGAGATACCCTTCATCGGATTGATAGCTCTTGCCGTGCTGCAGTCGATCGGCAGCGACTACGAAGAGCAGGCCAGAACCCTGGGAGCCAATGCCTGGCAGACCTTCCGCCACGTACTCCTGCCGCTCATCGTTCCCGGCATCCTTCCGGGATCGATCATCATATTCGCCTACACCTTCAGCAGCTTCGAGGTTCCCTTTCTGCTCGGCAAGAGCTATCCCGCCATGTTGTCCGTGCTTTCCTATAGATTGTACATCGATGTGGATCTGGATGCCCGGCCTCAGGCCATGGCCATGAGCATCCTGATCGCTTTTTTTGTGCTGATCCTGGTTGTGTTCTACAGGCGGCTCTCCCAGCGTTTCGTGCGGAGGTCTGTATGATCGGTGACCGGCGCAGCTTGAGAGGATGTACGACTTGTACGCGGGTGGTCCACCTGATCGTGATCGGAGCCATCGTGGGGGGCGTGCTGCTGCCTATCATCCCGCTGGTCGCCTGGTCGGTCAGCCACAGCTGGTTTTTTCCGGAAATCCTGCCCTCGGAGTTGAGCGGCAGGGCTTGGGCGTACATCGGCTCACCCCTGTCCAAGGTGCTGAGCGCCTTAACCAACAGTTTGCTGATCGCAGGGCTGGTCACCGCTGCAGCGGTCCTCCTGGGTATCCCGGCCGGGAGGGCCCTGGGGTTGCAGCGCTTTAGAGGCAAAGCTATTTTCGAGTTCCTGATCCTGGCACCGATCATTGTTCCCGGTCTGGCGGTGATCATGGGAATCCACGTGCTGTTCATCAAGCTGAGGCTGGTGGATACGCTGTTCGGGGTGGCTCTGGTGCACCTGCTTCCCAGTCTGCCCTACATGATCATGGTGATGTCGGGAGTGTTTGCCAACTACAACGTGGAAATCGAACAGCAGGCCTTCTCTTTAGGCGCCGGAAAGATCCGGACCTTCGTTCATGTGACCCTGCCCGCCATTCTGCCGGGAATCGTTACCGGTTCCCTCTTCGTGTTTCTGATATCCTGGAGCCAGTATATCCTCACCGTGCTGATCGGCGGGGGAAGGGTGATCACCCTTCCGGTCCTGCTGTTCGCCTTTGCCGCAGCGGGAGACAACGCCGTGACGGCGGCGTTGTGCATCGTATTTCTGGCACCTGCCGTTCTGATTTTGGTGTTTACATCGCGTTACCTCTCCGGAGAATCCGGAGCCATGGGAGGTTTTGGTAAATTATGAGTTCCGTTATGTTGCAACGACTAAGCCACAACTATTCCGGATCACCACTGCCGGCGGTGGACAGCATCGACTTTTCGATACAGAAGGGGGAGCTGGTTTCGCTTCTCGGTCCTTCAGGCTGCGGAAAGACGACCACCCTGAAGCTGATCGCAGGATTGTTGAAGCCCACCTCGGGAGAGATCTATTTCGATGATTCCAAGGTGACGAATGTCAAACCGGAGCATCGGGAAGCGGTGATGGTGTTCCAGAACTACCTGCTTTTTCCCTTCATGAGCATAGAGGAGAACGTCGGATTCGGGCTGCGCATGCGCCGGTTGAACAAGCGCGAGATCGCCGGGCGGGTACGGCAGATGCTGGACCTGATGGGCCTGGAGGATTTGAAGGATCGTAAACCGTCCCAGCTTTCCGGGGGACAGCAGCAGAGAGCTGCGCTGGCCAGGGCACTGGTGCTGCAGCCCAAAGTGCTTCTCCTGGACGAACCCCTGTCAAACCTCGATGCCCATCTTCGGGACGAGATGCGGGAGTTGATTCTCTCCATTCAACGATCTCTCGGCGTAACCACGATTTTCGTGACCCACGACCAGGAGGAAGCGGTACTCTTGGCCGACCGGATCGCCCTAATGTTTGACGGAAAGATCCAACAGATCGGGAAGAGCAAATTGTTTTACGAGAAACCGGCCAGCCGGCGGATCGCCTCGTTTTTCGGCAACAACAATTTTCTAACCGGATTCAAAGAGAGGGGATGGGTTACCAGCAATGTTGGAAAGTTTCGGATCCAATCGGAGGCAGCGGACGGACCTGTCACCCTGGTGATTCGTCCGGAATCAATTCTCCTGGGGGATCAGGGTATAAACAGTTTTACCGCCCCGGTGAAGCGACAGATCTACATGGGTACGCACAATCGCTACCGGATCGAAGTTGATGGTGCGGATTGGGAGGTCATCGCGCCTGCGGATTCTCACGTCTCCTTGGAGGGCGGGCGAGTGCCCTTTTCTTTGCCCCCCGAGAAGATCTGGGTAATGCCCGAGCAAAGGAACTAGCTGCCCGTGGATGTCTCACCCCGATGTTCGATCGTCATTCCCGTGTACAAGGAGCAGGAGAATATCAACATCTGCCTGCAGCACCTCTGCAGGCTACGGGGGATCGAAAGCAGTGAGGCCGTCGTGGTCGACGGAGACGGCGGTTCTACCCTGAGGGCGATTCGCAGGCGAGATTTCCCCTTTCGTCTGGTCGAGATCATTTCTCAGAGGGGCAGGGGAGTCCAGTTGAACGCCGGAGCTGAAGCCGCCTCGGCCGCGTGTCTCCTGTTCCTTCATGTGGATACGCTTCTGCCTAAAGCGGGGCTCGCCCTTGTGCCCAGGACCCTGAAGGACCATGACGCCGGGGCTTTCGCTTTGGGGGTTATCGGTGCAGGGCCGCTGTTCAAAACCTGGCTGGCCTATGTCAACGTCCGCAAGCGCCTTTCCTTCACCCCCTACGGGGATCAGGCCATATTCATGACCCGGGATACCTATCACCGAGTCGGAGGATTTCCGCAGATCCCGATCATGGAGGACGTAGCCATGACCGATCGTCTGAAACGTGCGGGGTTTGGTTTGAAACTGCTTCATTCCAGGGTTCTTACCTCAGCCAGACGGTGGAAGAACAGCGGCTATTTCCTCAATTTCTTGAAGAACACCGCCCTGTTTACCCTTTACAGGATGGGGGTTTCTCCGTGGAAGTTGGCGGGCTACTACAGGCACAATTCTGACAAAATAGGTAAGATTGATCGATGACCGATCGTCTGTGGTGCATACGCGGCAATTTAGGAGTTTTAGGATGAAGAAATACATAGTTCGGCTGATTATCTTGGTGGTGATCGTAGCGGGGATATTCTCACTAGTTCGTTTCACCCCGGTGGGGGATTATCTGAATCCCCAGATGCTGCAGGAAAACAAAGAGGCTCTGAAAGGTTTCGTCGAGAGGAACTATCTTGCTTCGGTCCTGGTGTATATCGTGGCCTATATCCTGGTAGTGGCGCTGTCCATACCCGGGGCAATGTGGTTGAGCATCGGCGGAGGGTTCTTCTTCGGCGTGGTGTTCGCTACGATCTATATAAACATCGGCGCCACAATCGGTGCCACCATCGTGTTTTTGGCCGCACGTTTCTTCCTGGGGGAGATGATCCAAAACAAGTACGGAGACAAATTGGCTAGGTTCAACAGAGAGGTCGAGACGAACGGCAGCAACTACCTGATCACCCTGCGATTGATCCCTGTGTTTCCCTTTTGGATGATCAACCTCTTCGCCGGGGTGACCAAAATCAAGCCGCGCACCTTCATCTGGACCACGAGCCTGGGAATCATTCCCGGCTCCGCGGTGTACGCCTACGCCGGCTACGCGATCAACGATATCGGTGAAGGGGGTATTCCCAAGAACATCATCTTTGCCCTGCTTCTGCTGGCGGCGTTGAGCGCCGTGCCCCTGGTGGTCAAGAAGATCCGCGCCAGGAGAGCGAACCACGTTACCGAGATCGAGGAAGGTAATAAACCGACTCAGGCTCCCGCCGCTCAGTAGATTGGGATGACCGTTTCAAAATCAGATCGAGTCGTTCTGTTTCTCAAGAGCTTTCAGGCGGGTCATGTAAAGACCCGCCTGGCCGCCAGGGTCGGCGATCGAGGCGCCCTGAAAGTATACACGGCCATGGTTGCCGATCTGCTGACCAGGCTCGAACCACTGCGGGATGTGCTTGTTCCATACGTCGACACGTTTCAAGTCGACACGCTTGCTGATCCGATCGATTATCCGCCAGTCGTTTCGTCATGGCTGTCTCGAGGATTGCTCAAGGTTCAACGGGGGGAGGATCTGGGAGAGCGCATGAGCAATGCCTTCAGGGAGGTCTTCGCAGCAGGTGCAGAACGGGCCGTTCTGATCGGCTCGGATATCCCCCAAATCAACAGCGATCTGCTGAAAGGCTACCTGGTAGCTCTCCGCATGTTTCCGATGGTCCTGGGACCTGCGGCAGACGGAGGGTATTATCTGATCGGATTCGAGCGGGAACACTTCGATGCGTCGGTATTCAGGGGGATCGAGTGGAGCACGGAGCGGGTCCTCGATCAAACCCTGGACAAAGCACGCTCCCGCCGGCTGCCCATCCATATCGGTGCGGAGCTGCAGGATGTCGATACCGCAGAAGATCTGGAATCCCTACTCTCTACCGGTCTGTACGCCGGTTCCCTCGCCGAGGTACTGGAGCAGTATCTGGTTCGCGCCGAAGCCTGAGTGCAATTTGTGAACGTATTTTGATCCGGGCGGCGAGGTTCGGATTTTTAATGCGTGATGCAACCGCCGGGTTCGCCCTTCCATTGAACAGAGTCACTCACCGGTTTATTCTTGTCTTATCCCCAATGGGAAGGAGGCGTTTATGAATAGGCGGATTCGACGCTGGATCGTCCTGTTACTCATGGTGGCGGCTATAGGAACTCCGTTGTTTGCCGACATCCAGCAAAGCGTACTCGACCTGCTGACCAAGCTTTCCAGGGATTACGTGCAATACCGGGAGGAAATATATTTCAAAGTTCCCCTGGCCGTTGTCCCCTTCGTGAACTCCGGTCCGCTGGCCAAACAGCACGAGATCGGAGCGGTGGTGGACGAGCTGATTCGCAGTGAAATTATCAATTCCACCTACTTTATTCTTATCGAGCGGGAGAATCTGGAACAGATCCTCGAGGAGATCGAGTTCTCCCTTTCAGACATGGCGGACACCAGCCAGACCGTAGAGGTGGGACAGCTGACCAGCGCCAGGATCCTCCTGGCCGGTAGCATCACCGAGTCGGGTTCGAGTTTTCTGCTCAACGGCCGGCTCGTCGATGTCGAAACCGGGGTGGTAATCGGCGCTCAAACGGTTTCGGTTCCCAGGGAAGAGCTGATTACCGAGGCTGAGGCTTTCAAATACGAATATGTCACCCGCTACGGCCTGGGTTTTCAAGCCCTGCTTGGCGGTGATTTCCCTTTCAGCGGTATTCCCCGTTCCGACACGTTCGAAAATTTTCCCTCTTTCCTCCATACCGGAGTAGGGGTGTCCTACCGTCCCTGGCGTTTTCTCCAGATCGCCGCCTCGATGAACGTAACCTGGACGGAGTTCCAGTACGGGGAGTTCAATCC
>Ga0180437_10005867_pt1 | contig 16634 bp, 19 predicted proteins | sample SS_ome_4_FD_132410 | JGI IMG/M metagenome (GOLD analysis project Ga0180437, IMG submission 132410) | Hypersaline lake sediment archaeal communities from the Salton Sea, California, USA - SS_3_D_1 metaG | ecosystem: Environmental > Aquatic > Non-marine Saline and Alkaline > Hypersaline >... | reverse complement strand
AGCAGGGTTATTTACGCCAAAAGGTACCAATACACGCTTATTGAGTATGACTTTATGTATATCTACTGATGTCGTTCTATATTCGTACGCAGAAATTGGGTACAAATTTTTTCCAATAATTGAAGGATTTGCTAGTGGTTTCTTGATCATAATATTAATTCTATTCCAGATCTTGTAGGCGGATAAATAGAATCACTTTTCAATATGTGACGTTTTGCCTCTACATAGAATATAATATAAAATATTAGGGGAACTAAAATAATAAAATAGATAATTCATTGAAATATATAATCATTAGAAAAATAATATATCTAACATCCCTCAGAAAAAAACAGCTGTCGATTTTTCGAAAATGAACACAAAAGAGGTTTGTAGCCATTGTAACCATTCTTAAGAAACCTTATGTGAAAGATTAAACACAATTCAGATTACAGTGTTGTCATATCTGTGACTAGACTTTAGGGTTGTTTCAGCTGGTAGGAGCGATTACAGCGATTTCTTCTATTTCAACACTACTAGGAGACCGGATATTGAGAGAGAAGAGATTGAGGGTGAAATTCGTATCGATGGCGATACTTGTTCTGCTCTTCTCTAGTATGCTCTTTGTGCTTCATATAGATCAGGTAGAGGCTAACCAGAATTCCTCAATTCCTAATCCAAACACATTGGTCTACGTCACTGATCACCAGTTTTCCACACTCGATCCATTTTCGTGGGGCGACCCGATGATAATATCCTGTTGTTATGACACCTTGGTGTCCTACGACAGAGGAAGAGTGGATAGGTTTCGCCCATTGCTAGCAACAGAGGTTCCCAGCCTGGAGAATGAAAGAATCACTGCTGATGGTCTGACCTACCGTTTCACCATCAGGAGCGACTCGCCTTTGACAGCCGAGGATGTCGAGTATTCCTTTGAGAGGGCTATGGTGTATAACTCATGGATTATCTTGTATCCTCTACTAGGGGTCGTATCTATTGTAGAACGGTTTTTGAATGGATCTGAATGGGACTGGACCCCGGCTGTTGACTTTGAGGACATAGACAATGCTGTTGAGACTGAAGGCAATGATGTCGTTTTTCATCTAGCAAAGATCTATCCTCCATTCATGCATCATATCGTTTCGAGTCGCTCCTCCATAGTAAACAAAGCATGGTGTATTGAGCATGGAGACTGGCCAGGAACTGAGGAAGCGTGGTTAAACTACTACGATTCGTATTATTATGATGAATCTCCACTTCATAGCGAAACTCCAGGGTATGGGCCATTCATGGTTGAAAGCTTCATTGATAATAAGATAGTGCTGGTCAGAAACGAGGATTACTGGAGAGGACCTGCTAGACTGGAGAGAGTAGAAATTCGAAACATTAACGATTGGAATGCTAGAAAACAGATGTTCTTAGAGGAGGGTAGGTCCTGGGAATTCGAAGGTACCGCTGATGTCTGCTCTGTGCCAGAAGAGAACTACTCAGAGCTCGAGGGTGTCGAGGGAATACGAGTCCATTTGGGACTGCCAGTATTGTTGTATAGTGCATTAGACTTCAACTATGCAATTGCAAATAACAGTCCCTACATCTGTAGTGGTGAGTTAGATGGAAATGGTATCCCACCTGACTTCTTCGGTGACATTGATATTCGAAAGGCTTTTGCCTATTCTATCGACTACGACACTTTCATCAATGAAGTCTATGCGGGAGAAGCGCTACATCCCGCAAGTCCTGTGATAGATGGACTTCAATTCCACAATCCCAATCAGGAAGGTTACATATATGATCTGGATAAAGCCCGACACCACTTCCAGCAGGCTTGGGACGGTGAGGTATGGGCCAAAGGATTCAATCTCACGTTAGTTTCCTTAGATCTAGAAGATGAACCAATGTGGGGGTGGTCTGATGTACATCCACTTTGGCGCAGATTAGTAGAAATACTAAAGGATACTATTGAAGCGATTAACCCAAAGTTCCATGTAACTATGAAGTATACAGAACTCTCAACAGAATTCTTAGATGAATTATATGCCAACGATATCATGACATCCTTCATCTCTTTTTCGACCGAAGAGCTCCCTGATTCACACAACTTTGTCGCTCAATTCATGTACAATTATGGAAACGAGTCATGGAACTCTCTTCCACAATTTTTCCAAGGATACAAAGATTCTACTGTTGATAGTCTGATTGAAGCTGGAATGCTCACAATTGACCCTGCAGAGAGGCAGACTATTTACTACGAGCTTCAGCGGATTTATCATGAGGACGTCCCAAGTATCCCACTTGTCCAATTGCTCACGCGTCACTATCAGCGTGACTGGGTCTGGGGATGGTACTACAAACCGGTAGTTGGAATGGATTTCTATGAGATGTTGAAAGGCACATGTCAAGATGCAACCAGGAACATTATTAGACATGTGTCAGATCTTGTTGATAGTGGTGCCTTGCTGGCTGATGTGGGAGACTCTTTGCTTTTCAAACTAGGGAGTGCGATTTACCTCATGGACATGGGGGACATGTCAGGGGCTCTACAACAGATGAGCGACTTCATTGGGCAAGTCAATGCATCGGAAATACCTGTGTGCAATGGAGATGAGCTCCTCGCTCTAGCACAAGAGATCATAGAGGCTTTTCCTGAGATTTCTCTGAACACCTTGATGGCTCGAGCTCTATCCCCTTCTATATTAGTATTAGGAGGAGGCCTGTTTATTGCAACTATAATTTTGCTGATGGACAGGAGAAAGATGAAAAATTTGAAGAAATTCATCAAGACAGAAGAGGCAGAGGTTCGTGTTTCGATCGCATACATATTTCTCTCTCGACTCAGAGAGTCAAAATGGAACCTTTTCAAAAGGAAGAAGGAGTCGGAATAGGTGATTTGACGATAGAGGGAATTCATTGTTGCCTAGCACAAAGACCACCTCTAGTATTGAGTTGAGCCTAATCACATATCATTTATATCCCGAATCTTTGTATCGAACATACGATTCAGCCGTCGTAAGGAACAGAGAGCAGTGTCGCACACAAATAGCTGTCTAAACAACGCCTATTAGCATTTTATCTGTTCTAATTCCGACACAACTCCAAGGTTGGAAGATGCATATGGTCACGATCTTTATAGTTGATGATGAGGCGATTCTTCACAGGCTCTATAAAGACGTCTTCAGCATCAAGGGTCACGAAGTCGTGGCTGACGCATATGATGGTGCGGAGGCTGTGGAGAAGTTCGTTTCTTTGGACCCCAAACCTGAGGTCATAATCCTTGACCATCGTATGCCAAACAAAGACGGCATGCAGACCATGCGAGAGATACTCAATATCGATCCTCATGCCAAGATTGTCTTCATCAGTGCGGATGCAAATGTACGGGAGCAGGCGATGGGCAATGGTGCTGCGAGCTTTGGTCTGAAACCAGTGACCATTCGACATATGTTGGACTTGGTTGAGAGTGCGGTCTCTGACTAGTGCCAATTAGTGGCTGAAATCAATCAAAACCCTAGGGGGCAGTACTGACCTGACAGAAGTACCTCATTCTGGTGTTGTCGTTGCGGGAGAGATTCCGCTCCTGAGGGTACTTCTGAAGATGGCTCTTGAGGACAGCGGATTTGATGTCATTGGAGAGGCAGACGACGCTCAGAGTCTGTTAGTGATGAGTCAGTGTCAGAAACCCTCAGTTGTCCTCATCGATTTCAACATGGAACAATCCGATCTCATTCGTCTGATTGAAGATATCCTGGACATTGACCCTGTCATAGCGATAGTTGTCATCTCTGACCCTATCAATGGAGTAGGTGAGACTGTTCTCTCAGCAGGTGCAAGAGCCTTCCTACAAAAACCATTCAGCATGTACGATATGACAGATACAGTACGGAAGGTAAAACCAATTTACTGACTCACTTATTCTGGTAGTCGCGCGTCGGGAAATGCAACAATCCCATTAGAGCCAATCTTAAACATCACCGCTCTCTGTTTGAACTTTTCAGAAAGACCAACACGTGCTGGTTGAATTCTATGTCAACAATACATCCTCGAAACCTATATTTCACGCTTTCACTAATCTTCGCGGAGAAAACCACTAGAAGCCTTTTGATAGTCTTAGATAGCGGACACGAAGAGGAGCAGGAACTAGCAGGCTCACCAGCTAATGGTGATAAGAAACGTGCAAGACGACCCAGTAATTCCAGAGTTCATGATGTACACGTCAGGTCTAGAGGCTACTGAAATTGCTGAGCTCCATAATCGAATTTCTACACATTCTCGGTCTAGCAGGGACCGTTTCATGCTTTTCACAGATATCCTAATTGAGTATGTGGGAAGTGGAGAGTGGAAAAATCGAAGTCCTGCCTTTCTCGCGATGTGCGCAAAAGCCTGCTATCTAAGGGGTATGTATGGGTATAACCAAGTTCTCGCAAAGGATCTGGCCAATTTGACTGCGAGAGGATATGCAGCTGCAGCTTATTGTCGACAGAGTCTGGATCCAAGATGGCTGAACAACCTTCGAAACATCACAAATCAGGCATGGCAGGCGAAAGATTACATAACTTTCGCTGAGTTGTCTGGTCAACTAGCCTCTGTTCTCATCGATCTTGGATATACTGACCATGCAAGTGAAGTTGCATCGGAGAGCATTGAGAAAGTCACCCAAGCAACAGCGAAAGACGCCAGTATTCGGTCCGCTGTTCAGGCAGCTCTTCTTCATGCAAGAGTAATCCTAGCATCCATCGCAGTCCATACTGATTCCAGAGAAGAGGCATTGATTCGACTTGACTCGGCGCAGGATACTGCAACACATCTAGACCACCAACTAGCTCTTACTGACATAAAGTTCCATAAGGCTCGTACACTAGAGGAGTTTTACGAACATGACCGTGCAATGAGCCTTGTAACTGGTGCTCTTCACACCTATGAGAGGATGGGTTATCTCCAGGGAGTCGCTGATGCGAGAAACCTTCGTGGTGTCATTCATCTCAATATGGGTAGACTTCAAGAAGCCAGAGACCAGTTTGAAGAGCTCCTGATTATTCAACAACAACTCAATAATCAGGTAGGTCTTGCTGCTACACTCATTAATGTGGGTGAAATTGATAGAACTCTTGATCAGGTTTCACAGATGGAAACCTACAACCGTCGTGCACTTGAAATCAGTCAAGAAGCAGAGTATATGAGAGGTATCGCAGTAGCGACAGTAAATCTTGGTGATGTTGCACTTCGAAAAGGTGATACAGAAGAGGCAATTCGACTCTATAATGAGGCAATTGCTCTTTCAGAAGGAGCTGGAATGCGCTCAACATTGACACTCACCCTCTTTCTTGCAGGTGATGCGAACTACATTCTCCAGAGATATGATGAAGCAATCTCCTGCTATAAGAAGGCAAAGAAGGTCTCCTTGGAGATTGACCACCTCCTTTATGGATTCAATGCTGATGTGAGCGAATTAATCACAGTCTGGGTTGATGGCAAGAGACCTAGTGAGAAACTCCTCTCAATGATACGTTCTTCAGTTGGTAAAGATAAGGACTGGTCTGACTCGCCAGAACTTAATCTGATGAAGGATGTCAGAAGGAAAGTATTGAAGGATCCTGCTTCTGATAGCGATCTCTGTGTTTTCTTTGATGGCGAGAAGAGTTTCGAATGTAGAGTTGAACGGATGGGTCTTCGTAAGGAGTGTTTTGGCAACCTTTACTGGATGGGCGGTCTCTGTCCCCATTTCAAGGAGTTCATCTCAAAGTTATGGAGATAGATACAAACAACTTTCTACACCAATGTGGAATTATCATGAAAGAGATTTGACGAAATGAGGTACATATTCTTGTATGGCGTTGAGTTGTCATATAATCCAATTGAATATGTCTCAAGTATGGTGAGTGAAAAGAGATCTGACTGGAAAACCATCTGGACCTGGTAACACTACTCTAGATCAAGTATGACCTCTCTCTCATCATGTGACTCTTCATTTTTCTCCGATGATTGAGAATGTGAAGCAAGCATACTTTCGAATAGTTTGAGAGCCTCTTTCACAGTGCTTGTCCATGCATCTTCTCGCTCTTCAACCGACTCGTCCATTTCTTGGCGAATCGGATCTATCATAGTTCTAACCTTTTGACAGGTTGCTTCATCCCATCTTGCATATTCCATGATATCTTCAATACGGCGGATTATCTGACTCCGAAGAGACGCAAACCTCATCCGTTCCTCTTCAAGATGTTCAAGTTGTCTGTTGACCTTCCCTAGTTCCCTTAGCAGTTTCCTCACTGCAGTTACATCTGGTCTTGCCTCTGGAATGATGAATCCCTGTGGTAGGAGAAGACGTCTTCCAGCAGCTCCATGACTGGTGAGTCGAACTACAAATGCATCTGGAAGGATTGTCGTAGAGAGACCAAAACGTATGTTGAGTCGATAGTACACTCTGTCAGGCCCTACCTCACTCTCGCCAAATTCCCTTTCTACGAGGCCTGCATCTTGCAAAGCTTCGAGATGCTTGAATACACCACGCGGAGTCAATCCTATTAACTTACTCAACTCATATGGATATCTTTCACCCTGTGATAGGAGTCGAAGAATTCTCCTACGAGTTTCATTTCCTAGAGCTTTGAAGACTTTGTCCAGGTCGCTTGGTCCTTCTTGCGACATCTTTTATCATCGTTCCTTTTGGTCATCTCTGACTATAGGTATTCTACTTTTTCCCATATCCCATAGAGAAAAACGAGCCATTCAATGTATAGAACATCAGGTTGCCAGAATTCAATTCCTGATGTTGATGTCCAATCTGGAAATACCTCTTGGGTTTGTTGATTTATTTCCATTATATCTTCTCCAGCAGTCCGTGGCTAATGTACCAATTGGTATCTTAGCATATAAGGATTGGTACATGACCATGGAATTATGGGCTGTTTCTCTCATGTTTATTCTGCTTGAGTGAGGGTGATGATGTTGATTCTTTAGGTGTGTGACCCCTGTACCTCTCCAGAATCGTATCCGCCTTCTCATAGATTGGTCCCTGTCCTGTGAGAAATCCTGTTGAGACACCATCCTTGGACTGGATGACTGGTCGGGTTGCCTTCATCAAAAGATATCGTAGAAACTCAAGATCTGTCACTTTTCTTCCCATTTTACGCTGATATCGCATTTTTTCTTCTTCCCAGGTCAAAATATCGTGTTCCGTTAGCCCTTTGAGCAGTTTGTTCTTGAGTTCGCCCATATTCCGCTCTCCGTAAGAGTTAACCAAGTTAACCAAAATCTATGCTATATCCTCTTGTGATACCTAGAGATTACGAATCTACTATGGTCGGACACGATGCCTTGGAAAAAATACATAAATTTCAAAAGGATGATTGCAATAATATGATTGAGGGATGTATTCATTGATACAAATCCCAACAGACGCGCTGCCCAATTTCCTTTTAGGACTATTCATCAAATATCTACCTGTTATATTTGTAGCAATAATCATCGTTTCAATTGCCGCGATCCTATACAATTCTCGGGAAATACCATCTGAGAAAGAAGAGAAGATCAGAAATATCCAGAGATCTAAGTATCCTGATTTCGAAATGTACCTTAATCGTGACATGCCTATTAAGAAACTTGATGAAGAATCATAGCTTTGGAAAAATCCGACCAGTTCTCTTTTTGTACTCCTCGTATTCAGCTCCGAACTTGTTAACCATCATACTCTCTTCACTCTGCATCCGAGCATATGTCAGAGGAACACCGATGAGCGCAAAAATGATGAGAGGAATATATGCAGTCAGAAGAATCATACCGAGATTGAACAGATTGTGGACAGAATACAATGGGTGACGCACTCTACTGTATGGACCTGAATCCACTAACCTTTGTTCAGTCTTTGTTTCAAGTGCATAGGAATAGTGCTTTCCCAGTGTTCGATGTACCCATGCCATTAGAGGTATAGACGAGAGTAATATCCCGATACCCAACCAATGGAGCCAGAAGGGGAATACCAAATCCGCCCATGCCATCCATAACGGTGCCCAAAGAAACAAGAGAATCAAAATGAGTTCAACCCAGGTGAGCACAACTAGGAGTATTCCTGTCCATCCCTCCTGCTTCATTGCTGCACGACGTTCCTCTCTGGACCGAGGTGCATTAGGGTTTCTAGTCTTCCTCACATAGTAGATTCTAACAAGCCAAAATGTCGCGAATATTGAAACGAAGAGGACTCTATAGACTAAATCAGTCATGTTTTGTCCTCATTATCCGTTGTTCTTGTCTTCTTCTGCTTCTTCCTCTTCCACCTTTATAGCAGTAGCTGCACCCTCCGTTGTCGGTGCTGGGGTGAACTTTGCTTCAATGGGCTTGGGTTTTGGTTTGTGATAGAGACTCTCAGAGCGTGTCTTTGTGAATTGAGTGACTGCAGTCCATGTAGCAGAACGATTAGCCAGTGGAGTCAATTTCTTGATCCGGAACATCACTATGGCCGCGAGGTCAATCAGGATGATGTTCATTCCAAGCAGCATCAATGAACCTAGACCTATACCAATCACAGTGAAGTTTACGTGAAGACCACCTAGAACAATCATCAACGCAGCATTGACAGCAGGGGGCATCAAGGCTGCTGAAATAGCAACACCAACAAGACTTGACATGTCTCCCTTTGTCACAGAAACTGCAACTGCAGGACCGGAGATTATCGCTACACCAACATCGATCCAGTTGAAACCTGCTCGCCGTGTGATTTCAGTGAGATTTCCTGCAATCATATCATCCTCTATTCCAGAAATGTATGTGGCCGACCCTGCAGCGAAAAGCATCAATGCCATGAAGATTCCAACAGTAAACGAGAGTCCTAAGGAGATAAGCTCATTCCTCGTTCCTTTAACAAAGAGTGCCCTGTCCCTGACAACATACCCCAGGGCTACGCCCAACATAGGTCCCATAAGTGGCGAGAGCAACATTGATGCAACGATCACAGTGGTATTGTTTTGGATCAGACCAAATCCCGCCATGGCTGCTGCAAGTATAGTGAATGCAATGAAGTCAAAGCTCAATGAGGCTTGCTTCTTGACGTTCTCATAGATCTCTTCAACCGCAAGGGTCGCATCTCTCTGGATTCTTGTTTCGCTGACCTCTTCTGTTTCTCGTGGAAGAGTCGCTTTTAGATCAAGAATATCGATGAATCCATATTCTACACCCACTCCTCTACTCTTCAATGCCTCAATGGCCTCATTCACCTGGTCGTCAGGAATCCTGAACTGTAGTAAGTGGGCATTATCAGTGTTGAACTTTGTTATATTATTGATACCAAGGGTATCTATAACGCAGTCATACACTACCTCTGTCTTCTCGTAGGGTACTATGATTTGCACCTGTTTCACAGACGCACAGCTCCCTTGTTGCTCTCGCAACTCCATGGTAACAGTATTAAGGATTTCTGGACATGCGCTTTTTCCGCTCTTGTAATACAATTAATACTTCATATACAGTATTTGCGCATCAATCATCAAGCTTTTCACTACTTTAGTTGTTTCAGGATAGAGAGGTACAAAGAATGGGTGCCGCTGAGGTCATTATCGTCCTTGCAGGGTGGTTTGTCGTTTCATTAACCGGTGCGCTTGCCCCTGGACCTCTCTCAGCAGCTGTTATTCAACAGACTAGCAAACATGGCAGACTTCATGGGATATTGCCCATGGTCGGTCATGCTATTGTCGAGTTGGGAATTATAGCAGCAATAATTCTGGGAGTTAGCTGGATGAATCTAACTCCATTTGTATTTGCCCTTCTAGCGGGTTTTGGTGGATTGATAATAATCATCTTCGGAGTACTAGCTATCAAAGAATACAAACATGACAATATTGAGTTTCAGGACGTTATTAAACAGGAAACCTCTGCAATTTCAGCGTTAGAGGCGACCACTCAAGGTGCCCTTGTTAGCATTTTCTCTCCATATTTTCTGATTTGGTGGTCGGGAATTGGACTATTGTTCATAACAAACCTTCTTGGAGCTCTCCAACTCGATGTTGGTACCGTATTTCTTGCAGGAGTGTTGATCTACTTTACTCACATCTCAACGGATTTTCTTTTTGGAGCTGTATTATCAGTAGGCACAACTTATGCCGATGAGAAAGTACAAGTTGAATCTAAAGCTGGTCGACTGAATTGGGTAAACATAGGAATTGGATTGTTTCAAGTGGTTCTTGGAATCTATTTTGTACTCCTATCTCTCAATAGCTTTCTTTTTGGAGTATATTAGCTACAGGTCCAATGATTCTTCTTATCAATGGTTCTAATCGATTTCATTTCTTAGAACTGTCAACACCACAAACCCGACGATTGCTCCTATAATAGTGGCAATTGTCCTCTCCAACAACATCAGTGGAAAAATTCCTACGAAGAGACTCGCCTCTAGTCCAAGAATAAAGACAGAGCCCATAGCCATCATTGAATGATCCAGAATTGCGCCTAAGAATGTGAAAGGTAGAAACTGCAGATACTTCGAGCTTCCTTCCTTCTCCAGATTAAACTCAATTCCCCTGACCTGAAGACCCAGCGCCACAATAACTGCAAGTATGTAGGGTGTCATAAATAACCATGCTTCCAACCGTGCCACTAGAAAGAGTACGATTATCAGCAGTAGGTAGATAGCTGTAACGAATGGACCTGGGATAATGGTGTTCGCCATTTTTGTGGTTTGATGAGTTGAGAGACCTACAAAGAACCCTGCAAAGGCAGGTCCAAGAATGATTGTAGGTACAACTATGTAGAGATTGAAGGGCATGAACATCAAGAGCATTGTTGCAAGAATCCCGCCTATAAGCCCAAAGACAAATCCTCTCACTGGACCAAGGACCAATCCAAAAATAGGAGCGATACATATTGCAAAACTGATTATACTTGCAGCACCTATGAATGTACTGAGTGGAATGACTGCAAGAACTGCATAGAGTGAGGCAAGCATTACACCAACTGCTACACGTTTCGTTTCACTCCTTGTTTCAAGCAGTTCCATCTGTTGTTCTTCAGAGGTTGACATATCTCTCCTATCCAGTTCAGCGCTGGTCATTGATAGCTTTATGACACTTTTGGTGGGCTAGAGCCACTCGTTATTGATATCAAACGAATGGTAAACGTTTTAGGTTGGCTTGCTTCACGCGGCTCTAAGCCGGAGGCTTTCGTCTTGAGTAGCGAAGAGACCTTTGATGTCATTGTTGTGGGTGCAGGTTGCCTTGGAGTTGCAGCTGCATATTATATTCAGAAGAACAGTCCTGATAAGAGGATACTTCTTGTCGAGAGGACCTTGGCTGTTGGGCAGGCAAACACAGCAATGAGCGCTGCTGCTGTGCGAAACATGTTCGCATCATCCACAAACCAACTCCTCACTGACACTTCAATCAAGTATTTTGAACATGTCCAAGAAGAAATTGGCTATGATTTGATGTTTGAGAAGACTGGATACCTGTGGTTGCTCAGTGAGGAGCAGTTCAATCATCATAGTGTCAAGGTCTGGATGGAGCGAATGAAGAAGTCAGGAATCAGCTACAAGGTCTACAACAAGCAAGAGCTCAAGCATATGATTCCGGGACTCAATGTCGATTTCACAGGAGATGAGGAGGCTGAGCTCATGCATCTCCAAGAGGTGGACTACGGTCTCTTTGGTGCTGACTGTGGAGTTCTGGATCCAACCAGATTGGTCGAGTACTACTTTGAGGAGTTCAAGAAAATCACTCACATCAAACCTCGCTTTGGAGTGGAAGTCAAGAAACTCCTCCTAGAGGCTGACCCAAAGCTTGACCTTCCTGGAGAGCCCTACGTCTGGCAAAAGAAGAAGGTGAAGGGAGTAATAACTGACAAGGGCATCTTCAGGGCAGATGTGGTTGTCCTTGCTACTGGTGCATGGACAAATCAACTGCTGGATCCTATAGGAATAGACAGTATGACAAAAGGGAAGAAACGCCAGCTCTTCGTCATTCATGCGGAGGATAAGAAGGAACTCCAGGCGCTATTAGAAGTCAAAGGATTCAATGAACTTGGGTGCATTCCCTTCACTATTCTCCCGTCTGCAGGTGTCTACTTCCGACCGCAGCTCCAAGAACACGGGTTCTGGATCGGGTGTGGAGACACGTTTGGTAGAGAATACAAGTACATCCAGACAGATGATGACATGGTCCCAGAGAGTGCATATTATGAAACCAGTATGTATCCCGTGCTCTCGAAATACTTTCCCGCCTTTCAAGGTGCAAGACCTGTGAACAGCTGGGCTGGAGGATACTGCTATAGTCCTGATAGGATTCCCTTCGTCTATCTCGAATGCGGAGTGCTCGTGGTCAATGGGGCAAGTGGTTCTGGAATAATGAAGGCTGATGCCTTGGGTCGAATTGCTGATGCTGTATATCGAGGAGTATCTGAAGCAGAGCTGTTTGGGGGCAAGAAGATACTCTCAAACACACTAAGCATCAAAGAACGAAATGTTGAGATTGAGAGTGTCATCATCTAGCTGAGAGATACTCATTTTATCTCTATTACAAAACCCTAAAAGGGAAATGCATTTCATTTTTTATGACCTACTAGGGTTCTGTATCTGTTTTCTGTGATTGTGATTCACAGAAAGAACCCTCTTCCAGGCAGGCTATCATCGATGGACGAAGACAATCCCCCCAAACGAGGTGGATCATATGAGCAGCGAGAAAGTAGAGAATGGAAGTTTCTCCATCATGGCACTGGAGAGTGGTATCAAGTATGCCACCCTGGAAGAAGCCCCTGACACACCGTTGCTTGTTGAAATTGTTGGAATTCGGCCTGACGACCTCGCTAAAATCTCTAAACATTTTGAGATTGACCTAGAAGACCTTCAAGATGTTCAAGACCTTGATGAGCGGCCTCGGCTGCAGATAGAAGACAAGTTTACTATGATGGTCTTTCGGGTGCCTGTGGATATTCGTCTGCAGGATAGAGAATATTCTACCAATCCGATTGGTATTTTCACAAATGGTCGAGATATTGTCGTGATTCAGAATGATACTGTTCCGTTGAGAAGCAAGAGAATTCGAAAGAGAGTGCAATTTGGGACCTCTGCTTCTGAGGTCATATATCGCTTGCTTGAGGTCATCATTGAGTCCTTTGAATACTCGCTTGATCTAATTGAAGAGACCATCAATAAGACTGAGGAGGACATTATGAGTGATATCTATCCCTCACAGCTCGAATGGTTCTTTCAACTCTCTCGCGATGCCATCTTCATGGAGACCTCCCTAAAGGCGAATATGAAGGTGCTACGACGCTTGATGCGATTCAATGTTGTTGGTCGTATGATTCTCGATGAGGACCGTCTTGAGGAGCTTGAGGTCGACCTGCAGCAACAAGTTGAGCTGAGTGCTATCTACCGTGAACTGATTGCCAATGCCATGAGTGCATATGACAGTATCGTCAGTCATAATCTCAATCGAGTCATTAAGACGCTGACCTCCATTTCCCTTCTTGTAACTGTCCCTACTCTGATTGCCAGTATCTATGGTATGAATGTGGGATTGCCATTTCAAACTGAGTCTGTGGCCTTCGTTCTTGTCATTCTCATTAGCCTCTGCATAACTATCCCTCTCCTTCTCATACTAAGGGAGAAAGGTCTGGTCTAACCTCCAAGTTCCTTAGCAAACATCTAGAGGTGAGAAGAATCGAACTTATTTATTCGAACATTTACATGTAAAATCATGAAAATAGCAGTTCTCACTAGTGGCGGCGATAGTCCAGCAATGAATGCGGCAATTCGGGCAATCACAAGAGTAGGAATTCATCGTAACTGCGAGGTCTTTGGCGTTTTTGGTGGCTTGCAGGGTATTCTCGATGAACAGTTTCATGAGCTGAACTCTAGATCAGTTTCAAGAATATTACATAGAGGAGGAACAATCCTTACAACTGGAAGGTCTGAGGAGTTCAGGACAAAGGAAGGTCAGAAGAAGGCTGCAAAGATCCTAACAGATCGTGGATTCGATGCTCTCATTGCTATTGGAGGTGATGGAACGATGCGTGCACTAGACGCCCTCAGTAATCACTGGAAGGGCTGGTTGATTGGACTTCCAGGGACTATTGATAATGACCTGTATGGCACAGACTACACAATAGGATTTGATACAGCTGTCAATAATGCTCTGGAGGCCTTGGACAAGATTCGAGATACTGCTCAGTCCTTCCAGCGTGTCTTTCTCGTTGAAGTTATGGGGCGCACTGCTGGATTCATTGCGTTTCATGTGGGTTTTGCGACAGGTGCCTCAGCAATACTCATGCCTGAAACACAGACAACGATGGAGGAACTTGCCCAGAAAGTCATTGTAGCGAAAGACAGGGCTAAATCAAGTGTTCTGGTTGTGGTCGCAGAGGGTGACGAATTAGGTAACGCACACCGGATTGCTGCTGAACTATCTGAGAGGATTGGTGAGAAGTGCAGAGTGTCTGTTCTAGGTTACATTCAGAGAGGCGGAAATCCAACGCATTTTGATAGAATCCTTGCCACCCGTCTTGGAGCCTATGCAATCGAGTGTCTTCTGAACGGAAAGCATGGAGGAATGGTTGGAGAGGTCGATGGGAACTTGATATTGACACCGTTTGAAGAGACTTGGTCGAAGAAGAAGCAAATTGATCAATGGATGCTCGGACTGCTTGACGAATTGGCAGGGTGAAGTTCGGCAGACTAATACGTGAGTTTGTACAGTTTTAGTTTGAGGTCAAGGTTGTGGTATTCAAACACCTTGCAGATTATCATCTCTGGGCAGGCTGGAAGATGAGAGAGCTTCTCAGTGGGTTGGATGCTGACGAATTCTCCCAAGAGGTGTTTGGAACAAGTCCACGTGAACTGGTGCAGCATATTGTCCTTGCTCTCGAGACCTGCTTCTACTTCATAGAAGATGAGAAAGACAAGTCAGTCTTTGACAGAGTGAAGTTGCTTCCACGTCAGGAGCTTCTCAAGCGATGGGAGGTCCTCGACACCCGGCTCAGTCATGCCATCGAAGAGATACCTCAGGACCGGATAATGGTCAAACACATCAAGGAAGAGCCTTTCGAGATTGATGTCATTGACTTCTTCATACAGTACTTACTTCATACCACCCATCATCGTGGCCAATTGGCAAAGGTCCTCAGCCACATGGGCTTTGAGGTTCCTGGGACCGATTATCTTATGTTCTTCGGAGAGCATGTATGACTTGGGTGGAGATAACGGAGAACACTGACAGTTCAATCTCATTTAGTATGAAGATCTGGAAATACCTCCAGCATGGTTTTGCTCTTGGAGTCTTAGTAGTCGGATTTTTAATGATTGGCATAACCATTCCCTACTTGGTATACCCAGTGTTTGCTATTGTGGGGCTTCCGTTATCCAGCGCCTTATTCTTTGGAGTTATCTTCATGTTATTAGGAGGGGTGAACCAAATAATGGCACTACGCCTCTGGGGCATTGAAGTTGAGCAAAACATCGGGACTGGAATGCGAGATGGTTTTTTTCTGTTTATTTTGAGTAATATCATCTTTGCACCAATGATTATTATCTTCCAATCGATGTGGAGATGGTGGTTATGGACTTCGCACGCTGTCAATCCGCTTGATGTTCTTGTTGTATTATCAATATCAACTCCAATCTATCTCTTAATGATGGGTTTCATAGGTGAGAAAGTTGCCATCTTTCTACATGTTGAAAAGGAACCAAAGCGACCTACCGATTTTCTTGAACATAGTCATGCATGTCCTCACTGTGGAAAGTCCTACTACTATAGTTCAGAAAAGACATTTGAAGGACAAGTCCAGTGTCAGAACTGTGGAGAGAAGTTTCCAATTATTTCTGACATATGAACAGAAACATATAATTCGAAGACTTTAACTAGCTCCACACTCTAACGCCCTTAAAGGTGGTATTCGGTGGACATAACAAAATCCCTCAATTGTAGGGAACTACGTAATTGCGATGTAGTTGACTCAAGTGGGCAGAAGGTTGGTCGTATCAATGACATGACCTTCACTTTCGATGGTCAGTTTAAGCTCGAGCAGTTTGTGCTTGCTGGGTCAGACTGGGAGGAGTTTCTTGAATCCATAAAGATGAAACCTGACAAGGATCCTCTGTTCGATGCGTCGATGATTCGTCGGATTGGTGATGAAGTGCATCTAGAATCTAATGTCAATACTCTTAAGACAACCCTTGATAAGGGTGCTATCCCCAATGGAGAGTTTCGGTGGTCTGAACTATCAAAGAAGGACATCATAGACAAGGATGATGTTTCAGTTGGAAAAGCCGTTGACATTGACTTCGACCTTGATGGCACAGCATCTCTGACTGTGGGTGGAGGCATGATAGAGGAAACTCTTGAGAGGATTGGCCTGAAGGATGATATCGACATTATCGTTCCTGCTGAGACAATTCATTCCATAGGTGACATGATCAAACTCAAAGTTTCAAAGGATGAGCTCAGACTCACTATGGACAAGGAGTTAGATACGCCAGCGGTTCGAGAAATCAAAGATAGAACTTCTACAGAACGTCACATAGTCAAAGTTCGTCTCTTTCATGGACCTATTTGATAAATCAGGAGAGAACTCATTCCCTGCCTATGTAGTAGGCTGTATGCGGAATAGTCGTTAGAAGAGATTCTATCAAATCTACAGATTTCATGATCAGCATCTTTGTGTTGCTGATTTAGAAACTTCCTGGT
>Ga0180437_10005863_pt1 | contig 16639 bp, 26 predicted proteins | sample SS_ome_4_FD_132410 | JGI IMG/M metagenome (GOLD analysis project Ga0180437, IMG submission 132410) | Hypersaline lake sediment archaeal communities from the Salton Sea, California, USA - SS_3_D_1 metaG | ecosystem: Environmental > Aquatic > Non-marine Saline and Alkaline > Hypersaline >... | reverse complement strand
GTGACTCAGTCGTGACTGACTCGTGAGTTGGCTCGGCTGCGGCGTCACCGTCCGACTCGCCTTCTTCTCGTGACTCAGTCGTGACTGACTCGTGACTGACTCTGCCGGAGTCGTCGGGCTTGGCGATCTCCGATTCGCCTCGGCGCCGGATCATGTTCGCCGTCAAGGCGTCATCGTAGCCGACGATCTCGGCGTAGCGTCGGCCGTCGTCTCCGACCCAAGCCTGGATCATGCCGAGCCCGATCAGCTCGTCGAAGAGTGCGACGACGTCAACGGCTGGGTCGAGGATCCCCGAGACGAGTCGAAGCGCCATCGGATCGGCCTGGAATCGTCCCCAGCTATCCGAGCCTATCCGAAGGCACAGATAGGTCAGGCGAAGCGCCGGGGCGGCTGAGATCAAGCGCTCGTCGCGATTGAGGCTGATCGGGACCGGAGTGTATGACATGCGCGCCATTCAAAGACCCTCCGTCAGATCCTCGATCCGGCATTCGAGCGCCGATGCGAGGGCCAGCAAGACGGGAAGCGTCGGCAAGACGGCTCCGGTCTCATACTTTGAAAGGTGCGACTGAGCCATGGGAACGGCGACACGCTGGGCGACGGCGGCTTGGCTCAGCTTCAGATCGAGGCGCCGTCGTCGGATATTCTCACCAACGCGCGACGCCGCCTCGGAAGCGATCGTTGCAGCTGTATTCATGCGCCGCAGCGTATACGCCGAGGCGTTTCGGAGTCAACGGGCTTCTCGCTCGATCACTCCTTCGATCTCTCGCAGCGTGCTAGCAGCCGAGACGTCGAGGTTTCTGATCTCGGCTTGAAGTTCTCGCGCCAGCTCTCCGAGGTATCGCATTGATCCGGCGACGTGGCAGGCTGGGCAACCGAGGCGGCCCATTGCCTGGATCGCTTCCTCGACGAGCTGATCAGGATGCCAGTCGGCATCGAATCCGCCGGCGTTGAAGGCTCGGCCGAATAGCTCCAATAGCTCAGCCTTCAGCGCCTCTCGCTTCACGTCGTCTCGGATGCTCGTGTCAGCCATGGGATCACCTCTTCGCCTTTGTCATGCCGACGCAGAAAGGACAACGGGCGACGGGCCGGCGCTCTTGCCAGCCGCAGTCGCACGACCATTGCCAGAAAGCGCGAGCATGCTTGCACGATCGGACGTCGGAAGCGTCGGAGCTCGCGAACAAAACGGGGAAGACGAGCTTGTCACAGCAAGCGCAACGCCGAAGCTTGGAGTCGTTCACAGCGTCAGCTTTCCTTGTCGCCCATGCAACGCAGCCGGCACCGGAGGCACGCCGGGATCCCAGCCGAGGGCGATCCGTGCGTCGATCCTCTTGCGTGCCTTGCTGAAGGTGTCTTCGTCGATCTCGCAGCCGACGGAGCGCCGCCCTTCGACGGCTGCGGCGATCAACGTCGTCGCGCCGCCGGCGAACGGATCCGCGACGAGATCGCCGGCTCGGCTGTAGTCTCGGACGATCGCCCGCATGCCTTCGATCGGCTTGCCGCCAGTAACGAGCATGCGGCGCTCAGGCTTGACGACATACGCGCCCGGCAACGTTCCCCACGTCGAGAACTCTTGCGAGCGAGGCCGGGCGACGATCACGAAGGCGGTCCAGCATGAAGGGCCGTCGCCTAGCAGTCGGACGCGCGAGCCTGGCGACACGAAAGGAAGCGGCGCGAAGACATACCGATCGCAACGCTGAAGCGCCGCCTCGAAATGAGGCGCAAGGCTCCAATCCGTCATGATGACGATCCAGCCTCGGACCCTTGGGTGCCACGATTCGACGAAGCGATCGACGTCTTCACGGCGCCAAGCCTCATAATCTAAGCCGCGCCGCTTCCCGACGCCTTTGATCGCATCGTGGCCGGCGTGCGTCCGTTCGGAGTAGGGCGGATCGGTGATCAGCGCGTCGACTTGCTCGACGTCGATCAAGGCGTCTTCCCAGCCTCCGAGGCGCAGATCGATCAAGGCTTCACCTTCGACACGAAGCCATAGCTCCGGTCCAGCTCAGCCGCCCGGATCGCTTCCAAGCGGATCAGGCTGATCCCGATATCCTCGACCGACTTCGACAGCCTGGCGAGATCCTTGGCAATGAAGATCGCCGCCGTCTCGGCCTTCGACAGTCCGGTCGACTGGCGCACTAGCTCCAAGCGGATCCAGCGATCTAGCTCTGAGAAGACGCGGAAGAAGGGCTCGCGGTTTCTCGCTTGACTCCTTTCGGCCTCGACGAGCTGAGCGCCAAGCAACTCGGCGCGCGCCGTGATCGGCCCCCTTCGTTGGTTCGTCATGTCTTCGACTCCCCGGCGACTCGTCGCCGCTCCAACCTTCGGATCTCTTCCTGTAGCGCCCCGATCGTTCGGAGCAAGACGGCAACAGCGCACCAAGCGAGCGGCCGTTGTGTGTCGACGCACTTTCGCGCCCGGATCACGGCTTCCTCGATCGTCGGCTGTGTCATGGCAAGATCCTCGCGACGCACCAATGGGTCGCCATTGCCGCGCCGATGACGATCGCCGTCATGACGAGCCATCGGCCGAGGTGTTGTGCCAGCGATCGACGTTCGTTCATAGGTGAAGGGCCCTCGGCTGGCTGGGATGAAAGGCTAGCGCTCCGCGAGCCTTCACGCCGACTCGCGAAGCAACAGCCAGCCGAGGGCCGGCGATCATGGTAGATCCCTCCGGCTCGTCTGGGCGACGACTTCGCCCGACTCGTCGACTCGGAGAAGCCAGATCCCGTCGCCCTCTCTGACGGCTTGCGTCGTGACGAGAAAGCGCCACGCCGCCAGCGGCTCGCCATGATGCCAAGCCATCGGGCCGCCGGGGAACTCGACGACCACGATCCCGACGGCGGCGATCGTGATCTCCAAGCCGCCGAAGTCCCAAGCCCGGATCGTCTCGGCTGCGGCTGCGAGACAACGAAGCGTCGCCGCTTCGTGCTCCCGAGTCGGCGCTTCGTCACAGCCAGCGAGAAGGCGCTTGACGTGCTTCGGAGGCGCCCAGCCTTGAAGCGTTTTCCGGGCTCGAGTTCGAAGCCGGGCGACGTCGTCGAGGCTGATTCGGCGCGAGGCGGCAACCATCAGAAGCCCTCGGGAAGCGGCGGAAGTTCCCAATCGACTGTCATCAGATCGGCCGCCGAGCAAGCAAGCGCCGCCGCTATGGCTTCGATCTTGTCGATCGTCGGCTTCACCTCGCCGGATTCGTAGCGCGAGATCTCCGACGCATGGACCTTAAAGCCGGTTCGCGCCCAGACTCGCGCCGAGACTTCGGCTTGACTCAATCGCAGCTGCGAGCGCCTGGATCGGATGTTTCGCCGGAGTGCGTCAGCGACGGACATTGGACCCCCTTTGGTGTTGTGGGGAAGTGTAAGCGCCCCATGACAGAAAACGCAAGCGCAACTTGACAGGCTCCGCAAGGGTCGGCAAGCTGTGTACACGCTAACCAACACCGAGGGAAGGTGAACCATGTTCAACGGAAAGGCGCTTCGTGCGCTACGAATCGAGGCCGGCTTGACTCAGGAAGAGCTGGCGCAACGAATGGAAGAGCTGGGCGCCTATGGCGCAAACTCGGCTTCGTCGATCCGGCACCTTGAAGACGGGGTCACGATGCCGAGCGGAAACGATCTCGGCTTGCTGTGCGAGATCTTCGGCGTGCCGATCTTCCGGCTCGTCGACATGCCGGGCGGCGTCAGCTTGCCGGCTCGCTTGCTGGGCGACGTGATCGAAGGCTTGCGAGACGGTAAGACGGATTGGGCCCTCGGCATGATTCAAGGCGCCTTGTCCGTCATGGGCGCCGACATTGCGGCGCCGCCGATCCCGAAGCTGTCGCAGGCTGAAAAGGAAGCGGATCGCCTCGCGTCGCTTCTCGGCATCTTGCCGCCGGGCGAGTCGGTCAACACGTTCCGAGACGATACCTTGTATCGTGTGACTCGCTCGGAAGACGGCGAAAGCTACGAATGGGTCAAGCTGATCGACGCCGAGGCCGGCGACGATGCCGACTGAAGCGATCACCAACGATCCGACGACGGGCGAGATCGGCCCGGTGCGCTCGCCTCTCGTCGAAGCCGTATGCGCCGTCATGGGCGAAGTCGGCTTTGTGACGGGAACCGGGCGCAACACCGATCAAGGCTACGGCTACACGTCCGACGCCGACTTGCTGAAGCCGCTTCAAGCCGCCATGTCGAAACACGGCCTGATGTTGTCGCCCGTCAAGATCGACGTCGCGCGCGAGCCACGCATGAAGGAAGGGCGGAACGGCCCTTATCAGTCCGGCTCGTTTCAGCATGTCATCGTCACCTATCAGCTTCGGCATCGGGACGGCGAGACGATCCAGATCCAGTCGGCCGGGACCGGCTTCGACACGCTCGACAAAGCGCCCTTCAAGGCGCTGACGGGCGCTTACAAGTATGCGCTTCGACAGACCTTCGCAATCCCGACGGGCGACGACGCCGAGAGGGATCAGCCGAAGCGACAGCAACGCGACGACGGGCCGCCGCCCGGAAACCCCGAAGACCGAGACAAGCTCCGCAAGGCTTGGCACGCAACGCTCGGCCGGCTGGCGGCGAACAATCTGATCCCAAAGATGAATGACGGGGAACGTCATATCGTGCAACGCGCCGCATGGGGCGTCGAGTCGATCAACGAGCTGAGCGACGCCGACTGTGGTTTTCACTTCGAAACGCTGCGGAACTCCGACGACGGAGCCTTTGCAGCCTGGATCCGTCAGCTTCTCGGGCTCGACGGATAGGAGATCCGAACGATGACGAAGAAGAAGAAGAGCGGCTTTGATCTGTACAACGAGGCGGCCGAGATCATGTCGGCTTGTCCGAGTGACGCCGAACTCGAGGCCGATCCCGAAGCTGAAGAAGCCTGGACCGAGAGGCTGATCGCTTGGTGCGACGCCAGCGATCAAAAGGCCGAAGCCTACCGGGCGGTCCATCGCGCCGCAGTCGCGCGCGCCGACGACTTCGCAAAGATGGCCGACGACTTCAAGCGCTACTCGAAACGCGAGGCGAAGATCGCCGCTCGCGTCGAGTCGATCGCGATCCTCTTGCTGAAGGGCGCCGAGGATATGAAGGGCGCGCCCGAGTTGGATTGCGCCGACGGAACGAAGGTCAAGCTCAGGCGCCGCAAGAGCAAGTCAGTCGCCGTCGTCGACGAAGCCTCGATCCCCGACGACTATTGGCGCACGAAGCGCACCGTCGACAAGTCCGGCGCCGCCCGAGATCTGAAGGCCGGCAAAGAGATCGCCGGAATGGAACTCGTCGAGAAGACCTCGGAATGGGTCGCATGGGGGCTGTAGAGCTGGCCCGTGCTTTCGCGCTGAAGACGAAGGGAACCGTCGAGGATTGGCCCGAGATCGCGCCGATGATCCTCGACGGCTCGCTTCGGCTCAGCGCCGACGAGCTTGACGGGCTTCACTACCTTTGGCCGGCGTACTATCCGCCGGCGCATGTCATCCGAGCGGCGAAAGGGGGCGACTGATGGCGACTCGGATCCCGTATGTCTCGGAGAGCTGGAACCCGGTCCAAGGCTGCGAGCGCTTCTCGCCAGGCTGCGACCGCTGCTATGCAAAAGGCATCGCGCATCGCTTCAAATGGGGGCTGACGCACAAGACGCCGGCCGGCGTCGAATGGACCGGCGAAGTCCGGCCCGTTCCCTCGGCGCTCGTCAAGCCGCTCCGATGGAAGAAGCCGCGCCGAGTTCTAGTCCCAAGCATGGGCGATCTATTTCACTCCGGCGTCGCGACGAGCTGGATCGCCTCCGTCTTCGGCGCCATGGCGCTGTGTCCCGATCACCTCTTCCTTGTGCTGACGAAGCGGATCCAGCGTGCAAACTGGTTTCTTCGCTGGCTTCATGCGTGCGACGAGCCGAACTCCGACACGATCGAAGCTGCTATGGCTTCCTTCGGCGCGCCGCCCGGCGTGGCTCGCCCGGTGACTCCGGGCCCGTGGCCGTTGCCGAATGTCCTGATCGGCGTCACCGTCGAAGACGAGACGGCGGCTGATGTTCGCTTCCCCTACCTCGCACAGATCGCCGCCCTCGGCTGGCGCACTTGGGTCAGCGCTGAGCCGCTACTCGGTCCGCTCGATACGCTGTGCAAGGCCACGATCCGCAATCCTCGGCCGCTCGGAAGCGACGTCGAATGGATCCCTCCGCTTGCCGCCGGCGTCGAGTTCGTCGCCGTCGGAGGCGAGAAGGGTCCGGGCGCTCGCCCGTGCGCCGTCCAATGGATCGGCCGAATCATCCTTCAATGCGACGCCGCCGGCGTCCCGGTTCACGTCAAACAGTTGGCGGCCGGCATGCCGACGGATCCGAAGCAATGGCCGGCGCTGTTGCGGCGCCAAGCCCTTCCGAGTTGGAGGCGCTAACGATGGCGAGCCGACATATCAAGGTTTCTTGTCCCGAATGCGCGACGATCTGGCGCATGGCTCGGAGCAACATTCAGAGGGCTCGCTATCGAGGCGGCCCGTTTTGTCCGGTCTGTCGCGCCGTCGCCGTCGTCGGGGACTGCGGGGTCACGCCGGAGCAATCGGCGCAGCACAAGGCGCTTTGCGAGAAGGTTGCCGCCGAAGCGGCGGCGCCGCTGAATGCCGAGACGTCGAAGCGGACTGAAGCCATGCTCGCCCGGCGGAAGAGCTGGGCAAGGGGGAACCGTGACTGACACTCGGCACCTTTGGCAAGCGCTCGACGTCGCATCAAAACTCGTCGAGTCGAGGGATCAAGCTGTCGCGCTATTCGGCAACCGATACGCCGAGAGGATCAAGCCGTATCGCGACGCCATCAGGCTCGGCGTGAAGAAGACGCGCCGATCCGTTGCGAGGGTCTTGATCGACAGCGTCAACGAACTCGAGAACGTCGGCAAGGCCGACTCCGTCTCGGTTCTCATGCTGTGTGCTGCGGCGTGCGACGAGCTGGAAAGCGAGGGCGAATCGTGATCAATCAAAGCTGCGGATCATGCTCCAACACCGATCGGGAAGGGCTCGACTCGGGCCAGATCCGAAACGGTTTCTTTCGTTGCACCGTGACGGGTAACACGGTTCACGAGACGGAGGGCTCGTCTTGCTCGGTCTGGGATTCTGATCGCAGTTGTGGCGAGTGCCGGGCTTTTATTCGGACTTCAGACTCCGGCGGATACTGCCGAAAGACCGGGCTTGAAGCGACTTCAGACGACGGCCAGCAATGCGGGATCTTCGTAGAAGACGGGCCGGCCTCAGTCGACTACGCCGAGAACGATCGCCGCAGTCAGCGCGCCGACGGCGACGACTGAGATCGTCACGGCGAACTCGACGGACTGCCACCATTCCAATCGAGGCGGCGCCGGCGTGACGGCCTGATCTAGCAGCGTCGACAGCTTCTCGGCTCGCTTCCGTTGCGCCTCGGCTTCCTTCTTCGCCGCCTCGACTTCGGCGGCGAGCTCCGCTCGCGTTACCTCGGCCGCCTTCTCGCACGCCGGCAAGTCGGCACGAAGGCACGTCAACGCCTCGGCGGCTTCTCGTTCCGGCACCAAGACCCCGACGCAAGGCGAGTCGACTTGCTGGGCTTCGGCGCACGGTACGAGGGGAGGCGACGAAGCGAAACCACGCGCCGAAGCCCACAACAAGCCAACCGTCAACACGACCATAGCACGGGTCACGGGCCGCCCTCGCTGTCGCCGTCGAAGTGATCTCGCCAGGCGCTCGCCAGCTTGTCGCCGTCGAGCCGTTCGATCCGTTCCGACTCGTCGCGCCGCTCGTCTTCGATCCGCTTCTTCTCTTCCGCGAGCCGATGCCGCTCAGCTGCGAGCCGTTCGTTGATCCGCCGCTGATCCTCGGCGGCTTCCGCCTCTACTCGAGCCCGATCCGCCTCTATCTCGGCGCGCCTCTCGGCGGCTTCTCGCTTCGCTCGCTCTTCCTTCAGCTTCTTCCGCGCGCGCGCCCAGCCGAAGCCGGGGATCGCAATGGCGGCGACGACTAGAAGCCCTATCAGGATCCAACGGCCGGCGCCTGAGAATGCCGACTTGATAGCGCCCAATACCGCCACGGCTCAGCCTTCGTCTTCGCCCTTGGAGCCTCCGAGACGCCGCTTCGCCCAGCCGAGCAACAGATCCGAAGCCTTGTCACCGATGCCGCGAAGAAGCTTCATCGCGATCGAGTTCGTCACGCCGGCCAGCGCTCCGAAGGCAACGCCCCAAAACCCAAGCTCTCCGACGCCGAAGCCGTCGATCGCTCCGACGCCGAAGCCGAGCCCGGCGCCTCCGACGACGCTGATCGCCCATATCAGGACGGGATACCAAGGCCAAACCTTCGTGATCTTGCCGACGACCGTTTGCTCGCCGGAGCCCTTCGGAGGCTTCCGCTTCAGCTTGCTGACGCCGGTCGCCTTCACAGCCTCGACGATTCCCCATATCACCGGGCCGACGACTAGAACGCAGATCACAGCCGCCAGCCACGGAAAGGCGGCGACGTCTTCCGAGATCGCTTGCTGGGCTTCTTCGATCATCGCTTCCGCCTCGACTTCTTCCGCGTCGCTTGCCGGGCGATCGACAGGCAAGCGGCGACGGCTTGTTGCTGGCTCTTCCCTTTCCTGATCCAGCGCTTCACACAGTCGGAAACGCGCCTCTGACGGCTTCCGTTCGCCATGCTAGGGTCCGGCCGGGATCATGTTTGCGACGGCTTCAAGGCGCGTCACGGCGCGATCCAGGCGATCCAAGGCGACGACGGCCCGGCTGACTCCGTCGCTCAGCGCGTCGACCTTCGTCGAGATCACGTTGACGTCGCTCCGAAGCTTGGCCCGTTCCGTCGAGGCGGCCCGGCTATCGGTGCGGAGTTCCGTCACTTTCTCGCCGTTCGTCGATACGTCGGCGCGCGTGACACCCCATGCGGCGGCGCCGGCGACGACGATCAGCGCCCAAGTGACGACGCTTGCCGCATTCGCCTTCAGCCAGCCGCTCGCCTGATCCTTCGTCATGCCGTCATTCCCTCCGCGATCTCTCGCGCCAAGTCGATCAGCGTCATTCCGGCGGATTCGATCCAGGTCTCGTCGCTGATGCAAGCGTCCCATTTCTTGCCGGAGCAATCCGAATGGTTGAAGTGACCCCGCGCCTCTCGCATGAAGCTTTGCCGCGCCTCATGCTGAAACGTCAGCCGGCCCGATTCACGGGGCGACGCCAACGGAACGTCGAGGAAGACGTGAAGAGCGGCGCGGAGCTTGGCGACGGTGACGAGCTGGCGATCGTAGTAATAGAGGATCGGACCGGGCCGCCAGCCGTGAACCGTGACGCCTTCCAACACAGGGCGAGGCGGCCGGCCCAATCGTTCGATCTTCCGCTGTGCCTTCTCGATCTTCGACTTGCGAACCGGATTCAGCGAGACGTCGAAGCCGAGGCCGGCGTTGTTCGCCCGGCTTCCGGCGTGAAACGTGCGGAACTTCAGGTCGCAGAATTGAACTAGCGTCCCATCCCAGCTGATCTCGCCGTTTGAGCTGATGCCTTTGGCGCTCAGGAACCGATGCGTTTTCCGGCTCGACTCGGTCACGGGCCAATGCCAGATCACGCGGTCGGGCTTGCCGCCTCGCTCAGCGAAGCGCCGGCCTCGCTTCCGTTTCTTGCCGCACTTGGAGCAACGGCCCGGCGACGAGTAGCGCTTTCCGTTGCATCGTTCGCCGTCCGTCTTCGTCTCGCATCGGTAATAGTATCGCTCGATCGGAAGCTGTCGCACGGCGAACGGAACCGGCATCGGCTCGCCGTCGATCATCAGCAAGCCGCTCGCTTCTTCCTCCGGCACCGGCGCGTCGGGATCGTCTTCGTCGGCCTCGAGTGCGGCGTGAAGCCGAAGGAAAGTCGCCCAGCCGACGATCCCCGGCAAGTCGCCGTCGTCTTCTTCGGCGCCAACGATGCCGAGGCTTGAAGCCTGAAACGCCTCGACGGCCGCCGTCAGCGTCGGCCCGAAGTCGTCGGCGTCGAGGCCGAACCACGAAGGATCCCAGCCTAGCTCGCGCGCCGACTCTCGGTTGCGTGCCTCGCTGAAGGCTTCCTCGGATGCCGTCGCCATCTAGGTCCCCACGTATGCCGCCGCCGCCGCCTCGGCGGCTGGAATGTCCGCAGCGGCGATCACGTTGGCGATCGCCGTGTCGCAAGCGTTGATCTCGGCCATGACGGCGTCGCGGATCGCGTCATGGATCGAAGACACCTCGGCCGAGTTGGCGAAGCTGTGCGATTGCTTCTCGTCCCAAGTGCGGCGCGTCATGGGATAGGACCACGCGCCTTTCGATTGCTCCAAGGCGGCCCAATGCGCCCGATCGACGAAGGTTGCCGGCCATTTCTTGCCGGAGCTCGCCGGGAACTCGACGAGGATCCCGAAGTCTTCGCCCGGCGATTCTAGCTTGGCGTCGCGCCAAGCCTTGCACTCGCCAACGCACCGATCTTGCGCCTCGGCCAGCGTCTCGACGACATGCCCAGCAACGAGCGCGTCGAGCGCTGCGATCTGGCCGGCGTCGAGGTCTTCCGCGAACCGATACCGCGCCCTCTCGACGAACTCGGGATCGTTTGGATCCCATTCGTGACGGACGCCGATCAGCGTCACGCCGGCGAGGCCGGGATCGGCTTCGACGCGCCGGTGAAGCGTCGCCGCTTCCAACGTGGCGCCGTCGGGATACTCGCTCAGCTCGTATACGTGATCACTCACAGATCAAGCCCTCCGCCTCCGACGAGTTGCTTCACCGTCATCGATGCGAACCATGATCGCGCCTCGCTGGCTGCGTTCTCGGTTCCGATCTCTACCGAAAACTCTACCGCCATGCTGGTCCGGGCGGCATTGTTGATAAAGATCGTGTCTTGCACCGTGACGAAACGGCGCATTGTGTTACCGCTTTTCGGCAAGTATTCTTGTGCGTCTTCGTCCCCGATTAGCTTGCTGGACTGATCATTCCAACGGCCACGAAGAAACACAGCATAGGTGTTGTCCGAGGCCGTGATCGCGACAGTCCAAGTGACGACCCATTTCTGGTCGTTGGGAATCAGCGGCGAGTTGAAGTTGATCACGTCGTCGAAGGCGGCCGGAGCAACCGTCGTCGAAGCCACGATCCCGGCCTTCCTTGCCGTAAATTCCCAGCCTCCGAGCGGATCCCAGCGTCCGTTGGCGCCTTCGATCGACAGCTGAAGCCGTGCGTTTGGTTGGAAGCCTGAGCCGGCGATATTCAGCAACGCGCCGTCGGGCTGAAGCGACGAGTCGACGACGGCCGCCGAGGCGTCACCGGGGAAGGTGGCGCCCTTGCCGTGGTTCCCCACGGCTTCGTCGCGCAAGACCGAAGGCTGGCCGGCAATGTAAACGCGCGTCCCGGCCGGCACGTATCCGCCAACGTTGGCGGCGATCACTTGCCAGCCGGCATCCTGGGTCCATTGGGCGAGATCACCGACTGCGAGCAACGCCGAGCCGGAGTAAGCCGGAGTTCCGGCCGACTCGGCTCGGAACGTCATACCCTGATAGAGATCCCGGCCCGTCAACAAGTCGAGCCCGGCGACGGTATGACCGCCGCAATACCAAGCCGTCAGCGCGTCATCGACTAGCAGCTGATGTTGTGTGTGGCTGTGTGCGGCCGGATCAACGCTCAGCTCGCCTCCGCTTTCGACGATGGTAGAGCCGTCAGCGACGGCGGCGGCGACGGCTGCGGTTCCGACTTCAAGCGAGCCGCCGTTGTCGACGATGGTTGAAGCGTCGATCGACGGGATGATCTGGTCGTTGCCGTCGAAGGCCAAGCCCGATCCGATCTTGGCTTCGGGCCGGAAGGCGCCCTCGACCTTCAAGCCGCGCCCCATCAGATCGTCACTGATGACGCCGGCCCATGCTCGGCCGAGGCCGGGGATCTCATTCAGCCCGACGAGACTCAGGATCCCGATCCCGGCGCGGATCAGAACCATCGTTCCGGCCGTCGGCGTTGTGAGTGCCGGCGTGTTACTCGAGCCCGAAAACGTCGCCAGCTTGGCGCTATCGCCAGGATCAGCGAGCGGCGCTTGAAGCGTGATCCCGAGCAACGTCGAGGCGACGAGAAGCCGCGTCCCGGCCGGCACGAAGCCGCCGGAGTTCTCGACCGTGCGTTTCCAGCTCGTTCCGTCGAATTCGGCAACGTCGCCTTCCGAGACTTCGTCGCTTGATCCGGCCGTCGGCGTCCCCGTGGCTCCGGTGACGACGTATGCTTCCCCATGCGTCGGGCTCAGCGCATTCAGCTCAGCGACGGTCCGGCTTCCGGCGTACAGAAAAGCGCTCGCATATCCAGCCGGCGCGCCCGGATTGCTCCGCACGGTGACGCCGTCTCGGACCAGCGGCTCACCGTCCCCGACGGTTGCATAGCTCAGCGACGTCGAGTCGCCATCGGTGAAGCCTCGCGCCTCGCTCGCCCGTCCGTCGTTTCTTTGCCAGCTCGTCGCGCCGTCGGTATTGATCCAAGTCGCGGAGCCGTCGATCAGCCTCGCCTCGGAAGCAACCGGCGCCGCCTCGGCGCCGCTCGGATCGGCGTCAACCGTGAGGATCTGGATATCACCTAGGCTCTTCCGGTGAATGACTGCCATTGCTCGCCCTCTCAGCTGTGCGGCGTCAGCCGATACCAGCAACGCCAATCATAGGTCTTCGCCGCCTCGCCCGTGACGCGGAAGTAAACCTTGCCGTCCGAGCCCGTTACGCGGATCTCAGCGTCCGTCGCGCCGCCTCCGTCGATATCGGCCTGATCGAGAGGGCTTCCCGAAGCATGCGCCGCATTTCCGCCGCCGCTCCGGTAGACACAGCCGATCCGTTGGTACGCGATCGCCTTCGGCGTCGTCGAGTCGAAGGCGACGAACGAAGCTTCAACGGCGTATGCCGTGTCATCAGCCAGATCGACGGATGCGAGATCGACGTTGACAGCGCCGACCGTTTGGCCCGTCGCTTCGTCCCATCCGACGGGGAAGCTACCAGCCGGGCCGCCCGGAAGCTGAAGCGTCGGAGCCGGCAACTGTAGGCACGCCATCAGCCGACCCCCGGCACGATGGCGTCGGAGTCGCTGTCGTCGAAGGACGGGAAGCCGTTGGCGACAGTCAACGCCGGATGGCTGGCTTCGAAGGCTTCGCGCCCGACGCAGATCTTCAGCGTCACCTCACCAGCCGTCGATCCGTCTGGATTCTCGATCCAGACTTCGCGCACGGCTTCGCAAGCGCTATCCGTATCGACGGCGTTTCGAGGGATAGGCCACGACACAGCCGGAGAAGCGTCAAGCGCCGCTTCCGAGTAGGCTTGCCGGAGTTCGACCGATCCGCTGTTGTAAACCTTGATCCAGCGAGGCCGATTCGGGAGCACAATCCCGATCCGATCCGATGCCGGAACTACCGTCGGAGGCACCGTCAGAACTACGCCGCCGGGGACCTCGGACCTTCGATAGTCGTCTTGCCATGCCATGCGGCAAGCGTAGGCGACGCTTGCTGGCTGAGTCAATGCGCCTGTAACCTTCAACCGTGCCAGCGAAGAAGGCAAAGCGCAAGGGCGCAAGGAAGCCGGGCCGCCCTTCCAAGATCGCCCCCGAAGTCGTCGAGGCGGCATGCGACGCCGCCCGGCTCGGATTGAGCATGTCAGCGACGGCCGCACTAGCCGGGGTCTCCGTTTCGAGCCTCAATAACTGGCTTCGACGGGGACGGAACTCGACGCACGGCGCGTATCGCGAGTTTCTGGCGGCATTCTCGCGCGCGCGAGCCGAGGGCGAACGGCGGCTCGTCGGCATGGCGACCGACCCCGAAGCGAAAAACTGGCGAGGCTCCGCCTTCGTTCTCGAAAAGCGTTGGCGTGCCGAATACGGCTCGAAAACGGACGCTGAGCGACGCAAGCTCGAAGCCGAGGCCGAGCTACTAGAAGCGAAAGCGGAGCTTGCACGCGCGGCAAGGGATAGGCTGACGGGCGATCTGATCGTCATGCTCGACGACGGCGACGGCGGCGACACGCTGGCCGGCGATCTCAGCGACGAAGAGTTGGCGGATCTGATCGTCTCCGAGTTGAAGAGCTGAGCCAGTGTCACGGCTTCCCAGGTTTCGCCCCTTTGCGAACTATCGGCCTCACCAGTATCAGAGGGCCCTACACGCGATCCGGCTGAAGCTGGGCAAGCGGATCCGCATTGCATGCGCCGGCCGCCGAGGCGGCAAGACGTTTGCCGGCGCCGCTGACTTCGTCGACTCGATCCTTCGTGACTACGCCGATCGACGAGCTGGCCGAGGCCGGTTCGCGCATTACGGGCCGACCGAGTTCGGCGGCTGGAAAGGCTCCGACCCCGAACCGTTGCTCCGCTATTGGATCGTCGCGCCGACGTATGAACTACTCGGAGAGCCGGCGACGTGCCTTCAGCGCTTGCTCGGATTCGAGGCCGAAGGCGGCTTGATCCAAGCTCAGGATCGATCGAAGGGCCGATGGCGACTGAAGGGCGGGATCTTGCTCGAGTTCCGCTCCGCTGAGCGCCCGGCGCTTCTCGTCAGCCGTGGCGTCGACGGCATATGGATCGACGAAGCCGCCCGGCTGAAGTCTGAAGCGTGGCTCGATCACTTGCCGGCGACGATTGCCGATCGGCAAGGCTGGGTCCTAATGACGACCACGCCGCTCGGCCGCAACTGGTTTTGGCGTGAGGTTTGGTGCCTCGGTGACCCCGTTGAAGCGGAGCTCGCGAAGAAAGACGGCGACGAGATCAAGCTTGATCCGGCTGTCGGCTGCGTCCGTTGGTTCACGCGACACAATACAGCCGTGCCGGGCTTGGCGGCTGAAGCCGAGGCGGCGCGCGCACGCATGCCGCCGGCAATGTGGCGCCGGAACTTCGAAGCCAGCTTCTCGGCCTTCGTCGGCCAGCTCTTCCCCTTCCTCGCGCATCAGCGCCACCTATCACCGGCGCACGTCGTCTGGCATCCGTCATCGTTCGATCGCATCGTGGCCGGCTTCGATTCAGGCTGGCGCCATCCTGGCGTGATCTCCGTATGGGGCGCACGGCGCGGCATGCTGGTCGAGCTGGAAACCGTGGCGCTCCAAGCAACTCCGCTCGTCGCTCAGGAAGGGCGCGGGGAAGGCTGGACCGACGTCGCCGCCCGGCTTCGGAAGCGCTGGCCGTTCGAAGCGATCTGGTGTCCTGCCGACGATCCCGAAGCCGCGTCACAGTTTCGCCACGCCGGGATCACGACTCGGCCGGCGTATCAGGATCGACTGAGCGGCGCCCAATGGTTCGCGGCCGGCCTTTGGAATGACGAGATCAAGCTTCGGACCCCGGCCGTGTTTCACGAGCTTGAAGGGCTCCGGCATCCTGAGAACCGGACGGGCCGAGAGGCTGAGCTTTGGATCAAGGAAGACGACGATCGCTTTGACGCGAGCCGCTATGCGCTGAGCGACTGGATCCGCGATGGTAGACTCCCGACAAGTCAACGAATAACGTTGGTGAAGTCGGTCTTGACAAGGTGAGGTGACGCTATGCCGATGCTTGGCTTCAGCGATCTATCGGCGCTCCGAGGGCTCGACGAGCGCCAACGAGCCATGCTCGATCTGCGTTCCGTCTACGCCGGGACCCAATACGAGCGAGTCACGATCGAGGGCGAGGATCAGCCGGCCCTACCATGGGACATGGATACCGGGCCGAACAACACACGGATCCCGGCATCGCATCGGAAGCCGATGGTAATGATCGGGGTCCCCGACGACGTGATCGATCGAATCGTCGATCTCGCCATCGGAGAAGGGCGCTTCCCAGCTGTCGAAGTCGAGGGCGATCCGCAAGGCCGGCTCAGAGAGGTAATGCTAGGCGACGACGATCTAGAACTCGCCTTCCATGCGCCCGATCAGCTCGTCGATCTGATGGTTGTCGGCTCCGTCGCGTTGGGCTTCTCGCATCCCGTCGATCCCGATGGCTTCAGCCGTTGGGAATCGCTCTTGTTGGAGACCGAATGGTGCGAGCCAGTGTATGCCGGAACGCGAGAACAGCCGAGATCCCGCGAACTCGCAGCCGAACTCGAGGCCGTTGACGGCTCCGGCGTGACGAGCGACGAAGACGGCCCGATCTTCGCCTTGCCGGAGGGCGCACGCTCCGACGATCTGGTCTTCCTCCGGTATCAATGGCCCGTGAAGGAAGAGCGCTCGACTTCGGCGGCCGGCGTCGGCAAGCGAGACGTGATCGTTTGGCGGCGCGTCGACTACACTTCGACGGCGATCATCGAATACAGGCCGGTCGTCGTCGAGCCCGGCGCCTCGGAGTCGCCCGGCTTCGTGCCGGAGCCCGTCGCGCCGCATGATTGGGGAACGGTGCCGATCGTCTGGGCGAGAAGCCGAGGCGGCCGGCCTGGCGATACTGAAGGCGCCTCGGTGCTATCGCCGGCGCTCCAATCGCTGACGGAAGCGGCGGATCGCTCCGCTTCATTCTGGACCCAAGCGGCGCACGTCTCGGGAAGCCCGACGCTGATCGAGCGAGACGTGACCGACGACGTCAAGGATGCTCTGATGTTGGCCGACTCTCCGAAGGCGTCGGAGCTTGTCGCCGTCGGCCCGAAGTCGGTTCTCCGCTACTCGACCGCCGGCACGTCGCCCGACGTCGGCTTTTTGGAGATCGGCGGCGCCGGGCCGGCGGCGCTGAAAGAGAACACCGATTCTCTCATTCGGCTGGCGTATGAAACGGCGCGCGTCACGCGACACGAT
>Ga0180437_10005862_pt1 | contig 16639 bp, 14 predicted proteins | sample SS_ome_4_FD_132410 | JGI IMG/M metagenome (GOLD analysis project Ga0180437, IMG submission 132410) | Hypersaline lake sediment archaeal communities from the Salton Sea, California, USA - SS_3_D_1 metaG | ecosystem: Environmental > Aquatic > Non-marine Saline and Alkaline > Hypersaline >... | reverse complement strand
GACACAGCCGTTGCGGCGCTGGCGGACAGGTTTCAGAGGTTGCCGCCGCGCACGGTGGGGATCGCCAAGCGAGTGATCGATTCAGGTTACAACCTGTCAATGCGCGATAGCCAGGACCTGGAGATCGACGCCCTGGCCGAATTGATCGACAGTCCTGACTTAAGGGAAGCCATTGAGAGTTATTCTGACAAACGGCGGCCGCGGTTTACGGGAGAGTGAAGAAGCACAAATTGCAGACTGCAGATTGCAGATTGCCAGATGGCAGATTGCAGATGGCAGATTGCAAATTAGAAATGGAGGTGTGCCGATGGCACGTATCAAGAAGAACAAAGGCGTGATCGCCATTTTGACCGGCGGAGGAGATGTGCCGGGATTGAACCCGGCCATTAGAGCAGTCACCATCAGGGCCCTCAGAGAAGGGTATCAGGTCGTTGGCATTCGCCGGGGATGGGCGGGTGCTATAGAGTTGATACGTGATAAAGAGGCTGATAACAGGGACAATTATCAGATCCTGACCGAAGAGGTTGTCAATAAAGCAGGCAGAACGGGAGGTACTTTCTTACACTCCTCTCGGACGCGTCCCAGCCATATCACCAAGGTGAATGTCCCCCCGCATTTGCAGGACACGTACGACGCCGAAATAAACGATTTGACGCCGGAGGTCATCAAGAACCTGGATTTCCTTGGTGTCGATTATCTCATTCCCATAGGCGGCGATGATACGCTCAGTTATGCTGTACGATTATACCAGGAAGGGATTAGAATCGTTGCGATTCCCAAGACGATGGACAACGACGTCCCCGGCACAGATTACTGCATTGGGTTTAGCACGTGCGTTTCCAGAACGATCATGCTGACCAACAGTTTACGCACCTCCGCTGGGTCTCACGAAAGATTCCTGGTTTTGGAGGTTTTTGGTCGCTATGCCGGCTTTACGGCCATGCTGCCAACCATGGCTGGCGCAGCAAATCGGTGTGTCATTCCTGAGTACAAATTCGACATAGAAAGATTAACGGAGCTATTGGCCCAGGACCGCTACAAAAACCCAAGTAAATACTCGGTTGTCTTGGTGTCGGAAGGTGCCATGTTTGATGGCGGTGAAATGGTCTTCCAAAACAGCGCCACAGATGCCTATGGTCATGCGAAATTGGGAGGCATTGGCGATCTTGTTTCGGCCAAATTGATAGAACTGTCGCCAAAATACAACAATGGCAAGCCGATAAACGTGATCAACCAAAGGCTGGGCTACCTGGTACGTGGCGGCGACCCAGATGCCATCGATTCCATTGTGCCCATGGCCTATGGTAATTTGGCATTGGATCTCATTCTGAGGAGAATTCATGGTCGCCTTGTTGTTTTGAAGCACGGACGATATGATAATGTGCCCATTGACGTGGTCACCAGTTCGAAGAAAATCGTCAACGTCGCGAAACACTATAACACGGAGCGATTGCGTCCACAGTACAAGAGTTTCGAGATGCAACCTCTGTTCATCATGACGAGCGAATGAGGAAAGGGACATGATCTACTTTGCGTACTGTACACTGCTTGACATTGAGGGCATGCGGGCATACTGCCCCACCGCAGAACCCATCGGCCTCGCGCGCTTGCCAGGTTTCAGGCTCAGTTTTGCCACGTACACCCCTGGCAGTGTGGAGGGAGGGTGCAACCTCGAAGAAGCCGCCGGGCGAGAGACGTGGGGCGTGCTCTACGAAGTGACCGCCGAGGAACTCGAAGCGCTAGACCTGGCCGCCGGGCTGGACAAAGGCTTCTATGAAAAGGTTGACGTTGTGGTGATCGACGAGGACAATGCACAGGTGCCCGCTCTCACTTACGTCATTCCGGAGCCAGGCGGGCCATTCCATCCTTCAGCGGCCTACACGCGGCCGATTCTGGTCGGTGCACGCGCCCTTCAACTGCCTCAAGCCTATATCGCCGACCTGGAAAAGACCATCGAGTCGGCGCAATAGCAACGTCTGGTTGTCCGACCCGACGGGGTGAAAATGGATCGACGGCACAGCGGCGGTCAGGTCACGTCGGGAGGAGTCGGATTGTGGTCCGGCAGGAGCGAAAGTAGCATAGAGCAAGAGTGACGTGATTCAGGGCCGGCCGCCACGCGGCCGGCCCTGTTGTCTGTCTTGCGGTAAGAGGCGAGGCACTGTCTCGCCTCTATTACGTCCCCTCCTCCCAGGAGGTCAGGTAGCGCATCTGCTCGTCGGTGAGGGTGTCAATCTCTATCCCCATGGCCGTCAACTTGAGGCGGGCGATGTCGCGGTCGAGTTCCTCCGGCACGGTGTACACGGTGCGTTCCAACGTGTCGTGGTTCTTGGCAATGTACTCGGCACATAGAGACTGGTTGGCAAAGCTCATATCCATGACGGCGCTGGGATGCCCTTCGGCGGCGGCCAGGTTGATCAGTCGCCCTTCGCCCAGCAAGTTGATGCAGCGGCCGTCGGCCAGCACGAATTGTTGCACCGAAGGACGGATGGGCCGTACCTCTTTGGCCATGGCCTCCAGTGCGGGGATGTTGATCTCGACGTTAAAGTGGCCCGAGTTGGCGAGGATGGCACCGTCTTTCATCACTTCAAAGTGATGTCTGTCCAGCACGTGGACGTCGCCGGTGGAGGTGACAAAGATGTCGCCGATCTTGGCTGCTTTCAACATCGGCATGACGCGGTGGCCGTCCATGGTTGCCTCCAGCGCCCGCAGCGGGTCTACCTCGGTGACGACGACGTTGGCCCCCATGCCGCGGGCGCGCATGGCGATGCCTCGCGAACACCAGCCGTAGCCGCCGACGACAAAAGTCTTGCCCGCCAGAAGAATATTGGTTGCCCGCAGGATGCCGTCCACCGTAGACTGGCCTGTGCCGTAGCGGTTGTCGAAAAAGTGCTTGGTCATGGCGTCGTTGACGGCGATGATCGGGTAGCGCAGCACGCCGTCGGCGGCCATGGCCCGCAGCCGAATGACGCCGGTGGTCGTCTCCTCGGTACCACCCAGCACGTGGCCAATCAACTCGGTTCGATCTTTGTGCAGCGTGGACACCAGGTCGGCACCATCGTCCATGGTGAGATGTGGCTTGTGATCGAGTGCGGCGTGGATGTGCTGGTAATAGGTCTCGCTGTCCTCGCCTTTGACCGCAAAGACGGGCACTTGCAGATCGGCGACGAGGGCGGCGGCCGCGTCGTCCTGGGTGGACAGGGGGTTGGAAGCGCACAAGCGCACGTCGGCTCCACCGGCTTTGAGCACGCGGACCAGGTTGGCCGTCTCGGTGGTGACGTGAAGGCAGGCAGATAGACGCAAGCCTTTCAGCGGTTGTTCGCGCTTGAAGCGCTCCTCGATGAGGGCCAGCACCGGCATCTCTTGCGCGGCCCATTCGATGCGCAGGCGTCCCTGATTGGCCAGGGAGAGATCTTGAACGTCATAGTTTTGAGAGGTCATGATTGCTCCTTATAGAGTTTGTAGATTGGGAGGTTTGAAGGCCTGGCTGGGAGAGCCCGCTCACCAGCCGTCTCACATTGTGATACGGTTAGCTGGTGCGACGTTCGGCCAGGACTTCGACGTAGCGGCAGTGCTCCTCGAAGCCCATGCGCTCATAGATACGCAAGGCCGCCTCGTTGCTTTCGTGGACGTTGAGCACGATGGTCTGAATCTGGCGCGCCAACAATTCCTCGACGACGGCACTGGTGCAACGTGTTCCCAGACCCTGCCGGCGGTAGTGTGGGTGGGTGAAAACGTTGCCCACGGCGGCCACGCCGTAGGTCTCTGAAACGACGTGGGTGCCAGCGGTTGACACCAGGCGGTCTTTGTCGGTGACGCCGTAAAAGACGCCTTGGGCGATCTGGAACGCGCTGAAAGCATTGCCCTCGCCCATGCTGTAGAGCCGCTCTAACTGGCGGGCGTAGGCTGGCGAAAGGCGGAGCACCTGGCCGCTGGCCGGGCGGAAAGCGTTGACGTCCAGCACCATGCGCACCGTGCACTCCGACTGACCGAGATTGTACAAGGCACGCAGCGCCGGCAGGTGCTCTGGCAGGGCGGTGATGTAGACGCGTCGGGGCCGCAGCGCCGAACCGAGGATGACTGTCAAGCCTGCCACATCGCCCATGAGAAAAAGCGCGTCAGGGTCAAGCGCGGTAAAGAGCAGTGCTAGCGAGCGCGCCTGGCCGTTCTCTTTGGCGACGTACCAGCTCGTGTGCTGAAACATCTCTGGCTCCAGGTCGCCGATGGCATAGGCCGCGTAAGAGCGATCGCGCTCCAGAAAGGCCAGTATTTCGATTGGGTCAACGAGTTTGCGTATGTTCCACATTGGGTGAATTGCGAATTAGGAATTGCGAGTTAGGAGTTGCGAGTTAGGAATGGCGAATTATGGATGGCCGGCAAGTAAATCGGCCAATTCGGGCGTGTCGCCAAAGTTCTCGCGGTAGCGTCGGACGAACTCTTGTAGTGTGTAAGGCTGCGGCTGTGGGCCAGGGTGCTCCAGCACGTAGACGGCGGCCAGGCTGGCCAGGCGACCGGTCACCGGCCAGGGATAGCCGCGCACCAGTCCCTTGATCAAGCCGGCGCGATAGGCGTCGCCAACACCCGTGGGGTCGTAGGCGGCCCGGGGCGTGGCGACCGGCACTTCCAGGCGTTGCACTTTGCCGGTCTCGGACTCGCGGCTGAGGATGGTCGAGCCATCTTCGCCCTTGGTGACGACGATCGAGTTGACGCGCTCGAGGAGTTGGCGCTCGTTCAGGCCCGTCTTTTTTTGCAGGATGTTGTACTCGTACTCGTTGAGAATGAGAATGTACGCGCCGGTCAGTCCCTCAGCCAACTCCTCGCCACACACCCGGGCCACCTGCTGGCTGGGATCGTAGATATAGGGGATACCCAGTTCGCGGCACTCGCGGGCGTACCTGTCCATGGCCAGCGGGTCGTTGGGCGAGATAATGGCTACTTTTATTTTGTCATCCCCCAGGTCGTAGAAAGAGAGATCTCGGGCACAGGCCATCGCGCCGGTGTAAAAGGTGGCGATCTGGTTCTGATCGCGGTCGGTGCTGACAAAGAAGGAGGCAGTGAACAGGTCGTCGCAGATGCGGAGCAGAGAGGTGTCCACGCCGTGAGCGGTCAGCCAGTCGCGGTAGTCAAGCGCGTCCTGGCCAGCGGTCGCCATGAGGCGAGGTCGCTCGCCAAGCAGGGCCAGAGAGTAGGCGATGTTGGGCGCACAGCCGCCGCGCACCTTGCGCAGTTCATCCACCAGAAAGCTGAGGCTGATCTTTTCCAACTGGTCGGGCAGGATGTGGTCGGTGAAGCAACCAGGAAATTGCATGATATAGTCAAAGGCGAATGATCCAGTGACAACGATGCTCATGGAAGGCTCCTGTCAGATTGCAGATTGTGCAGATTGCAGGTTGCAGATTGCAGATTAGTTAATCGGAAAAGCGATTTTTAAAGACGACCCACAGGGCATGGAGACCATCCCAGGGGCGGATTTTCTTGCCCTCGGCGGCGGTGCGGGGCCGGTAAGATATGGCCACTTCGTCAACGCGGTAGCCGCGCTTGAGCAGCTTGCAGGGCAGTTCGAAATCCAGGTCAAAGTGAGTGCCTTTGAGATTCAGCGCCTCAATGATCTCGGTGCGCAGCAACTTGGTGGCAGTGGCGGCGTCTGTCAGATGCCCACCAAAGAGCCAGTTGATGGCGCGTGTGACGAACATGTTGCCCAGGTAGTTCTGTACGTATTTGTAAGCGACCTTTCCTCCCAGCGTCCGCGAGCCAAATACCGCGTCGGCGCCGTCGGATTCGGCCTTGTCCAACAGTAATTTCAGATCGGCGGGGTCGTACTCGAAATCGGCATCCTGAATGACCGTGTATTTGCCGGTGGCGTTGGCATAGCCGGTACGGATGGAACTGCCTTTGCCCAGGTTGCGCGGGTGAAAGATTACCTTGGCTGCGGGATTGCCCTGCTGTGCGACCTCTTGCAGCAGTTCACGGGTGCCGTCGGTGGAGCAGTTGTCCACGACGATGATCTCTTTTTCCCATTCGGGTCCCAGGTCGGCGGCCTTGACGCGATCCAAGACGGTGAGAATAGAGTCTTTTTCATTGTAAGCACAAATAATGATAGATAGTTTCATTGTCTCCTCAGTCATAGCCGGGCAAAAGTCTGCGACATGAGGTCTATGCGCGCGGTGTCGAGCCCCGGGTAGACGCCAATGTGCTCACCCCAGCTCCCATCGATCGCCAAAGGCCCCGACACGCATCCCTTGCGCGGCTAACCAATTCCGCTCCGGCCCGGGCGCGAGCAGCGGGTTGGTGTGGTTGAGGTGAATGAGTCGCACGTCACACACCACGCCGGCCAGTCGTTCGACGGTGTCGGTGACCAGTGGGTGCGGAATCTCGCTCAAGTCGCGGCCCGGGAGCTCGTCAGCGCTAAAAAAGCTTCCATCCAGCAAAGCGATGTCCATCCCCGATACAAAGGCCCGTAAATCGTGCTCCCAGTTTTGCCACGCATCAATGTCTGGGCAATAGAACAGTTGTCGGGCAGAGCCGTGCACGACAAAAGCGACTGTGTCACTGAGTTCGTCGCGATGAGGCACGGTGACGGCAGTCAGATGCAGGTGGGGACTGAGCTGGGTCTCAGCCCCAGGGACGAGCAAACAGAGTTCGACGTTGCCTAGAGCGACGAGTTGCGACCACGGGGCATTGTCGCGCAAAAAGCCAGCCAGATGGGGCGTGGCGTACAGCGGCACCTGTCGTGTGCTCATTATCTCGCGCCCCAGGTGGATCAGCCCGGCATAGTGCCCCACGTGGGCATGCGTCAGCACCATTCCGGCCAGTGAGCTGTCGGGGGCCAGATTGTGCAAGGCATGGTGCTGCTCCCGGAAATCGGGCGTGACGTCTATCAGCCAGCTTTGGCGAGTGACACGATCGACCAATCCCAGGCAGGTCACAAATTGGCGACAGGATGGATCATCCCACGCCCGACGACAATTGGCGCACTCACACCCTGCGTGAGGCACCCCTCCATCCTGGGCAATGCCCAATAGTATGGCTTCAACGGTCATGTCAGGCTCTTTAGAAAAATCCCAACGCTTGGCTACTCGGGCTGCTCTCGAGGAGCAGGTGCCTCGAGCTCACCCTCAACATGAGATGCACCCCCTGGCGCATCGTGACTCAGATGCCTGGCACACCAGGCGATCGTCTGGCGCAGACCCTCGTCCAGCAGAGTCGTGGGCTGCCATGCCAATGCCTGGCGTGCCCGCGAGTTGTCGCCCACCATGCGCCACATCCCGCCGGGACGATAAGGCAGCGCGCCAAGGTCGAGACGGATAGGATCGCCCATAAAGGCCAGGACGCGCCGGGCCAATTCGGCCAGGGACACGCCTTCGCCGCTGCACAGGTTAAAGACCTGGCCCTCGACGCCCGGTGCCGTGGCCGCGCGGAGCATGCCCTCAACCACGTCTTTGACGTAGACGAGGTCTCGCACCTGCTCGCCGCCGGTCATAGGAAAGCTCTCACCGCGCAGCGCCGCCTGGATGAGCGTCGGTAGAAAGGCGGGCGGGCGCTGCCCGGGACCGTAGACGCCAAAGGGTCGCACGCAAACCACCGGCCAACCGTGCGCGCGGTGGTACATCTGACAAAAGAGCCAGGCCGATGACTTGGAGGCGGCGTAGACGTTGGCCGGCGCTGGCGACTGTTCCTCGCGAAAGGGCGGTGAGTTTGTGCCGTACTCGTGGCTGGTGCCAGCAAAGAGAAAACGGCCATAGCCGGTGCCTTCCAGCGCCGCCAGCAGGTTGAGCGTTCCCTCTACGTTGACCTGGACCGCTGCGATCGGGTCAATCCCGAACTCGGTGACGCCGGCGGCCGCCAGGTGAAACACGATGGCCGGGTGAACCGCCCGGACGACGGCGCGGACGGCGCCCACGTCTCGCATGTCGGCCACGTGGCTGGCTGCGCCGGCGGGCAGTCCGCCCAGTTCGGTCTTGGCCAGGATCAGACAGGTCACCCGGGCGCCGGCCGCCATCAGCCGACGGACCAGATGCGGGCCGATGAATCCCGTCGCGCCGGTGACGAGAATAGATGCATCTCTCAACGCTGTCAAGTCTGTCATTTGCCAGGCGCACGTCGTGCCTGGAAGGATGTATTGCGTGGCACACTCGCCTCCAGGCACGTGACGTTCTGCTGCTTATGGCCTATTGCTCAGTGCCTATCCGAAAAGCTCCAGTGCTCCCGCTGGATCACAGACTTGTAGTCCCTCGGTCTCCCTCAGACTCAGCTCAGGCGAGACGCTCGGGACAAGACCCGGTCGAGCCGTCCAGCGGCGGACTGCAGTCGCCTTGGGCGATTTTCCAGATAGATTCTCAGCTAATGTCAACCTCAAAGTCTAGAAGGGGGACCATCTGGATGAACGTATTGCCGGGCTTCAACGGGATGGGGTTGCCGTTGCCGTCCACAAAGCGCATCAGGTCCCATCGGCCTGGCCGCACCCACTTGCCGTCGAACATCTGGCCATCGCGGAACAAGCGCACCGGTCCGTCCCCCCAAACCTGGATCTGTATGGAATAGTGCCCCCCCTCATCCTCCATGATGTCGGTGTCGACGTGGTGGGCATAGATGACGATCACGTTCTTGAAACGCAACTGTTCGCCGCTCAGTTCTTCGCGGTGTGGCTCGCCGTTGATGGAGCGAAGATAGGCCCCCAGACCGGTGTCGTAAGCGTATTCGGAGACGACGCTTCCAACTGCATAAGGGATGCTGATGTGGGTAGCAGGTTGGCCGCCGGCAGGCGGTTCCTCGGAAAAGACCCATCCCTTGATCTCCTGGCGACCGCTGTAGCTCAACTTGTCGGCAGCGTACTGCCACAGTGTCGGCGTGTCGGTGAACAGGGTATGCTCGACGCGCTTGCCCTGTTGCGGGATGCGATAGAACGGTGCGCTTCCCTGGCTGCCGATGGCGTGGCCAAAATCGGGCGAGATGATTTGATCAAAGATATCAGAGTCCCGGAATTGCTGTTTCACACCACCGCTGGCCCCGGAGAAGGCCAAGAGGGAGTGGAACATGGCCGGGAGCTCCAGGTCCAGCAACCGCGCACTGCGGACAGAACCAACCTTGTCCGCATCGTGGCTCAAAAAGAGAGCCGTGAACCGGGTCAACTTGCCTTCGGCATAGTGCTCAAAGATCACGTCGGCCTTGTCGAGCCCTGCCTGCGGCCGGACGATCGACGGGGCATTGGACACTTTGATCGCCAGTGGCGGTCGCTCGAGCACGGATGGATCGTCTGCTTTGAGACCCGTCAGTGGGCAGATGTCGGCCGTGGTGCTGGGATCGAAATAGTAGGGAGTCGGCTCCGGGGTGGGTGTCTCGGTAGGCGTGGGGGTCTCGCCAGGGTTGTCTTGACTCCCCGCTTCTGCCCCGGGCGTTGGCGTGGGGGAGGGAGGAGGCGTAGGCGTGAACACGGGTGTAGGACTCGCGGTCGGCTGCGGAATGGGAGTGTGGGTAAAGGTGGGCACAGGAGTCGGCGTCTCCGGTGGTTTGGCTGTCTTGGTCGGGGTAGGGGTAGAGGACATCTGGTTGCTGCATCCCCCCACCGCCAGGGCGATGACGATCAGACTACACAAGACAACGGCGGCTCCGGCTGAGCGTAGCCGCCGAGGGTGCAGAGCATGGCTCATCGTACAAAAACCTCCCATCCAGATCCAAAGATGCAGGCTATTATAGCACATCTGAGACAAATGAGCCAATGTAAGCACCGCTTTTTCTTCTGTTTGCTAGCCCATGTCTTGCGTGGTATAATCTGTCTGTTGCAGGGTTCGTGCCCGGTTGCGTCTGTTCTCGTCTGGCGGCCGGGCATGTGACCCCTGTACGTTTTTGTGAATTCCTGACGGGGTAGGGGAGACTTGATTGTTGAGCTGACCATCACGAATTTCGCTATCATCGACAAGCTGCACCTCCGTTTCGCGCCGGGTTTCAACGTGCTCACCGGAGAGACGGGTGCGGGTAAGTCGATCATCATTGACGCCGTCAGTGCGTTGCTCGGTGGGCGCGTCGGCGCTGAAGAGGTGCGCGCGGGCGCAGACCGTGCTCAGTTGGAAGGCCTGTTCCTGCTGGAGCCTCCGATGCATGCAGCGCTGAAGCCGCTGCTCGAGGAGAACAGCCTGGAGGGGGACGACGACGAAGCGCTGATCCTGGCCCGCGAGATCCGCGTCACCGGCCGGACCGTTGCCCGCGTCAATGGGCGGGCCGTGACGGTGCGCCTGCTGCGAGAGATCGGCGAGCGTCTGGTGGATATTCATGGCCAGAGCGAGCATCTGTCGTTGTTGCGGACGCGAGAACACCTGGGATTGCTCGACCGCTACGCCGGGCTGGAAGGGGAACGCCGGACTGTGGCGGAAAAGGTGCGTGAACTGCGCCAGGTGCGCCAGGAGTTGGCCTCATTATTGCGGGACGAGCGGGAACTGGCCCGTCGCGCCGATCTACTGACCTTCCAGGTTGAAGAGATCGCCGCCGCGCGTTTGGAGGCCGGCGAAGACGTTGAACTCACACAAGAGCGCACCCACCTGACCCACGCAGAGCGGATTGCGGCTCTGATCACCGAGGCGATGCAGGCGCTCTACGAGGGCAGCGAAGATCAGCTTGCCGTCTCGGATCTGCTGGGCAACGTCTCTCGCGACCTGGCCGAGTTGACGCGGATAGACGCCTCGCTGGCGTCCCACCGCCAGGCTGCCGAGGCCTTGACGGCCCAGGCTGAGGAGCTGGCTCGCGACCTGCGCGCCTACGTGGAGGGGATCGAGTTCAACCCGGCCCGGTTGCAAGAGGTGGAGGAGCGGCTAGACCTCATCTATCGTCTCAAGCGCAAGTACGGCGACTCGATCCCTGAGGTGCTGGCCTTTGCCGAGCAAGCGGCGCGCGAACTGGAGACGATCACGCACAGCGAGGAGCGCGTGGAAGAGTTGCAGGCGCGTGAAGATGCCTTGCTCCGCCAGATCGGCGGGCTGGCGGCTGACCTCTCCCAACGGCGGCGGGAGGCCGCAGACAGGTTGGCAACCGCTGTCGAGATAGAACTGGACGATCTGCAGATGGCCCACACCCGTTTTGCCGTTGCCCTTGAGCAGACCGATGCCCCAGATGGCGCGTTCGTGGGCGACCGGCGGCTGGCTTTCGATGCGACGGGCGTGGATCGGACCGAGTTTCTCATCTCGCCCAACCCGGGCGAGCCACTGAAATCGCTGACCCGCATCGCCTCTGGCGGAGAGACCTCACGGCTGATGCTGGCGCTCAAGACGGTCCTCTCCCAGGCCGACGAGACGCCGACGCTCATCTTTGATGAGATCGATCAGGGCATTGGTGGGCGGGTGGGGGGCGTGGTGGGCCGCAAACTGTGGGGCCTGACCGCCGGCAACGCCGCCGCGTCGTCCGACCATCAGGTGCTGTGCATCACCCACCTGCCGCAGTTGGCCGGCTTTGGCGACACTCACTTCCAGGTACAGAAGAAAGTGTCTGCCGGCCGCACGGTCACCAACGTACAGTCTATCACCGGCGAGGAGCGCGTCGAGGAATTGACCCTGATGCTCGGCGCTGCCACCGATTCCACGCGCCAGAGCGCGCGGGAGATCCTGGCTCAGGTGGCGCGGGTCAAATCGGAGGACGCCTGACAGCAAGACAGAAAAAACAAGAGAAGCACCATCTAAAAGGAGGTGAGCTTTGATCAACGAGGATCGCTTGGTAAACACCTTTCTCGAACTGGTCCGCATAGACAGCCCCAGCGGGCAGGAGGAGGCCATCGCACGGGATTTGATGGCCCGCCTAAAGGCGCTGGGCCTGGCCGTGACGCAGGACGCGACGGGCAACCTCATCGCCCGCCTGGAGGGTAGAGGAAAGAGGAAGGACGACCCGCCGTTGCTCTTGAGCGCCCACATGGACACGGTGGGCACCGATACGGGCATCCAGCCGGTCGTCGAGGATGGAATCATCCACTCCGACGGCACTACCATCCTGGGCGCCGACGACAAGTCGGGCGTGGCGGTCATTCTGGAAGTGCTTGGCGCTCTGGCTGAGGAAGGAACGGCCCACTCGCCGCTCGAGGTGGCCATCACCGTCAGTGAGGAGGTGGGCTTGTTGGGGGCCAAGGCGCTGGACATGGGACAACTCTGTGCCAGGGAAGGCATTGTGTTCGACACAGGCGGCCCCATCGGCACGGTCGTCGTGAGCACGCCTTACCAGGACAAACTCTTTGCCACGGTGCACGGGCGCGCGGCCCACGCCGGTGCGGAACCAGAGCGGGGCATCAACGCCATTCTCGTGGCAGCCGAGGCTATTGCTGCCATGCCATTGGGCCGCATTGATGAAGAGACGACGGCCAACGTCGGCGTCATCCGTGGGGGTGTGGCCACCAACATCGTGCCGGACAGGGTGGAGCTGCACTGCGAGGCCCGCAGCCGGGACGAGGCCAAGCTGGTCGCTCAGACGCAGGCCATGTGCGCGGCGCTGGAAGCGTCCGCCGCCCGGCACGAGGCGAGGGTTGACCTGCGGCAGCAACGATCCTACAACGGCTTCAAGCTGTCTGCAGAAACGCCCATCGTCAAGCGGGCTGTCGCAGCGATTGAGGCGCTGGATCTCACGCCGTTGCTCGTGCCCAGTGGGGGCGGATCCGATGCCAATGTCTTTGCCGCCGGCGGCGTCACAACGATCAACCTCAGCACTGGCATGGCCGAGGTGCATACGGCAAACGAACAGATCGCCGTCGAGGATCTGATCCACAGCGCCGAGGTGTTGTGGCGGATCGTCACACGCCAAGTAGTTGTCCCTCAATAACTTACTTTTTGGCACCGAATAGGCGTAGAATGGCAACACAGATGCCAGGTTGTTTTGGGACAAGTGCTGACGTTGTCCCCGCTGAAAGAAACGAGCCATGCACGACTTTTTGATGTCTCTGATCCCCTGGGGCACCGATGCGGTTGTTTGGGTGCAAGGGTTCCGCACGCCAACGCTGGACAGCTTTTTCAAAGCCGTGACGTTTATGGGTCAGCAAGAGTTCTACCTCCTGCTGCTGCCCTTCATCTACTGGGTGATGGACAAATCGCTGGGCCTGCGCCTCGCTTTCGCCCTCCTGCCAGGGGTTTATCTGAACGGCTGCCTCAAAGGCCTTTTCTTTACGCCGCGGCCCGACCCGGCGCGCGTCGCCTGGCTGGTGGTGGAGACGACCTATGCCTTTCCCAGCGGTCACGCGCAAAACTCGACCGTGCTATTCGGCTTTCTGGCCGCGCACGCCCGCCGCTGGCTCACCTGGGTCCTGGGGGCCCTCCTGATCGGCAGCATTGCCCTGTCGCGTATCTATCTGGGCGTGCATCATCCACAAGATGCGCTGGGTGGGCTGTTCTTTGGCGCGGTCTACCTCTTGCTCTTCTTCTGGCTGGAGAAGCCGGTGAGCGTGTGGTTCCGCCGTCAGAGCCTGCCCGTCCGGTTGGGCCTCTTCCTGGCCCCGATTCCCTTGCTACTCGTGCATCCGACGAAAGACGCTGTCGCGGCCATGGCCTCGCTGGCCGGCTTGGGCGTGGCGAGCGTCCTGGAAGGGGAACGGATCCGCTTTGACGTGGGCGGCCCCTGGTGGCAGCGCGCGTTGCGCTTCCTGGCCGGCATGGTCTTGGCACTGGTCGCCTACCTGGGCTTAAGAGCCATCTTCCCTGAAGGATTGTTCTTTCGAGCCCTGCGTTACGCGTGTGTCGCCTTAACGGTGGGTTTGCTTGCCCCCTGGGTTTTTGTCAAGACCGGATTGGCGGCATCGGCCGAGGAAAGCATGTCGGAGGTACCGAGATGAAACGCGCTTTTCAGATCACCTGGTGGTCGTTGCGCGACACTTACGAAGAACTGTTTCTCCTCGTTGGTGCCAATCTACTGACGCTGGCCCTCTTGATCCCGGTCGTCACCGGGCCGCCGGCCCTGGCCGGCCTGCACTATCTTGCTTACCACATCGCCACCGAGAAACGGGTCGAATTCAGTTTTTACTGGGAGGGCTTCAGAAGCTATTTCCTCGACAGTTGGAAACTGGCTGCGCTCAACGGTCTGCTCTTTGGTCTGCTGGGTGTAGACGTCTGGTTCTACATGTCCCAGGCGCGTGGCGCGTGGCGGGTGGTGGGCCTGGTGGGCGCGTGGATGCTCCTCATTTGGGCGGTGGCGCAGCTCTACACCTTCCCCTTGCTGGTGCGGCAGGAAGAGCGAAAGCTCTCTCTGTTGGTCAAGAACGCGGTCCTCCTCACCCTGGCCTACCCAGTCTTTAGCTTGACGGCTGCTCTGCTGCTGGGACTTGTGCTGGCTCTGAGCGTGGTGATCCCTGTTGTATTCGCTCTGGTGGGGTTGTCTTTTGCTGCGGTGATGAGTGCGCACGTGCTGCGCCAGGGCGTCGAGATGGTGGAGGCGTATCAGGCGCAGAAGGAAAAGGGAAACGGCCGTTAAGTGACGAGTGGCGCAGCCGTCACATTGGCAGTCTTTCAAGCCCTGCATGGTGGCTCACGGTGTAGGGCTTGACTTTTTTGGGTGGCAGGTGGTACTTTGATCCCAATTGGGCAGCCGGGCGTATCCAAACGGCGTCGAGAGCGGTATAACAGGTGAGTTGTCGTACGGACGGCAGCTTGTTCCATAACTTGCTTCCAGTACCTTGTCAAAGTGAACGTGACAGGTCGTCATTCTAGGCTGGAACCCTTCACTTCGTTCGGGACAAGCTCCACGGCGGCGGGCGCAGTCGAAGGGAGGCTCGTTCTCACATGGAAGAACGCATTGGGGCCCCGGGTGAGATACTTCCCGTCGACCCGCTCAGGGCTCGTCAGAATGACAGGCCAGCGAGATCAAAGTGACAGCGTACTGGATCTGTAGGAGGATCAGACATGCCACATCGAAAGATCTTGTTCACACTGCTGCTAGCTTTGGCGTTGATGGGACTGGCGTGGGTCGGCACAGCCGCCGCCTCTGCCGCGAGCCCAGGTTTCAGCGAGGGCGAAAGCGCATTGGCGAACGTCGTCCGGGAGGTCGGCCCAGGCAACCTGTCTGCCAGCGGATCGACGGGGACAGCTGGCGCGGTCCAGGGTGTCCCACCTCCGATGACCATGTTCACTTCAACGTTGCCGGTGACACCGACCCTGCCGGTGACGCCGACGTGGCCACTGTCGCATCCCGTCGGGCTGGCCCTGTCCACCTATTTCGAAGTGTTGTACGACGACATCATGGCCTGGCACTCAGACGGCATCGGCTTTGGCGGCATCGCCAAGGCATATTTCGTGGTCAGCTTGCTGGCAGACCCAGAGCTGACGGTAGACGACGTGATGGCCGAGAAACTGGCCGGCACCGGCTGGGGCCAACTGCTGAAATCTTTTGGTCTGAGCCCCAGCAGCAGGGACAAGAGCCTGGGCCAGGTGATGTCGGGTCATGGCACGGATGACGACGACGATGATGATGGTGAGCCAGTGGAGATGCTTGCCGAAGCGGATGACCACCCCGGCAAGGGCCACGGTCCTCCGGATAAAGATAAGGGCAAGGACAAAACCCCACCGGGGCAAGAGAAGAAAGACAAAAAGAAGGACAAAGGCCGAGGCAAGCCATAGACACCGATTCGAAGATTGGAAGCCAGTTGAAAGGAAAAAGCCGGGAGTCCATGCTCCCGGCTTTTTCTTGATCTCTGGCGTCAAGGTCGTCGGTCGTCAGTACCGCCACGGGCACGGTTCCCTTGGGTCTGAGATGGTGCCCCGACATCCCTTTCAGAGTGAGAAAGGGGCTGACGGACAAAGGATGCCGGGGCATCTGTCACTGCAGCTCTTCAAAAACGCGCTCAGTCTTATGGCAGGCCGGCGATGACGTCGTCAATAAACGACAGCGTCTCGGGGATGTCTACCCGATAGTCAAAGCCGGTTACCACGCACATCGCATCCCCCCACGAGGTGATGCCGACCAGGATGCGCGTATCCTCGTCCGGTTCCCAGAAAGCGGGGCCGCCCGAGTCGCCAAAGCAGGTTCCCTCGTTGTAGTCGAGATGGTTCTGGTTCATATGCAGTTGGGCCGGCACCAATGCGACGTACTCGGATTCGCCGAATCGGCGTTGATCCTCGTAGGTGATCTCTGGCGGTTCTCCAGACCCCTCCGGTCCGCCTCCATGCCAGTCCAGCACGCCGCCATAGCCCACCACCGTAAATTTCGCGCCATCTGGGCCGCCTGGCCGCAGCACTCCCTCTCGCTTCAGGTCGTCCAGGAATCCCTCGGAAGGCAGCTCGGCTGGGATGACATCTGCAGGCTCTGCCAGGATCAGCAGACCCACGTCATGCGGATTGGATCCTCCCCAGAGATAGTCTGGGTGTGTGATGATTGTCTCCACGTCCAGTAACGTATCCTCGTTCAACGCGTACCGGTTCAAGTTCACCCAGACCTGTGTGATCCCATCCTCCTCCAAACCATCCGTGCAGTGCCCGGCTGTCAGGAATACCCGCGGGTGGATCAATGTTCCTGAGCACCGCTGCCACAGGCCGTGGTCAGGATGATCGACTACCATCGCGCCGACATTAGGGTATTCGTTGTCGGCATCCAGTTCTCCCCAGGTAATGGCGAACGCCGAGGTTACCCACCCCATCAGCACCAGCGCCAACACCAGGCCGCCAACCAGGGCGATCTTTCGCCGGCCGGCGATTAG
>Ga0180437_10005858_pt1 | contig 16643 bp, 15 predicted proteins | sample SS_ome_4_FD_132410 | JGI IMG/M metagenome (GOLD analysis project Ga0180437, IMG submission 132410) | Hypersaline lake sediment archaeal communities from the Salton Sea, California, USA - SS_3_D_1 metaG | ecosystem: Environmental > Aquatic > Non-marine Saline and Alkaline > Hypersaline >... | reverse complement strand
GCTTTTGCCCTCAGTTTGATTGATTTTGCCATGTGTCTAATTACCTCTAATGTCTTGTCGATTAACCGCCGCAACCACCAATGGTGACCTTGACTTCTTTCTTGGCGCTGTAGAGCTTGCCATCGGCCTTGACCACCGCGATGACGTCGGACGTTTTGGCCATCTTGACGCGGGTCGAGATGTAGCCTTCGGTCGTCGGGCCCAGATCGTAAGTTGAAGTCAGCGGTGTATTGTTCGTGGCTACCAGGATGCTCATCTGCGTGGTGCCATCGATCTTGCTGGTAACAGTGATGGGCACCACGGCGCCGTTTTCGGCGATGTCCGGTGCTTTCAGCTTGATCTTGTCGCTGGCGGTGGCATCAGAGCCGCCCATGGCGCCGGACATGGCGGCATTGACGTCCTTGGCTTCAAATGCGGCTTTTGACCAGGCGGCCATAGCGGCCCTGGGTGTCAGCAAACCGGCGCTGACCGCTGCGCCAACCGCGCCAGCTGCCAGGGTGCCTTTCAGCATGATTCTTCGATTCTGATTCATCTTGTTGTATACCTCTAGCTACAATGTGTAAATAAATTGTGAAACCAGTTCGATTTCCTCCGCGGAGAGTACCTTGTGCGGACCGAACGGGATCATGATGGTGTTCGGGTTGCTGGTGCGGGGATCAGCGATCTGCGCTTTCATCTTTTCGTAGTCAGGAAATCTGGCTTTCATGGCTACAAGCGGTGGACCAATATTGCCTGCAAGAGTTCCGCCTTCGATCTGGTGACATGCGAGGCAGTTACCTTTTTTCCGGTCAAATGCCAGCTTTTTACCTTTTTCAATGGTCGCGGCATCAGCTGCGCTGGCAGTTATTGGTGCGATCATACCAAGACAGCCTATCAGGGCCGTAACGGAGACCGTTGTCTTTATCAAATGTGCGGTTCGCCGCATCTGCTCTCTCCTCCGAATTGTGTGTCAACGAGAATGTTCTAATAGAACAATGGGCTATAGCATACACTCTAGAAAGCTCATGACAAGGCTATCCAATAAAAAAAAGTAGTGAATAAAATTTTTATTAACAAAGTCTTATATTAGAGCTGGATTATATTACGCGCGATCCGCGTTTATCAGTTGCGGTTTTTTACAATTTCCAGCAGCTCATTCTTCTTGGTCTCAAGGCGCGTCCTGGATGTTTTGCTCAGATCCTCGTGGTTCAATGCATTCTGGTACTGCTGCAGCGCCAGTTCGTAATAACCTTGCATGGCGTACTGATTACCTGTCGCTTCCAGCGCCGCACTTACCTGGCCATTGAGATGATAGGCCTGTGCGAGCAACTGGTAAATCTCGGCGTACTGATCAGAGCGCAGCTGCCGTATCAGTAACTCTATGCTTTTCTCGGGCTGCCGGTAGGTGTTCAGCGCCTTGGCATACGCGAGCGTGACCGGCAAATAGCCGGGGTACAGGCCATTGAGCTGCTCGAGTTGACCGAGTGTTTTATCCCTGTCGTCGGCGGTGTAGTAGGCCTCGGCCAGTGCCAGTTTGATCCAGGGATGCTTGTGCTGTTTCGACAGCTTCTCGAGGATCGAGATCGCTTCGGGCACACGGTCGAGCCTGATAAACGCGATCGCCCGCAGGTAGTCGGCTATTACGCCTTCGAGGTCCTTGTTGAGGTCGACCAGTTTTCGAAGGCTGTTGTTGTTGTTCGTCAGGACCGCGAGGCGCGCCTTGGCGAACAGAAAGTCCTCGCTGTTTTTCGGCAGGGAGGCGTGTTCGTCCTTTATCCGGTTCTTGGCCTCAGTGACGCGGTTGATGTCGAGGGGGTGGGTGCGTATGTACTCGATTTGCAGGCCGCTGCTCTTGTCCAGCAGGTGTTCAAAAAACTCAACCATACCGTCCGGGTTGATACCGGCTTCAATCAAAAGGCCGATGCCGATTCGGTCCGCCTCGTACTCGTTTGCGCGCGTGAAGTTGATCGAAGCCTGTTGCGCAGTCGCAAGGCCGCCTGCGAGGACGGCCTGGCCCATTTCCGAGTCCTGTGATCCCACCAGGATGGCGGCGATCAGGGTGGCAATGTTTATCGCAACCGAATTTCCGGATTCATCGATCATGCGCGCAATATGGCGCTGGGTGACGTGTGAGATTTCGTGGGCCAGCACGCTGGCGAGCTGGCTTTCGTTGTCGGCGTCCAGGAACAGGCCGCTGTGAACGCCGATATAGCCGGCTGGCAGGGCGAACGCGTTGATGACCGGCGACTTGACGATGAAAAACGTGAACTGGCGGCCGGCTTCGTCAGACTGCGTAACCAGTTTTTGCGCCAGGCTTTCCAGGTAGTAATTCAGCTGAATGTCATCGACCAGCGGCAGGCTGGCCCTGAGCGACCGGTAATACGCCAGGCCCAGTTGCTCCTCTTCCCGCGCGCTGATGCTGCCCAGTGTCGGGTCTCCGAGGGTCGGCAGCTCAGCCAGCGAGGCGCTTGCGCCGAGCAGGCCTGAAAGCAGTAAAATCCGGACCAGGCGTCCCCGGAGTCTGGCGTATCGCGTTCCCATGATCAGTCTAGAGACAAGCGCGGGGACGAAAAGTTGTGGTCCAATCGCAGCTTGCCTTTTATCAACGTATCCATTATATATATGGGCTTATTTTCAGCGCACAAGTGCTGTTACAAACTTTCACACACAGGAGTCTATATTGTGGCAGATTATGACGAAGAGCTTGATGCCAGCGGCCTGAATTGTCCGTTACCCATTCTTAGAGCCAAAAAAGCGCTTTCCGGTATGGATGCAGGAAAGGTGCTGCGCATTGTGGCAACTGACCCGGGTTCTGTAAAGGACTTCGAAGCGTTCGCCAAGCAGACAGGCAACGAATTGCTGGAATCAACCGAAGAAGGCGGCAAATTCTGCTTTCTGATGAAAAAGGTCTGACTGCATACCGGTTCTGGACCGCAAAAGCCCGGTACAGCCGGGTTTTTTGTTATCTGAAGTAAATAAGAAAATAATAATTTAATAATATAAGAACAGCTGAAAAGTTTGATGGTTTTGTCCGGGCGAATTGACATGCGGGCGCAAGCCATCTATCTAATCCCTGAATCACACACGATAAATATACGTTTTTAATAAAATATTCATTCTGGAGACACGTTTGATGAATTTTAGAGTACGCAAATCCCTGCTAGCAGTGACCGTAGCCGGCCTGCTGGCGACGCCTCTGGCCCATGCAACCAACGGTTATTTCATGCATGGTTACGGCAGCAAGGAAAAAGGCATGGCTGGAGCCGGTGTTGCCTACAACCATAACGATGCAATGGCGGCGGCGACCAACCCTGCGGCCATGGCTTTTGTTGGCAAACGTGTGGACATTGGCTTGCAGATCTTTGCCCCATCTCCGCGTAGTTACACCGTGACCGGCACACCACCGTTTCAGGCAGGAGATCCGATTACTGCTGACCCGTTCGGAGGCGCGGTCTCCGGGGCTACGTCTCTGTGCCCGGATCCGACACAGGTACCGTGCCAGACGGCTTTCAGCGTGAATCCGGGTTCCGTGGAAAGTGAAAACGACATGTTCCTGATTCCGCATTTTGCCTACAATCATGTGCTCAATGACAGGTCCACCATAGGTATCGCTGTTTATGGTAACGGGGGCATGAATACTGAATACACGACCGGAAGCGCGACCTTAATCGACTTGAATCCCACAAGCCCGACTGCCGGTACTTACCAGGTTTTTCCAGGCACCTATGGTGCGGGTACAGCTGGCGTAAACCTGGAGCAGATGTTTTTCAATTTCAATAGTGCCTACAAGCTCAATCCGAAACACTCTCTAGGCGGTAGCCTGCTTGTAGTTGGCCAGCGCTTTCGTGCCCAGGGCCTGGAGCAATTTGGTGCTTTCTCGCTCAATCCAGAAAATTTGTCGGGTAATGTAAATGACGTGTCGTGGGGTTTAGGCGCCAAAGTCGGTTACCAGGGGGAGGTCGCCGACGGAGTGCGTGTCGGTATCAGCTACCAGACAAAAATCAGCATGGATGAATTCGAGGAGTACAAAGGTCTGTTTGCAGAAGGTGGTGACTTCGATATTCCTTCAACCTACACCTTGGGTGCTTCCTTCGATGTTGGTAAAACAGCTGTGATCGTAGCTGACTACCAGAGGATCAACTACACAGACGTTACCTCTTTGGCTAATCCGGTCTCCAAGCTGACAAGTGGTGGATGTCTTGATGCACTGAATAATACCATCCTCAACAATGGCGGACCGGTGCCGCCGTTCCAGCCGGCAGTCGGATCTACCTGTTTAGGCGGGTCTGACGGAGCGGGTTTTGGTTGGGAAGATATCGGTATTTTCAAGCTGGGTTTCCAGTTCAACGCGGCTAATATCGACTGGCGTCTAGGCTACAGCCACTCGGATCAGCCAATCCCCGAAAGCGAAACCCTGTTTAACATTCTGGCGCCTGCCGTTATTCAGGATCACGTGACTGCGGGTATGACTCTCCCGGTCGGCAAGAGCCAGGAATTCAACCTCGCGTTGATGTACGGCCTGAAAGAGTCCGTCAAGGGGCCGAATCCATTTGATGGTGGTGCTACCCAGATTGAAATCGAGATGTCTCAGTTCGATGTTCAGGCTGGCTGGGCCTGGATGTTCTGATTCCACGCAGGCCAATCGGCAAAAAAAAGCCCCGCAATGCGGGGCTTTTTTCTTATCAGTGTCCGAACCTTCGGAGGCTGGGGAAAATAAAGGACTGGGCGTTGGTGGCGCTCTTGCAGCAGGATTCTTCTTGCATCAGGCTATTCATTTGCATTACATTATCGCCCCGAGTTTCTTATCTGGTCACCCACCTGATCAAATGTGTTCAGTCACCCGGCCGTCAGTAAACAAGCGTCAATAAACATGACACCAATCGGAGTACCAAGCATGATACAACTGAAATCAAGATGGCTGGCGGCGATCGTCGCTGTCATGATCAGCGTCGCCGCACTGGCTGTACACGCCGAAGGCGAAATGAAGCCCTTCGTTCTCGCATCCACCTCGACCGGCGGCAGCGTCGCCGATCATATCGACAGCGTCAGGAACGCACTGACCGGAGAGGGTTTCGAGATCGCCGGCGAGTATTCTCCCTATCCGGCGGCGCATATCATCATCTTCACCAATGACAAGCTCAAGCAGGCCGGCGCCAGCCACGAGCGGGCAGGGTATATAGCCGCCCAGCGTGCAACCATTACCCAGGTGGGCGACCAGATACAGATCGCCTATACCAATCCGGTCTACATGGCAGCTGCCTACCGTATCGAGACCGATGTGTCGTCCGTATCCGAATCGCTGGCTTCGGCACTGGGCGCTGAAAAGGAATACGGGCCCGAGAAGGGGCTGACCGCGAAGCAGCTAGGAAAGTACCACTATACCTTTGGCATGGAGTATTTTGACGAGCCGAACGAACTGGCGTCTTACAACAGCTTCAAGCAGGCGGTCGCGGAAGTCGAGAAGAACCTGGCTGCGCACAACGGCGGGACGACCAAGGTCTACCGCATCGACATACCGGGCAGCAAGCAGGCCGTTTTCGGCGTCTCGATGAAAGCCGAAGGCGAGACCGGCAACAAGTATATGGACGAAAGCTTCATCATGGGTGAAATCGACTTCAAGCCGATACGCTCGACCGGCCATCTGCCGTACGAGATCCTGGTTACAGGCAGCGAAGTCGAGGCCCTGCACGCGCGCTTTCGCATCGCGGTCAATTTTCCGGATCTCAGCATGATGGGGGCGAACAGCTTCATGAATATCATGCCTTCGCCGGATGCGATAAAGGAATCACTGACGCTGGGCGCCGGTGGTGAGCTCGAAGACGATTTCTGATTTACCGCGACCGATTCTCAAGAGAACCCCGGCTTGCCGGGGTTTTTTCTGTCTGGTTTCAAGGGTTTCGCCAGCTGGGAGGTGATTCGCGGCTGAAGCCGCTCCCACAGAGCGGTGTCCATGTAGGAGCGGCTTCAGCCGCGAACGGCCGCTGGCAACGTGAATACCCCCTGACAAAAAGACGGATGAAATTTTTCGATGAACCGTTTAGACTTGTCGGTTCGCGTGCATTGCGATGCAGAATAAAAGTGCATGATTTACAAGGTTTTTTCGTAAGATTGAGAAATTAGAGTGGAATTGACGGGCGCAGATATCGTTATTCAGAGCCTCAAGGCCGAGGGCGTTGAGTTCGTATTCGGGTATCCGGGTGGTGCTGTTCTGCACATATACGATGCCTTTTACAAGCAGGACGATGTCCAGCATATCCTCGTGCGCCACGAACAGGGCGCCACGCACGCGGCAGACGGTTATGCGCGCGCGACCGGGAAAGCCGGGGTGGTGCTGGTTACTTCGGGACCCGGCGCGACCAATGCCGTGACCGGTATAGCGACGGCCTACATGGATTCTATTCCGATGGTGGTAATTACCGGCCAGGTACCGAAGCACCTGATCGGTAACGACGCCTTCCAGGAGGTCGACTCGGTCGGTATCACGCGCCCGGTGGTCAAGCACAACTTCCTGATCAAGGACGTCAAGGATATCGCGACCACGTTCAAGAAGGCGTTTTACATAGCGACGACGGGACGCCCGGGCCCGGTTGTGATCGATATTCCCAAGGATATCACGGCTGCAAAATGCGACTTCAACTACCCGTCCGAGATCAAGATGCGCTCGTACAACCCCACGGTAAAGGGTCATACCGGCCAGATCAAGCGTGCGGCCGAGATGATCCTGTCGGCCGAGCGACCGATGATTTATACGGGCGGCGGCGTGATTCTGGGCGACGCCGCTGACAAGCTGACCGCGTTCACCCGAAAGCTGGGTTACCCGATCACCAATACACTGATGGGGCTGGGTGCATACCCGGCCAGTGACAGGCAGTTCGTCGGTATGCTGGGCATGCACGGGACCTACGAAGCCAATATGGGTATGCACCAGTGCGACGTGTTGATCGCGATCGGCGCACGTTTCGATGACCGCGTTACCGGCAACCTGGAAAAATTCTGTCCGGATGCAAAGATCGTCCACATCGATGTCGATCCGTCTTCGATATCCAAGAACGTCAAGGTCGATATCCCGATCGTGGGCCATGTCGCCCAGGTGCTGGACGATTTTCTCAAGGTGTTTGAAGAGACCGGGCAGGATCCGAACGCATCCGCCCTGGAAAAATGGTGGGCGCAGATCGATGAATGGCGCTCCCAGGACTGCCTGAAATACGATACCGAGAGCGAGCTGATCAAGCCGCAATACGTTATCGAGCAGCTGCACGAACTGACCAGCGGCGATGCCTTTGTGACCTCCGATGTCGGCCAGCACCAGATGTGGGCCGCGCAGTATTACGGTTTCAACAAGCCGAGACGCTGGATCAATTCCGGCGGGCTCGGTACCATGGGCTTCGGTCTGCCGGCGGCCATCGGGGTCCAGCTGGCCTACCCGGACGAAACCGTTGTCTGCATTACCGGTGAAGCCAGTATCCAGATGTGCATCCAGGAACTGTCGACCTGCAAGCAGTACGGCCTGCCGATAAAGATCGTCTGTCTGAACAACGGCTACATGGGCATGGTCCGGCAGTGGCAGGAGTTCTTCTACGAGAAGCGTTATGCGATGTCGTATTTTGATGCGCTGCCGGATTTTGTAGCACTAACGAAGAGCTACGGCCACAGCGGGGTGCAGGTGACAAAGCCGGCTGACGTTCGCGGTGCGCTGGAGCAGGCACTGGCCAGCAAGGACGAGCTGGTTTTTCTCGATTTCATCACGGACAGGACCGAGAACGTATATCCAATGATTCCTGCCGGTGCAGGCCTTAATGAAATGATCCTGGTGTAGACACGGTGAGACATATCATTTCTATATTGCTGGAAAACGAGGCTGGTGCGCTGTCACGCGTGGCGGGCCTGTTCTCTGCGCGTGCGTACAACATCGAGTCCCTGTCGGTCGCGCCGACCGATGACCCCTCGCTGTCGCGCATGACCGTTGTTACCTCTGGCACCGACGAAATCATCGAGCAGATCAGCAAGCAGCTCAACAAGCTGGTCGACGTGGTCAAGCTGATGGACATGACCGCAGACGTGCATGTCGAACGCGAGCTTATGCTGATCAAGGTCAACGCCACCGACGGCGAGCGCGACGAAGTCAAGCGCCTGGTCGATATATTCCACGGTCGTGTGATCGATGTTACCGATACGACCTACACCATCGAGATTACCGGTGATGGGGAAAAATTGCATGCCTTCATGGAAGCGCTGTCCAGTATTTCAATTCTCGAAGTCGTGCGATCAGGCCTGATTGGCATCAGTCGTGGTGACAAGGCATTTGGTTGATCCCGCTGCATCTCTTTAACAAGTTTCAAAAATCTAGTCAGGAAAGCAATAAATGAATATTTATTACGATAACGATTGTGATCTTTCGATAATTCAGGGCAGGAAAGTCAGCATCATCGGTTACGGCTCCCAGGGGCATGCGCATGCCAACAACCTGAAAGATTCCGGAGTGGATGTCTGCGTCGGTTTGCGTGAGGGGTCCGCTTCCGCGGCCAAGGCGGAGCAGGCAGGGCTGGCCGTCAAGTCGATCGATGATGCTGTTGCCAGCGCCGATGTTGTCATGATTCTGGCGCCGGATGAGCACCAGGCGGCGCTCTACAGCGAGCATGTCGAGCCGAACATCCAGCAGGGCGCGGCGCTGGCCTTCGCGCACGGTTTCAACATACACTTCGGTGCGATAAAGCCGCGCGAGGATCTTGACGTTATCATGATCGCGCCCAAGGCGCCGGGCCACACCGTGCGCAGCGAATTTACCAGCGGTGGCGGCATTCCTGACCTGATCGCCGTGTTCCAGGATGCATCGGGCAAGGCCAAGGACATCTGCCTGTCTTACGCGTCGGCTATCGGCGGCGGTCGTACCGGTATCATTGAAACGACCTTTCGCGAGGAGACCGAGACCGACCTGTTCGGAGAGCAGGCAGTCCTTTGCGGCGGTACGACAGCACTGGTACAGGCCGGGTTCGAAACCCTGGTCGAGGCCGGTTACGAGCCGGAAATGGCCTATTTCGAGTGTCTGCACGAGCTCAAGCTGATCGTTGACCTTATGTACCAGGGCGGTATAGCTGACATGCGCTATTCGATCTCGAACACGGCCGAATACGGGGACGTGACCCGCGGGCCCCGCGTCGTCAACGAGAACACCAAGGCCGAGATGAAGAAGATCCTGGGTGAAATCCAGAGCGGTGAGTTTGCAAAAGAGTTCATCGAGGAAATGCAGGCGGGCGGCAAGAACCTGGAAGCATTGCGCGAGAAGACGCGCCAGCATCCGATCGAAGTAACCGGAGCAAAACTGCGCGCGATGATGCCGTGGATCCAGGCCAGCAAAATTGTCGACAAGTCTGTCAATTGATTGCCGCCACGGCATTCTTATAGTAAAGATCGAATTGAACGCAAAGGACGCAAAGACGCTAAGAACGCAAAGAAAAACTGATCTTGTGCAGGAGCGGCCATAGGGCCGCTCCTGCAAGTATCCAGAACTCTTTGCGCTCTCTGCGTCTCTGCGGCCTCTGCGTTAATTCCGGACCTGCCGATCGGGGCGAATATCTGTGACACGCCGGCCGTCATATTTCCGTCGCTGACCAAATAGGCTATTCTCTGGTTATGGAAGAAGAGATCGAAAATCGCAAACGGCGCGGTATCTACCTGCTGCCAAACCTGTTCACCACGGCCGCATTCTTTTCCGGTTTTTACGCCATTGTCGCGGCCACCAACGACAAGTTCGAGCAGGCTGCCGTAGCGGTTTTGATCGCGATGATCCTCGACGGGGTTGATGGCCGCGTGGCGCGCATGACCAATACCCAGACAGCCTTCGGCGCCGAATACGACAGCCTCGCCGACCTCGCATCGTTCGGACTGGCGCCGGCGCTGGTCATGTATGAATGGTCGCTGTCGTTTATGCGTGATATCAGCTGGCAGATGGGCAAGCTCGGCTGGCTAGCGGCTTTCATCTATGCTGTCGCAGCCGCGCTGCGACTGGCGAGATTCAACACCAAGGCCAGCAGCACCGACAAGCGCTATTTCCAGGGGCTGCCCAGCCCGTCGGCAGCTGCAGTCATGATCTGCATGGTCTGGTTGTGTTTTGACAGGGGTATCGAAGGCGCGGATGTCGTGTTTCTGGCCTGGCCGCTGACGGTCATCACCGGTGTGTTGATGGTCAGCAAGGTATCCTATTACAGCTTCAAGGAAATCGACTTTCAGAACAAGGTGCCGTTTTTCGTGATACTGGTCGTGGTGCTGATCTTCGTGTTCGCGGCGACCGACCCGCCGGTCGTGCTGTTTACCGGGTTCTTCGTTTACATGCTGTCCGGCCCCGTGATCGCCGTCGTGCGGCGTTTGCGCAAGCGCTCACAGCGCCCGGAATAGAGACGCGACTTGTTAAATGTATGTAGAGTCGTTATATTTAGCGCCACAGGTGTTTGAAAAAACCGATCGACGCATGAGCCAATTACTTCCACAAGCTGTGTCAAAGACTCCGGAAGCTTCTACTGCCGAAGCCGCCGGCTTTGTTGCTGCATGCCTGCCCGCCTTCCTGCCTGTTTTCCTGCTACTGCCGTAAGGCAGAATAGAAAAGTCCTGGCGAGGCGATACGCACCCGAACTATCACCCCAGAAATCGCAAATTTGCGGAGCAGGTCATGAATAACGACAAACTTGTCATATTTGATACAACACTTCGTGATGGAGAGCAGAGCCCCGGCGCCTCGATGACGAAAGATGAAAAAATGCGTATCGCCAGGGCGCTGGAGCGCATGCGCGTTGACGTAATCGAGGCGGGATTTCCGATCGCCAGCCAGGGCGACTTTGAGTCCGTGGAAGCGGTGGCCAAAACGATCAAGGACAGTACGGTCTGCGGCCTGGCGCGCGCGCTGGACAAGGACATTACCCGGGCGGGCGAGGCGTTGAAACACGCCAGTTCCGCGAGGATACACACTTTCATTGCGACTTCCCCGATCCACATGGAGAAGAAACTGCGCATGCAGCCTGACCAGGTCGTCGAGCAGGCGGTCAAGTCGGTCAAACTGGCGCGCAGCTTTACCGACAACGTGGAATTTTCACCCGAAGATGCCGGGCGCTCTGAAACCGATTTTCTTTGCAGGATTATCGAGGCCGTTATCGATGCCGGTGCCCGCACCATCAACATTCCGGACACCGTTGGCTACAACATTCCTCACCAGTTCGGCGAACTGATCAGAACCCTGATCGAGCGTATTCCGAACTCTGATAAGGCGATCTTTTCCGTGCACTGCCACAATGACCTCGGTCTCGCCGTAGGAAACTCACTGGCTGCTGTACTCAACGGGGCGCGCCAGGTGGAATGCACCATCAACGGCCTCGGTGAACGCGCCGGGAATGCATCACTCGAAGAGGTGGTCATGGCCGTGCGCACGCGCCAGGATATTTTCAGCTGCGACACGACGCTGGACGCCACACAAATCGTTCCCTGTTCCCGCCTGGTTTCGAGCATTACCGGTTTCCCTGTGCAGCCCAACAAGGCGATCGTCGGGGCGAATGCATTTGCGCATGAATCGGGCATACACCAGGACGGTGTCCTCAAGAGCAGGGAGACCTATGAAATCATGCGCGCACAGGACGTCGGCTGGGCCGCGAACCGGATCGTGCTCGGCAAGCATTCCGGCAGAAACGCATTCAAGACCCGTCTCCAGGAGCTCAACATCGAGTTCAATTCGGAACATGAACTCAACGCGGCTTTTTCGCGCTTCAAGGACCTGGCGGACAAGAAGCACGAGGTTTACGACGAGGACCTGCAGGCGCTGGTCACGGACACCAACTGGGCGATCGAGAACGAGCGCTTCCAGCTGCTGAGCCTGCACGTGTGTTCGGAGACCGGCGAGACACCGAACGCGACGCTGGTTTTGAACATCGACGGCAAGGAAGTCCGGGCGGCTGCTGACGGCAGCGGGCCGGTCGATGCCGCGTTCAGGGCCATCGAGTCGGTGGTGAACAGCGAGACCAGTCTGCAATTGTACTCGGTGAACAATATCACCAGTGGCACCGACGCCCAGGGTGAAGTTACGGTCAGGCTGGAAAAATCGGGGCGTATTGTGAACGGACAGGGAGCGGATACGGATATCGTGATTGCCTCGACCAATGCCTACATCAATGCACTTAACAAGCTGATGCAGACAGAAGCGCGTGAGCATCCGCAGCACGGTGATGTCTGAGGCGCGGTATTGATGTCGGCCGCCGGGAACAATCAGACGGGTTGTGTTTTGCCCGAAGACCTGCGCCGCTATTACCTCGAAACCATGGGCGTGCAGCTGTGGCAGTCTGTACGTGCCGGCGGGCAGCCGCCCGACGAAGTCACGACCGGCCCTTCCGCAGACGCGCAGATGACCTGGCAGCAGCTCGAGCAGGCCGTGTCAGCCTGCACCGGTTGTGAACTGCACGCGACGCGAACCCAGGCCGTGTTCGGTGTCGGCAGCCATAACGCCGAACTGCTGATCATCGGTGAAGCACCGGGCCGCGACGAGGACCTCCAGGGTGAGCCGTTTGTGGGGCGTGCCGGGCAGTTGCTGAACGCCATGCTGGCCGCGATTGGATACCGGCGCGAGCAGGTTTACATCGCGAATATCCTGAAATGCCGTCCGCCGAATAACCGTGATCCCAGGCCGGAGGAGGCGGAGGCCTGTAATGCCTGGCTGCAGCGTCAGATAGAGCTGATCCAGCCGGACGTTATACTCGGGCTGGGACGTATCGCGGCCCATAACCTGCTGAATACCGACAAGAGCCTTGGCGCACTGCGTACAGGGCAGCACAGCTATGCGGGCATTCCTCTGGTCGTGACCTATCATCCAGCCTATCTGTTGCGTAAACCCATCGACAAGCGCAAATCATGGCAGGATCTTAAACGCGTAAAAACACTGTTGAACAGAAATGGCAGCGCAACCTGACGATATGCAGATTCGACTTGCGAGCAGCGGGAATATTCGCGAGATGACCAGTGACGACCTGGGCCGCGTGATCGATGTCGAGATTGCGGCCTACGAACACCCGTGGACGCTGGGTATATTTCGCGATTGCATCAGGGTTGGCTACAGCTGCTGGGTATACGAGGATAATGACGCTGTTGTCGCGTACGGGATCGTTATGCTCAACGGCTCCGAGGCGCACGTATTGAACCTTTGTGTTCACCCCGATTACCAGCGCCGCGGCATCGGCCGGTTGATGCTCGATCATCTTACGCACACATCCAGGGACGCCGGTGCAGATACCCTGCTGCTCGAAGTCCGGCAGTCCAATATCATTGCGATGCAGTTGTATCTTTCGGCCGATTTTCATCAGCTCGGAGTGCGTACCGGTTACTACCCTGATCACGACGGACGCGAAGACGCAATTATCCTGGCCAAGAGCCTGGTGACCGATTTCGATCCGATGCTGGGGATATAGCCGGGTGGGTGGTTGGATAATCGCAGAGGCCGCAGAGACGCAGAGAACGCAAAGGGTATTTTGGTATGGTAGGAGCGGCTTCAGCCGCGAATTCCGCAACAGATTGCGAGCAATTCGCGGCTGAAGCCGCTCCTACAAAAACCATCAAAAATCTTTGCGTTCTCTGCGTCTTTGCGCCCTTTGCGTTAAAACACCGCCTTTGTTCCCTGGGTGCCAGCTGCGGTCATTACGCTGATTTCCATGTATAATCCCGGCCCCATGTCCTACCAAGAAGAAGTCAACCGCCGGCGGACCTTTGCGATTATTTCGCACCCCGATGCCGGCAAAACCACGCTGACCGAGAAGCTGCTGCTCTACGGCGGCGCCATTCAGCTTGCGGGAACGGTCAAGGGGCGCAAGGCCGCGCGGCACGCGACCTCGGACTGGATGGAGCTGGAGAAACAGCGCGGTATTTCGGTCACTTCCTCGGTGATGCAGTTTCCCTACAAGGGGAGCATCATCAATCTGCTGGACACGCCGGGTCACGCGGATTTCTCCGAAGACACCTACCGTACGCTGACGGCAGTGGACTCTGCCCTGATGGTCATCGATGCGGCCAAGGGTGTCGAAGAGCGCACCGTCAAGCTGATGGATGTCTGCCGCTTGCGTTCGACGCCGATTATCACCTTTGTGAACAAGATGGACCGTGAAGCGCGCGACCCGATCGACCTGATGGATGAGATCGAGGATATCCTGAAAATCCAGTGCGCACCGATCACCTGGCCGATCGGCATGGGCAAGCAGTTCAAGGGCGTGTTTAACCTGGTACAGGACAGCGTGCATTTGTTCAGCGCGACGCATGAAGGCAAGGTGCAGCAGGGCGATATCATCAACGGGCTGGACAATCCGGAGCTCGATGAAGTGCTTGGCCCGGTTGCGCAGGAACTGCGCGACGAAATCGAACTCGTAAGGGGCGCCAGTCACGCGTTTGACTTCGACGCCTATAACCGCGGCGAGCTGACACCGGTGTTCTTCGGTTCCGGCATCAACAATTTCGGTGTCAGGGAATTGCTCGACGCGCTCGACGAATTTGCGCCCGCGCCGCGCTCGCGAGAGACGCAGAGCCGTACCGTTGGCCCGGAAGAGGAAAAATTCAGCGGTTTTGTGTTCAAGATCCAGGCCAACATGGACCCCGGGCACCGCGACCGGATTGCGTTCGTACGCATCTGTTCAGGAACCTATAACAAGGGCATGAAAGTCAGGCACGTGCGCATTGGCAAGGATATAAAGCTCGCCGATGCGCTTACTTTCATGGCCTCGGACCGTGAGCACGTCGACCAGGCCTACACCGGCGATATCATCGGGCTGCACAACCACGGCACCATGCGCATCGGTGATACTTTCACGCAGGGTGAGGATCTCGCTTTTACCGGTATCCCCAATTTCGCGCCGGAACTCTTCAGGCGCGCGCAGCTCAGGGACCCGCTGAAAATGAAGGCGCTGCAAAAAGGTCTCGTTCAGTTATGCGAGGAAGGTGCGACCCAGCTTTACCGTCCATTGAACAACAACGATCTGATACTGGGCGCCGTCGGCGTGCTGCAGTTCGAAGTGGTCAAGCACCGCCTCAAGGACGAATACGGTGTGGAGTGCAGCTTCGAGAACGTCAGTGTCACCACGGCGCGCTGGGTAGAATGCGACAGTGACAAGGAACTGGCCCGGTTCAAGGATCGTCACAGCGCCAACCTGGCGCTGGATCATGCGGGCGACCTTGCCTACATCGCGCCAACACGCGTGAATCTGGATATGACTGTGGAAAAATGGCCCGATATCCGCTTCCTGGCAACGCGTGAGCACGGTATCTACGCCTGACTCTCCCCCGAAAAGCCGTAATAGCCGCAATAACCGCAACTTCTGCAGCTGTGATCTGTCATCCGGTTGTGATACAACTGAACATGACTAACAACAGGGGGAAAGTAGTATGACCGAGATCACAAGAATCGACGACGAATCCTACCGCATTGCCATGGGCCGCCTGCTGGTGATGTATACCCAGGTGGATTACCTGATCATGCGCGCCTGTGCGGAGCGTATCGCTACGGCGCCGGACGACGAAGTGCGCATCATGCTTGGCAAGCAGGTCGGTGACGAGAGCAGGCACGTGCGCATACAGCATGAGTGGATGGAGCGGTTCGGCACCGACAGGACGCCGGTGTTCTCCGACATGCAGCAGGAGATGTTTCTGCAGCATTTTCGCAGCCTGAACTGGCTCGATTTTCTCGCCGACATGTATGTCTGTGTCGAAGCCCTGGGCAGCGAGGCGGTTGAGCAGATAGTGCCGATGGCGGATCCGGGCACGCGCGAGTCATTGAGAACACCGCTCGAGGACGAAATCGACCACGTCGAGTTCGGCCTGGGTCAGCTGAAACTGGAACTGGCCAAACTGCCCGAACGTCAGCGTATGGAATATATCGATGGCATTTCATCGCGGCTCGACTTTCTGAAGAATACATTGCACGGACTCGGCCTGGATATTCCAGCAATGTTTGCAGCAGTCGGTGCGGATTACCAGCAGGTGGTGGACACCGTGCTGGAACGGCGTGGTGAAATACTGGAGTCGCTTGCCCTGGCCAGGGCTGCTTGATTGAAGTACGCAGACCGCCGCGCAGGATTTACGGCGGTCTGCCCCGGGTACAGGCGCCAAACCGGGACGTTTTGCCCGTCAACGCGGACGTTCATGACTAAGGACTGACCTGACAATGGTGGATAGTACGAAGACGCGCGCGCAACTGGCGGCATCCTATATGCTGTCGTTGTCGATATTCGCATTGACCGCGGCCCTGGTCTATTTCGCCTTCGTGGTGTCGCGCCTCGGTGTTTACCTGCCGAACATCCTCGAGAGCGTAAACCACACGACGGATCGCGTCGAACCGGTGCTCGACGAGGTCGGCGAGATCAGGAGGCTGATACCGGATGTTTTGCACGAGATCGAGCAGACCCGGTTGCTGGTGCCGCCGATACTCGAGGAAGTCAAACAGGTACGACTGCAAATCCCGCCCATTCTCGAACAGGTTGAACGCACAAATCAGCAGATTCCGCCGATACTTCAGGAAGTCGAAGCGGTACGAAAAGACCTGCCGTCGGTTCTGAAAAGCGCTGACAAGGCATCGGATGCCGTCGTTACCGCCTCAAACGAAATCAAGGCCACGCGGCCGCTTGTAGAAGATGTCGTCAAGGAAATAGAGACGACGC
>Ga0180437_10005857_pt1 | contig 16650 bp, 17 predicted proteins | sample SS_ome_4_FD_132410 | JGI IMG/M metagenome (GOLD analysis project Ga0180437, IMG submission 132410) | Hypersaline lake sediment archaeal communities from the Salton Sea, California, USA - SS_3_D_1 metaG | ecosystem: Environmental > Aquatic > Non-marine Saline and Alkaline > Hypersaline >... | reverse complement strand
GGAACGGTTAAAACTGGCACTGACCGGGGAATAGCTCAGAATCCGTAGTTTTTGCGACGATCGGGGACATTGCACCGCGTGGCCTCTGTTTTCGGAACGATATCCCGCTAAGCACCGCTATGATTGCGCTCCGGGACCTTGTGCGTTCTCAAGAAATGCGCCTCTGGAAGGAGACAAGAGGGGCTGCGGGGACGTGCTCATCCCACGGAGCAGGCAGGGAGACAGATAAGAGATTGCACGAAGTTTGGATCTAGCCCCGGTGGCGATCTTATGACCATGTCTCGGAGAAGCTCCGGGAGATCGGCCATGGGCTCCGGGGTCTTCAGCCGGATCGTTCGTTCGTCCGCGGCCTCCAACTCCATGCCCGCCAGGTAGTTGTGAAAGGTTACCGTGAACAGCTCCCCGGTGACCTGAGGACCGGCAGCCCGCCGCAGGCTGTAGGCAACATCCCGCGAGGTCAGCGTCCTGCCGTCGTGGAAGCGCAACCCCCTCGTATCGCAAAGGTCCAGGTGCGGGCATCCTCGCTACAGTTCCAGCTCTCGGCCATAGCCGGCGCAAAAGACTCCCCTTCATACTCTACAAGAGCCTCGTACAGGACGTAGCGCCAGTTGCACACCGCATTGGCGTCGGTGTAGGTGTGGGGGTCCAGGGGGCGAAGGCTCAGCTGCAGGATCACAAACGGGTTCATGCTCACCTCCAGGGATTCGTTGTCTGAAAAGATCGCTATGAATCGCTTTCGAGGCAAACCGCCGAAGTTATCGCCGCCGGTAGGTGCCGGGGCAACTGTTCAGTGAGGCAGCGTTCGGCGTGAAGCAGGAACCTGTCGGCTGCGATTGCCCCGGTGGGGCAACCCCGCTGACAGGCCCGACAGTGCTTGCAGCGATCCAGCATCCGCGGCTCCATCCACTGATCACCGTCACAGGGCCTGTCGGAGCAGAACACGGCCAGGCGATGGTAGCTACCCAACCCCTCCACGTAGGCGATGTTGTTTCGCCCGTACCGGGCCAATCCGCTGCGCACCGCCAGCAGCTTCTTCGGCGCCGCGATCCGGGCTGCCCGGTAGCCCCGCGATGCCAGCAGCTGCCCCAAGATTGACACGACCGCTGTATCCTTGGCTTCGGCTTTCAGGTAGATCGGCAGCACGATCAGTTGAACGGTTCTTCCTCCCCAAACGAAGGAAAAGCGCACTGGAGGATCGGCGTAGGCCACCACGATCAGCGTTCGGGCATTCGGCAACTCTGCCGTTGGCTGGCAGTCTAACTCGGTTAAATAGCGGCGGTACAGCTCTTCATCCAGCAGACCCCGATTGTAGTCATCCTGGATCGCTTATAGAAGGTCTCGGAGCCGGCAAATCGAAACCACCGCGCTCCGATAGCCCCGGGTTTCCAAATGCGAACGATCATTTCCTTCAATAAAGAGTCCCGAATCCCGCGACTTCCGCTCTGCGGGCAGTCTATCGCACATTTCTTTTAACCGGCCGGCAATCTCGGTGAGACGTCGGGACAACCTCTGCGATCCTACTGGGAGGCAAAACAGTACCTGCAGCAAAAAACCGAAACTCTCATGGAAAAATCCAAAATTCCTATGGACAAACAATATCATCTATGTTATAACATATATCATTTACTAAGGAGGAGGTCCAAATGAAACGGACAAAAGTCCCCAAAATCCTGATGGTTTCCCTTCTGTTCATTCTTCAGGCCGCCGTTTTGTGCTTGGCTGGGGGGGAAAAGGAATCAGCGGCGCCGACCACAACGGCGGTTTCGGTAGTTAAAATCGGAAATCTTCTGCCATTGTCCGGGGGTCTTGCCAATGACGGGGCCCAGCAGAAACGGGGATTCGATTTGGCGGTTGAAGAGATCAATGCCGCCGGCGGGATAAAATCGCTTGGCGGAGCGAAAATGGAGCTGATCTACGCAGATTCCCGCGGGGAACCTCAAGTTGGAATGTCGGAAGTCGAAAAGCTCATCACCGTAGAAAAAGTTAGTCTGGTGACAGGGGCTTTCCAGAGCAGCGTGACCCTGCCAACGACATCAGTTGCCGAGAAGTACCGCATTCCCTACTACGTACCGAATGCCACCTCCGATGCCATTACGGAACAGGGATTCAAGTACACGTTCCGCTCATCGCCAAAAGCCGGATTCGGTACGCGGGACATCGTTAACTTCCTCCTCGAAATGGGTACGGAGCTCAACGACGAGGTCAAGAACATGGCCATCATCTACGAGGATACCGAAGGCGGACAAACTTTCGCAGCGGGTATGCGTCATTGGGCAGAAGAAAAGAACTTGCCCATAATATTCGAGGAAGCCTATCCCCACGGCACATCGGATGTATCACCGATGATCGCCAAGTTGAAAGCGGCGAAGCCGGACGCTCTGGTCGCCAACTCTTATGTGCAGGATGCGATCCTGATCGGAGCCACCATAGTCGAGCTTCAATTCAGACCCAAAGTCATGGTCGGTTGGGGGGGATACGGCGATCCCGCCTTCCTGAAATCCGGATCGCAGCAAGGATGGTGTATCGCCGGTGTCTGGACGAAGGGACTGAACAACCGTTGGACAGACAAATTTACGAAAGATTTCGAATCCAAGTACGACATCACCGCGTCGATGCACGCCGCAATCGGCTATCATGGGGCTTATGTGATCAAAGAAGCACTTGAACTGGCTGGGTCTACCGATTCAGAGAAGCTGGCGGAGGCGTTTCGGACTCTCCGTATAACGGATCAGGATCACAAGGCGTTGATCCTTCCATACGGGGAGATTTACTTCGACGAAAAGGGACAGTGCCCGACAGCAAGGTACATAATGGGTCAGTATCAGGGAGACACGAGCACAACCGTCTGGCCCGTGGAGGTCGCGCCAAAAGGAACAGAAATCATCTGGCCAATTCCGGCACGGTAAGGTTTTCAGCATCGGCTGTTAACGGTTTCCTGCCGGATTTTCACAATTCGTTATTCGGTTCATCTGCCAAGGTCCCTCGATTCAAAGGGACCTTGGCTATTATAATACAACTGTTAGGATAAAGGCATGGGACTTCTCGTAGTTCAGAATTTGATCGCTGGAGTGCTGATCGGCTGCGTTTACGGTCTGGTATCGGTCGGATTGAGCCTCCTTTTTGGAGTTATGAAATTCGTAAACTTCGCTCACGGCGCCGTGATGATGCTCAGTATGTACTTCATGCTGATCGTTGTTAGACTAATGAAAATCGATCCGTTCATAGGAATAATTTTCGTACTGCCGGCATCGTTCTTCGTAGGATACATTCTCGCGGTTGTCTGTGAGCCCATCGTGATCCGGGAGCGCAAGACCGGATCTCACACGGCACTGCTTTTAACGCTGGGATTGAGCCTGATCATCACCAATGGAGCGCAAATTGTGTTTGGTCCCGAGTTCTACAACATCGAGACGGTCCTATCCGGACAAACCATCGTCCTCTCAGGTGTCATTATCAACGTGGGCAAGCTTGTTGCCGCCGGGATCACCATGGTGATTTTCTGCCTGGTCTTCATTTTCTTGAAATTTACCGATCTCGGCAGGGCTGTGCGCGCCGTCAGTCAGGACATGGATTCGGCTCTGTTGATGGGCGTAGGGGAAAGGCAGATTTTCCGGATAGGCTTTGGAATATCCACATCGATTGTGGGAATTGCCGGGATTCTGATTCTTCCCTTTTATTCCATATATCCAACAGTCGGAGACGTTTTTCAGCTCAAAGCGTTTATAATTGTCATTCTCGGAGGATTGGGATCGATCATGGGAACGCTTATCGGCGGACTAATCATCGGAGTTGTAGAAGCACTTGGGGCTACGGCATTCAATGCCAGCTATGCCCAGATGTGCGTATTCGCCGTGTTCCTCATCATACTCGTTCTCAAACCGAAGGGATTGTTCGGGAAGGAACTTACTTGACAGACTCTACAGCCTAAAACGTGGAATGGATTAGAAATGCGACGCAGGATAAATCACCACAGAGAAACCGACACAGCAAACGAAACTAGCGGCAGGTTGCAACGATACTCCGGGGTATTGGGGGGTACAGGGATTTCGCGTCTAATAACGGCAATATTGATCATAGTAGTGCTAGTAATTCCGGTCTTTGTAAAGAATCCCTTCATACTCCACCTGCTGATCGTTACCGTCTTTTATGCGTATATATCCAGCAGTTGGAACATCGTTGGTGGACTGGCGGGACAGATCTCTCTAGGCCATTCCGTGTATGTGGGGATTGGTGCCTACACCTCCACCTTGCTTTACTCGGTATACGGCGTCTCACCGTGGATCGGAATGCTTGCAGGGGGTATCCTGGCGGCAATTGTCTCTCTGATTATCAGCTACCCATGCCTCCGACTACAAGGTGTCTACTACACTCTGGCCACAATTGCCTTTGCCGAAACGTTTCGTTTGTTCATCTTTGCCACTGAAAGAATCGGACCCTTTCACATCAAAGCCGCACAAGGGTTGCTTGTTCCTCTACGTATAGGTTTTATTAATTACCAGTTTGTGTCTAAGGCACCATACTACTACATCATTCTAGTACTGCTGGCAGTGGTACTTACAGTCACCCACGTTATCAAGAAAACCAAGCTGGGCTTCTATCTGGTAGCTGTCAGAGAAAATCAAAGCGTGGCGCAGGCGTTGGGCATCAATACCACCACTCGCAAGATTACCGCAGCAGCAATCAGTGCATTTTTCACCGGAATCGGTGGAACTTTTTTCGCCCAGTATATACTCATGGTAGATCCGTTCACAATTCTCGGAATCATGCTGTCAGTCACAATGGTGATCATGCCGATCGTTGGCGGAGTCTATTCTACTTTCGGTCCACTTCTTGGAACGTTGATCCTTGTTCCGATCTCCGAACTCACAACCAGTTTCTTGGGCGGGAGATTCATCGGATTCAACGTTGTGCTTTACGGAATCGCAATAGTTGTAGCGATCTATTTCCTGCCTCAGGGGCTGGCTGGGATCGGAGAAATCATCCGAACCCGAAGAGTTCGTACGATGGATGCAGAGAAATAGCCGGCTGTGGTCGCGGCTTTGTTGCTGATGAGGAAAACAGGAGACGGGGGGATGAATGATGGGGGTTGAGGGCATTCTGGAATGCCGGGCTGTAACAAAACGTTTTGGTGGTTTGACCGCCGTGGATGATTTCACATTCAGCGTACCCGCGGGACACATCTACGGTTTGATCGGACCGAATGGCGCCGGCAAGACCACACTTTTCAACGTAGTATCCGGCGAGTACGGTGCAGACGCCGGTGAGGTCATGTTTGCTGGAGATACTATTACTAGATTGAAACCACATCGAGTGTGTAAAAGGGGTATCGGGCGAACGTTTCAGACCCCCAGACCTCTGCAGAATATCAGTGTGCTGGACAACGTAATCATCGGTGCTTTCCTACACACCAACAGGCTAGAAGTGGCCCGGGCAGAAGCATACAGTACGTTAAAATTGATCGGGCTCGACAAACTTCATGACCGGCCGGCGAAAAGTCTTACGGTTCCCGACAGGAAACGGCTGGAAATCGCAAAGGCCCTGGCAACCAAGCCGAGACTTCTACTGCTTGACGAGGTGATGGCGGGATTGACCCCCACGGAGGTGGACGAACTCATTTCCCTCGTTTACTTGATACGAGATCGAGGAGTCACCATCCTCTTGATCGAACACGTCATGAGAGCGGTAATCAATCTCTGCGAAACAGTAGCGGTTATGTCCAACGGGAAAAAAATAGCCGAGGGACATCCAGATAACATCATGGAGAACCCGTCTGTCATCGAAGCCTACCTCGGAGAGGACTACAATGCTTGAAATCAGAAATTTGTCTGTCCGTTACAGCGAACTAACCGTGGTACGACACGTGTCCATAGCCGTCGGTCCTTCGGAGATCATCACGCTCCTCGGTTCGAATGCAGCTGGAAAGTCCACTATCATCCGGGCTATTTCCGGACTCATCCAAGACACGGAGGGAGAGATTTTTTTCGATGACAAAAAGATCAGCAGCTTGAGCACCAAAGACCGGGTAGAATGCGGCATAATTCAGGTACCGGAAGGACGGCGACTTTTCGCTAACATGACGGTGGAAGAGAATCTGATTATGGGCTCGTTCTGCAAACGTGCAAAGCCCAAGAGAAAGAGCAACCTCGAGAAGGTATACTCACTTTTCCCCCGTATCAAGGAAAGAAAATGGCAGCAAGCCGGCTCGCTGAGCGGTGGAGAACAACAAATGTGCGCACTAGGCAGAGCCCTGATGGCTGAGCCTCGACTGTTGATGCTGGATGAGCCCTCCCTAGGACTGGCACCAATTATCGTTTCGGATATCTTCAAGAAAATCGAGCAGCTTCATGAGGAAGATGTAGCGATCCTGCTCGTGGAACAGAACGTAAAAAAAAGCCTGGAGATCGCCGACCGGGGGTATGTGCTGAAAAATGGTGAAATTGTCATCCAGGGTAGCAACAACGAGCTGCTGCAAAACTCGGAGCTACAGAAAGCGTACCTTGGAATCTAACCCTTGTAGTCGGTGAGTATCCGACTCGCTCAGGGGGTCAATACTATTTTCAATCCAGTTTTCTTGTTCAGCTTCTCGAACCCGAGCTGCCAGTCGGATAAGGGTAGGACGTCGGATATGAGCGGTACAAGCTGGATTTTTCCCTGGCCCAGCAGGGATAGGGCTGTCTTCCAGGCCGACCATTTCTGAGCAAAAGACCCGAAGATCTGCAGCTCTTTGTAAGCGATCTTTTCGAAATCCAGCGTGATCGGTTTTCCGAACAGCCCAAGCTGGAGGTACTTGCCGCGCTTGCGGACTAGATCAATTCCAAGTTCAGCGGCAGCGGGTGCCCCCGAGCACTCGGCAATCAGGTCGGCACCGGCTCCCCCTGACAGCTCCAATACTTCCTGGAGCACGTCGGTCTGCTCTACATTCAGCGTAAGATCTGCACCGAGCGTGCGGGCAAGGGCCAGGCGTTGTTCGTCCGCAGCGGTCCCGATCACCAACACCCTGGCTCCGGCTTCGCGCAGCAACTGGGCTGCCAACAAGCCGATAGCACCCGGACCGGATACCACCGCAAAATCATTCGCAACCACACCCGTAAGCTCATATAGACCGTGAACGCAACAGGCAAACGGCTCTATCATCGCACCGGCAAGGTCCTCCACATTATCAGGAAGGGCATGTACTCGTTTTGCGGGCACACGGACAAACTCGGCAAATGCACCGTCTGCGGCAAAACCAAGCACCTGCCGTTCCGCGCACAGATTATAGAATCCCGATTGGCAGTAGCGGCAGGAGCCACAAACCTTGAAGGTGGGCTCAGCAGTTACCCTGTCACCGATGTTCAAAGTGTCAGTTTCCCCCTCAACTTCCGTACCAAGCTCTACGATCGTTCCACAGAACTCATGCCCAATGATCACCGGCGGAGCCATCTTGACCTTCGTATCCCAGTTGTAGATATGAAGGTCCGAACCGCAGATACCAGCAGCCTGTACAGCTATTAGAACTTCCCGAGGTCCTGGAATCGGCCGGGGAGCGTCCCTCAGTTCAAGATTGCCCACACCTGGTGCTGTTTTGTATAGACCTTTCATGGTGTCTCCTATGTATCACCGGGCAATAGCCAGGCGAGAATTCTTGAGTGAATCTGCGTACATGGCAACAAAAATCACTACGCCCCGAACAAGGGGGTAGGCAAAGGGCGAAACGGCAAGAAGGGCCAAACCGTTCTCGATGATCCCAAGCATGAGCACACCGAACAGGGTACCAGGAACCATAGACCCTTGCCCTCCGAACAGACTGGTTCCACCCATCACGATAGCAGCTACGGCGATGAACTCCAAACCGCGGCCCAGTGTCGGCTGGAGCACCCCCATATTCATCATAGCAATGATTCCCCCGAGAGCCGCGAGCGTACCGGAAACAACGAAAACCGAGAAACGGATCGCCCGTACATTCAGGCCGATGCGCTTCGCCGAGAGTCCGCTGCATCCGACTGCGGTTACATAACGACCGAACCGTGTGCGTTTCAGTACAAGCTGCCCGAGAATAATCACAACAAGTGCGAGGATTACGATCCGTTGAACGGGGCCTGCGAGATCGATGGCCAGCTTCTTCACTTCTGTAGGTATGTAAATCTGCCAACCCTTGGTCAAATGCATGGTAACGCCACGCAGCCCAATCATCATTCCCAATGTAACCAACAGGGGGTTGAAGTTGAGCAGGGCGACAAGCACCCCGTTGACCGCCCCGACTACAATTCCGGCGATCATTCCGAACAAGAGGCTCAGGACAACCGGTTGACCTGCCTTAATCAGCAAGGATGTGATGGAGGCGCAGAGGAAGGCTACCGAACCAACCGACAGATCCAAACTCCCCGTCATGATAACAAAAGCCAATCCTGTGCAGATAACCATAATCGAGGCGGCATCTGACAAGATATTGCGGATATTGAGAACCGTCAGGAAGTATTCCGACGAGAACGTATAGAATAGAAATAAAATTACGAAAACCAGATAAAAGCCGTTTGACACGAGAACTCGCGGTATTGTTCTTCGAAGGTCATTATGTTTCACTGCCATTTCCTACCCCCAGGCTCATCAGGTGCTCCTTGGAAAACTCTGCGTATGGCACTTCCTGTACTGCTGTTCCTCCTCGAAGCACGATGATCCGGTCGCTCAGGCTCATCATTTCTTCGATTTCAGAACTGATCAACAAGATTCCTGCTCCTTCGGAAACTAGATCTCTGATGATCTTTTGAATCTCTCTTTTTGCTCCGACATCAACACCCCGCGTTGGTTCGTCCATGAAATAGATTTCCGGCTGACGCAACAACCACTTGGCCAATACAACCTTCTGCTGATTACCGCCGCTTAGCTGTCGTACCGGGTATGTTACGCCGGGCATTTGGATCTGGAGACGCTCTGCCATGGTCTTGCCGGCATCCATCTCCCTACGTACATCCATGGCGAAGAACGGTTGCTTTTCGAATGCTTTCAGGAACGCCGAAGAGATGTTCCACCATACGGCCTGAGGAAGAAACAATCCATCATCATGGCGAGTTTCGGTGACATAGCCGCAGCTGCGCAACAGCTGTCTTCCGGAAATTTGCCGCATGGACACGCCGTCTCGTACAAGCAACTTGCCAGCACTGACGGGGTACAAACCCAGCAAGGCTCGAACCAGTTCAGTTCTTCCCGAACCCATCAATCCCCAGATCCCCAGCACCTCTCCCGAATAAATCGAAAAGCTGACATTCCGAACCAGGGTTCCCGCGGAAAGGCTCTCAACCCGCAACAACTCTCGCCGGCTACCACGCGGCTGACGGTGCTCGAAGGACGCCAGATCTCGGCCTATCATCTCCCGGATCACGTCCTGCAGCTTGTACTTCCCAATCGGTCCCGAGCTGGCTACTCGGCCATCTCGCAGGATACATACGTTGTCGCAGATCTGTAAGACTTCGTCTAGAAAATGAGTGATGTAGATTATGGTAGCACCCCGCTGCTTCAAGCGTCCAATTAGGTCAAATAGATACTGCTTTTCTTTGAAGCTAAGGCTCGAAGTGGGTTCGTCAAAGAGGAAAATGCGCGCGTTCTGGGCAAGCGCCCGGGCCACAGCCACTTGCTGCCTTCCACCGATGGACAGCTCGGAAAGCCTGCTACCCGGATTCAAGTTGCTGCCAAGTCTCTGCAACTGCTCCCGCGCTTGCTTTTCCATTTTACGCCTCTGTATGAACGGCAACCCTTTCATCATGGGCAGATCACTGAGGTATATGTTTTCCGCTACGCTCATGTGGGCAAAGTCCACCGGCTCCTGGTGGATCAAAGCTATACCGAACTTCTCAGCATCTTTCGGCGACTGTACGGTAACCTCCTCTCCATCAATGAGGAGCGTCCCTTTATCCAACGCAACCTCCCCAGCAATGATGTTCATCAAGGTTGTTTTCCCCGCACCGTTGATCCCCACAACTCCCAGCACTTCTCCACTCGCGGCTTCTAGATTCACATCCTTGAGAACTTCTACGCCGCTGAACTGCTTGTAGACGCTTTTTACCTCTAACGTTACAGATCTCATTCCATACCCTTCCCTAATCCTGTCTTCTGCGCAACCTGTCCAGACCGGTAGCCAGAACGATGATAAGCCCCTTGATTGCCAGAGTGGTGTAGTAGGAAACACCGAGTAGATTCATGATGTTGCTGATGATGGTGATGAAAATTGCCCCGACTACAGCACCCAGCACCGTTCCGGTGCCTCCGTAGATGCTGACACCTCCGATTACCGCTGAGCTTATTACATCCAGCACCAGTGCATCGGAACCCATGGCAGGAGAGGCCGATCCAAGACGGGCGGTGGATATTATGGCAGCGATCCCTGTAAAAAACCCGCTTATCACATACACACTGAGCAGAACACGGGTTGTGCGAATTCCGGACACCCGGGCGGCTTTTACATTGATGCCGACAGCGTACACCCGGCGTCCATAGATTGTTCTTGACATAACAAAATGAGCAGCCCAGGCGAAAAAGGCCAGTATAATCACGGCTACCGGAACGGGTCCAATTCTGCCGGTAAGGGTGTTGATAAACGCGTCGGGCAGGCCGAAAACACTTTCCGCATTCGTAAGCCAAACCGCGGTTCCGCTGCCTACGACCATTATGGAAAGAGTAACGACGAAGGGAATCATCCGCAGGGTTGATACGGCGAATCCGTTGAACAGACCTACCGCCATTGCAGCGGCAATCATCAAAATCGAGCCGCCCAATCCGCTGCCGCTGCTTTTCATAAACATCGCTCCGATCACGGCGGCAACCGACATGATCGCCGGCATGGATAGATCGATTCCCCCTGTTACTAGCACAAATGTCAAACCAATCGCCATCAAACCGATCGGGCATGTTTGTACAATGATGTTAAAGAAGTTGTTTACCGTGAAGAAACGAGGCACCAATATGGAAGCAAAGACGAAGGATACGATGATCAAGACACCTGTTATCAGGCGTGGATTCAGTACCCTTTTTTCAGGTCTGGCAACTGCTGGCTGTTTCATGTCCTTCCTTAATCGTCGAATATCGTTGCATAAACTCTATGTGGATTCAACTCTATCCATATACCACGATCAGAACGGCACCGTCATTCCTCTGAACTCAAAAATCGATCTATAGACACTTAAGACATTCTCTATCGGCGTGTCGGGTTGGAAATTGTGGGAAGGGCTCAAAATGTAGCCTCCCCCCACACCTACCTCTTCCGACAACCGAAAGATTTCCCTGCGGATTTCAGAAGCACTTGCTTTTTGCAACCAGCCCTGGACATCCACTGCGCCGTGCAGGGTTATCCTCTCACCGAACTTTTTCTTGAGTTCGTACGGGTCCATGCCTGAAGCCTTGGGTTGAATCGTCTGAAGTGCGTCCATCCCCATTTCGATAAAACGTGGGAACAACTTCACCGTTGATCCACAGCTGTGGTGGGATACCTTGGCCCCGTAGCTGTGCACCATGTCGAAGAATTCCTTTTTCAAAGGTGCAAAGATTCTGTCAAAGGTTTCCGGACTCAATAGCAAATCTCTCTGTGTACCAAAATCGTCGCCGCACAGGACGAAATCGATCCGTCCCTTGGCAGCCTCCAAGGTTCGTCCGATCACCTCCATGTAAAATCTGTGTCGTTTCTCAACGATGAAGTGATACACCGGATCATCCAGGGCAATATCGATGAGAACCTGCTCGACACCTCTTCCGTAGGCTATGCTGTTTATAAAATCCTGTACATAAAATCCCCCGGTGGCGACCGCCAGATCTTCGTAGCGGCGGTACAATTTTTGTATGGCGCTGTAATCGTACCAATCTGGTCTAGGCCACAGGTATTTTTCCGCATCGTCAATTTTCACCCATCCGGCAAACGGGAAATTTACCGGCTCGGCATAGTCTCCGTATTCATTGGGCATGGGTTTTTTTCGGATACCCCAAACATCGATCTCGGAACCATCATTGAATTTTTCCAAAGGGGGGCCGATATAAGGCGGGTTGACGTAGCGGATATCGACACCCAGCGCTTCCAAGATCTGATCGTCATCCTGCGTGCGAAAATGGTTTCTCAGGCCCTGTGTGATCTCCGGGGTCGAAAAGAAATCTACAGGGGGATAATCCGGTTGTATATGAGCAAACGCACAGTGCAGCCGTTCTCTGCCGGTCATTACCTACGCTCTTTACATTATTAGATCTATCAGAATACAGTTCGATTCAATTCAACCCCCTGGCATCATTTTTGAGATCACGACTTCCTGTCCATCATGCAGAGGAACATCCAGGTCCGTGACATGCGCCCCGGCGATTGAGAGTACAGCACCAATCCTCAATCTTTCCTGTTCCGGATTGAAGATCGAGCGACTGATTCCGGGATGTGAAACCGCAAGTTTCGACAGCAGCAACCTGACACGTGCTCCTTCAGACAGCTCTATCTGCATATTCTCCTTCGGTACCACGCTCTTTGCCGGCCCGAGAAAAACAACGTTAATGCGCACGGTTTCCCTGCATCATTTTAGCAGCAGGGTAAAACTCCTCGATCCCCAGCCGCCGCACTGTCTCATGCGTGGGGATGCCCATTTCATCCCAGCCGCGCATCCTGTAGTAGTCTTTCAACATCCTGTTCAGAGGGGGAAGAAAATCCCCGCAGCTTCCTCCGCGGGGATGATGTAGAATCCTGGGCGGGAGAGTGTCATCTTTCCTGCTGACTCCCAGCCGATTGTTGTACAGGCGTTTCAACGTGAAAATCCTTTCACCGGCGGTGAGGAACTCCTCTTTGCTCCAGTCCCAGCCGGTGACAAGGTTGAAGGCTTCGATGATCGGTTCTACAGTCATACCGCCGAAAATGATGAACTTGCAGACGTGGATAGAGTCCAGCATGCTCATCAGATGCTGGAATTTAATAACCATCTCCACCTTCTTCTCGCTAGCGTCAAACCGATCGGTAGTTTCGGGGTATCCAAAATCCTCCATTGCAAACCAACCTTCGAAGTCGTGGGTATAGGCTTGCAGGTGGCAGGCGCCTCGATTGGATGTGGCATAGCCGACGGCATCGCTGACCTTGGCCCGAGGATCGTGGGCTGGGAAATCCAGTCCCTTCACATGCATCGCGAATTCGACGCTGTTACCGCCGATTCCTTCGGCGGCCCGCAGCAGACCTTCGCCCATCAGGCGCCCGATGTCTTGGCGTCTGGCGATCTTCTCGACCATTGCCACCACTGCCTGCCCGTCTCCCCATTTCGGCTCCAGACCGCCTGTATCCTTTGTGGAAATCAATCCTCTCTCAAAAGCCTCCATGGCGAAGCCAATCGCGGAACCGGTGGAAATGGCATCCATCCCGAAGCGGTTGCAGAGTTCGTTGGCTTTGCACACCGCAGCCAGATCATCGACCAGAAGATTCGATCCCAGCATGGCCACATTCTCGTATTCCGGACCTGCGGTTTCTTCCATGGCGAAAGGACCATCAGTGACGGCGACCGTTCGACCGCAGCCGATGATGCATCGTCCGCAGTTGTAGTTCTTCGTCAGGTATGTTTTTGCCAGGGTTATTCCTGAGAGTTTTTTCGCTCCTTCCTTGAACTCTCCCTGATACCAGTTTTTAATGGGGAGATCACCCCAGGCCTCACTCTGTTCGAATCCACCGGAGGTGCCGTACTGGCGGAACTCCACGTCGACGGTAAGTTTCCGATTCATCTCCGGAGCTTTACGTTTCACGAATGCCGCCAATTGCTGAGATTCAGCGATCTCAACTGTCTGGGTACCCTGCACCGCCACAGCCTTGAGGTTCTTCGAACCCATCACCGCACCGACGCCGGCCCGTCCAGCTGCACGCCCGTGTCTGCCCTCGTTGATGATGCACGCGAAGCGCACCAGATTTTCTCCCGCAATTCCGATTGAGACAGTGCGCACTCTGCCGCCGATTTCTTGCTTTAACTGTGTATCTGTCTCGAAAGTATCCTTGCCCCAGAGATGGCTGGCGCCACGGACCTGTATTTCCACATCGCCGACATGCAAGTAGACGGGCTTTTTGGCCTTTCCTGTTATCACCAAACCATCGATGCCACACTGTTTGAGCTCCTCCCCGAAGCGGCCCCCACAGTCCGCTTCGACATAGATACCGGTCAGCGGCGATTTGGTCACAACTTCGAACCGATTCGAGGAAAAGTATCGGGTACCGGTAACCGGCCCAGTCATGAAGATCAGCACATTTTCCGGTCCCAGTGGATCGGTATCGGGTCCAGTGTATCGGTGGAGAAAATAGGCGCCGATGCCGCTGCCGCCGACGAAAAGCCGTACCGTTGGCTCCTCTAGGTCAATATACTTCACCTCTCCACTGCTGAGATTGACTTCAGCAATCTTCATGAAATACCCATACATAACTTGAACCTCCAGTTTTGGGTATCCGCCCCGATGAGATATGAAGCCAGACGACCAGATTCGGTCATCCGGCTTCATTTTATAGACTCCCGAACTACTTGTAGTTACGAGATGTCACATTATCAAGGGTGTTGATGTTTTCCGGCGTGGCGACGCGGGATTGGACGAAAATTTCATTTTCCTCCAGGGGTATTCCGTCGGCTAGCTTCGCTATTGTCTGCACCGCAGCGACTCCCTGCAGGTAATGGTCCCAGAGCGTATCGACGTCGATGTAGCCCTGCTCAATTAGATCGAGGGCGTTGGGTTGTACATCGACGTTGGCGTGATACAGGTGCCTCGGATGCCCGTAAGGATGCCACTTGTCGACACGCTCGCAAGCTGTCTGAACTGCGCCTAGCAGGAAGTCACTGGCTACGAACAGAGCGTTGGCCTCCGGATGGGCCTGCAACGCCGCAGACATTCCGGACAGCGCTTTTTCCGGATTCCACTCAGAAGGAACGGTTATCAGGATAGTTCCGCCGAGTTCTTTTACAGCTTGCTCAAAGCCGTTTTGCCGGTTTACTGCATTCTCGTCGCGCAGGTCACCGATCAGATGAATGATCTTGGGCTCGACGTTATCCTTCTTCATCTTTTCGAGTAACATCTTTCCTGCCACATAGGCCTGGTGCACGGTGTCGATCCCGACGTGAGCGTCAGCCGGCTCATCCGCTTCGGGACTTGCAGCACGAATAAAAGTCATGACCTTGATTCCTGCTTTGTGAGCAGCTTTGATGCTGGCCACGATCGCTTTAGAATCTTGGGGAACCATCATGATAACATCGGGCTGCTGGCTTATCAGATCTTCGATGTTAGCGGCCTGCCGGGCCACGTCTGCGTCAGCCACGGTGATGGTAAAGTTCATCTTACGGCCGGTCTCCTGTTCCCATTCCTTCGCCGCACGGATTACCTCGTCTTCAGCCTGTTGATAGAACACCGTCTGTTTGGAGGCGAAGGAAATCCCCACGTTGATCGTGCCAGGCGCCGAAGAGTCATCTGCTCCGCCACCGGCAAAGACCACTGTGACCGCTGCCAGCAGAAATATAGCAGCGAGCAGTAAAACGCTTTTGTTCAGTAGTTTTTTCATACCGAACCTCCTCTTGTTATTGATTGAACTATGTTATAACATATAACAATTATGTTGTCAAATATATTTTCAGATTGACGAAATCCTGAAGTATGATTATAACTAGCGAAATATAGTGGAGATAATGCCAATGATGGTTCCAAAAATAGAAAAAACAACTCTTCGCGAACGGGTATACACCCCCCTTCGCGAGATGATTATTGCCGGCGAAATTCTTCCAGGCCACACCATTACTCTCCGGGACCTGGCAGAAAAGTTCGACGTCAGCGTTGCTCCGGTTCGAGAAGCCTTGCTTCAACTCGAATGCGAACGTGTTGTGGTGCGGCGAAGCAACAGGGACTACCGGATCAACACACTCTCACCGGAACAGTTCGAGGAAATCTACAAGATACGCCGCATTGTCGAACCGATTCTTATCGAACAGGCTTGCCAGAATCGCAACGACGCGGTCCTGGCCGATGTGGAACGAGCTCTGCGTCAAATGCAGGACGCCGAACGAAATGTGAAACGTTATATATTCCACAACCACGAGTTCCACTTCAGAATCTACAAAGAGGCGAATATGCCGATCTTGTTGGAAATTGTCAATGGACTTTGGTCAAGACTCGGTCCGTATCTGTCGTTGAATGTAAAGCCAGAGGATATCGCAAGTACAGAACAAGTGCATATAGACTTGCTAAACGCCTTTCGCGACTGTGATCCGCAAGTCTGTACAAATTGCCTTTTAGCAGATATGGATTATTCCCATGCTTACCTTCTCCCTTATATATTGATAGGAACGGTTAAAACTGGCGGTGAACGGGGAAGCGCTCAGAATCCGTAGTTTTTGATGGAGGACTACCTGGAAGTAGACGGGGTGCCCTGGACCTGGAACTTCCACGACTACATCATTCCCACCTCCAAGGATGTGCCGGACATAAAGTCGATCGTGCTGGAATCCGGATCCGGCAAGGGACCCTTCGGTGCCAAGGGCATCGGGGAGCCGGCCATCTCGGCAGCCGGACCTGCCGCGGCTAACGCGGTCAAGGACGCCATCGGGGTGCGGATCACCCACCTGCCGATCACCGCGGAGCGGATCTTCTTCGCCCTTCTGTAGGTTGCAGCCGGAACTACGGGTGTAACCGCCGGTGGGGATAGAACCGGAG
>Ga0180437_10005855_pt1 | contig 16654 bp, 17 predicted proteins | sample SS_ome_4_FD_132410 | JGI IMG/M metagenome (GOLD analysis project Ga0180437, IMG submission 132410) | Hypersaline lake sediment archaeal communities from the Salton Sea, California, USA - SS_3_D_1 metaG | ecosystem: Environmental > Aquatic > Non-marine Saline and Alkaline > Hypersaline >... | reverse complement strand
TAACTGAACAAGTGTCGGCATTCTTTAAATCCTTTGAATGCTCGTTATACCGTATCTATCTTTTAGATCATCTGGCATCACACCGCCAGCCGCTGCTCTAGGGCTAAATTTAGAAATGTTTTCTTTAAAAGTGTTGATAATCTCGTCTTGAGTAAGTTCATCTATATTTTTACCAGCTAGCAGTTTAGCATTCAAAGCCATTTTTAATGGTACGTCCATCTCTTTATACATATTTAAAGCTGCTTCTCTATCATCTTTCAAAAGAGTATTTCTAAATTTTGCAAGCTCTAATGCAAATTTTCTTTTTTCAAGAGCGTTTTTACCTGTAGATGCTATTGAGTCAATAAGGTCTGATTGTCCTTTAACATCTATATAACGTTTCTGTGCTCTATCAAGTGCAATATCTTCAGGTCGTTTAACCTTAGACAACAATGTAGCAGCGTTAGTCAAACCTTCTTCACGCCCTGTTCCAGCAGCCAATGCAGCAGCAGCCAGACCAAACCAATCAGTAAGGTCTTCTGCTTTCTTTGGTTCTGCAGCAGCAGCAGGAGCAGCGGCAGCAGGTTTAGCTTCTTCAATAGGTAGCCTATTAAATCCACCAACTACTTCATCATCAGCAAGAAGCGGACCTTCTTCTACTGCTGTTGGTTTAGAACCAGTACCTGTTCCTCTAGTAGGAGCAACTCCCGGTTGACCAGTACCTATTCTTTTTGATATTTGTCCACGAGTTGGCGTTGTATCAGTAGAAACTTCAGCTTGAGCAGCCTGAATAGCTGATCCGGGATCAAATCCTTGATCTTCATATTTTTTTGCTAGTTCAGCTACTTTTTTTGCTCTAGCAGCTTTATTTTCAGCTTCTAACTCTTCGCGAGCTATGTTACTTTCTTGAGCTAGCACTTGACCTGTTGCTATAAGCTGATTGCCTGTTTTTCCTGCACGATCAGCAATTTCTGATCCAAGCCTTTCGCCACCATAAACATCTTCAATGGCCTGTGCTTGAGCTTGTTTCATAGTCAAAGGTCTGCCCTGTTCAGCAGAAACTCTTAGTAAATCTTCTACTCTTTGATTAACAACACCTTTAACTCTTTTTTCTAATGCAATTCTTTCTTCTCTTGAAGCTTCTGGATTAGATAAAGGAATGTTTATTTTAGGAAGACCATAATCTGCATATGCTTCCATTTCAGAAAGAGGATCAGCTTCTGGTGAAAAAGATACAGATGGAGCCGTTAGATATTCTCTGATATCCTCTGTTATTTTTGGCCTTAAAACATCTTGTTCCATTTCAGAAAGAGGATCAGCATCTAGTGCAAAAACTTCCTGCTCTCTAGGCGTTAAACCTATATTTCGAAGAGCAGCCCTTCTCCTAGCAGCATCACTTTGATATCTTCCAACGCCACCATTAGCATACGAAGCAACAGGATTACCAACCATGCTGCTTAGTCCCTTATCGTCTCCTACACTTTCTGTGTACTGTTGAGACGGAGCACCGCCAAAGGCAAGACCTACGATACCGCCATCATTAAACAAGCCGAAGCCTTTACCGATAGCACCTGCCGCTGCAGCCTGTCCAAGTATCTGTTGAGTAGGACTAAAGGGAGTAGATACCGTCTGATACGTATTCATAGGCGGCTGATATCCACGAAGAATACCAGAATAAAAACCAATCTGTTGTTTTGGATAATCAACTTCACGCTGAAACTCTTCAAGACCACGAGTAATAGCTTCAGTCTGAAGACCACGCTGCGCTTCACCAGCGGCTAGCTGACGACCAATACCAGCAGAAAGAACATTTGCCTCTTGTGCTCCAAGGCCAGCTAAAGCCTGACCTCCGGCTATCTGCCTTTGACGTTCTTGTTCAAGACGCTGAGTAGCACGATCAAAGGCCGCAGCACCTCCAGTGGTTTGAATATCAGCAAGACGCTGTCCAAGATTGCGTTCAAACTCTGCTTCAAGAAGAGCGCCACGCGAACCACCAAAAGCACCAGCCCTTGCTGCCTGTGCCTGAAGCGCCTGTCGTTGCGGCGCTGCTCGTCGTAGCTCTTCTCGTACAGCAATGTCCGTAACAGCTTGCTGAAACGGATTCATTGCTTCTCTTATTTCTTCTCCGCCAACTCTTTCAGCACCTGATAAAGTAAGCCCCTGTCCAGCACGAACAGCAGACACACCTGTCTCAGCCATCTCCGTTGATTTTAAACGATCTAAAGCTGCTTGCTGGGCAGGATCAATAGGAGCAATAGTTTCCTCTCCTACTTCCTGTAAACGTGCTCTTTCAGGCGGTGGAATATATGCTTCTTCAGAAATAGCCGAAGAACGTCTAAAGATATCCTCAAGAAATGGCCTGAAAAATTCAGGAATCTCGCTTCTAACTACCTGAGTCGATGCTGGTGCCGGGGGTGGCGATCCTCCTTTCTTACCCATGAGAAACCTCTTTTTCTACCAAATAAAACTTTTGATGATAATTATCTTTTTTCATTCTTTTAATCCAACCTTTTCGTCCGCCAGTTTCAATAGTAGAACATTTATTGAGAACCGCAAACTTTTCTAAATCAGATAACATTGGATCATACCAACTATCTAAATTTTTTCCTGAACATAAAAGAAGAGTAAGAACTTTTTTACGTGGATAGTTACAAAAGTGAGAAACTACTAGTCCATCTATCTTTTCATTTACCGCATCAAACGCTAACCAAAGCTGCATCTGATCTGCATGTAAGGCTTCTTTTATATCCTCTTTATTATATCTTTCACCAGTATAAGGAATAACTTTATCTAATAATTTATCTACTTCATCTATTTCTAATACTGGATTATAGTTCAGTATATCAGCGCCGAGCTTAACTATTTTGTGCATCTTATCCCATCATAGAAGAAAGCGTCCTACTTAACGGCCCCGGCTGTTGTGGAGTTCCATTCTTGTCTTTACGAACATTCTTCATAAGATTATAAAGTTTTTCGTGTCCCTTAGTAATATTTCCGTCGCCTATTTCAGCAACTTTATTACGGGGAATAACAAACTCTCCACGAGACAACCGTGCCGCTTGTCGTCCTCCTATTGTAGCCTGAACTTTATCATCAAGTCCAGAACCGGGACCGCCAACTAATCCCTGTAAACCACTGTTAACTACATTTCCTTTTTGATAGTTGGCTCCGCCAGCACTCATTCCAAATTCATTTGCAAGACGCTTTGCTCCTGCAGTCGTATCACCATCTCCAATGTCAGACACAACATCAGCAGTAATAACAAAATCATTTTCATTTAGCTTTGCAGGACCGCCTTCAGCCATTACTGGCTGCGCCTGTAAAGAATAAGGACTAAAGAAAGTACGGCTTCCTGACGGCGCTAACTGCCTTTGCATTGGTGCTGCAGGAGCAATAGTGTACGGGTCTTGTTCTTCCATAGAGAAAGGCTCTGGCTCTGGTGGAGTAAGAGCATACTTAACACCTTCACCCACAGCCGTTGACGCAACATCAGCAGTCTTCATCTGTCCTAGCTGTTGAAGATAAGTAGGTTCAGAAGGTACTCCCGCTGTATCAAAAACTTGTGTAGGTTCAATAGAAGGTTGAAGAGCTTCAATTCCTGTATCTGAGGCTAAAGTTCCTGTTCCGAAAACATCTTCAGCAATACTAGTCTTGCCAGCTTCTGCACCCGCACTACCTAGTAGCTGTCCAGAGCCGTAGGAGAACAACGCAGACATAGCAGCGTCTCCAAGTATCTCATCTGTCTCTTTGCCTTCAAGAGCACCTACAGCCGCGCTAGAAGCAGCAGAAGCTCCTACAGGACCAAGAAAAGGTGTAAGAAGAACTGTACCAGCTATACGTCCTAAAGTTCCAAGAATACCTCCCATTCCATAATGAATAGGAATGTCAGCAATTCCGCCGCTAGCCATTTCTACACCGCGACCTTTGAGAACATCAGCGTAACTAACTTTTCCATCTTTATTTAAATCAGGAAAACCAGCAGCGCCTCCTTCAGCCATTTGAACGCCACGTATCTTTGCAAGCATTTCCATAATACGTGCGCGTTGATCTGGGCTTATAGAAGACATACTCGGCGCTCCTCCGGTAGGTGCTCCTCCAGTAGGCATTCTTCCAGAAACACCTTCTAAGCCTATTTGAAGACCAGTGTTTCCCATGTCCATGTTAAATCCAACCATTAGTGAAAATCCTGCCAAGTTGTTCCGTCATAACCCTGAAATTTATTTGTAGAAGAGTTAAATCTAATATCACCAGCTTTAGGTGTGACCGCTGATCCAGTGTCTGCTACGTTTATTCTTCCGGGTATTTCAATACTTCCGTCGTTATCTTTTTCTACTTTACGCTGCTGTAAACGAATGTCAGCTTGATTGTTTGTTTCTATTAGTGCTGTTGCCCACTGACCTATAATTCGATAAAGAGTTTCTGAAACTACAGTATCAAAGTTATATGGAAATCTAGGAAAGTTAGGAAACTGAGCCATGTCTATCTTTTACCATCAGCCATCATATCCATTCTGACTGTTCCAAATTTCCATTTAGTTTGAGCCGTAGACGTAGCTATTCTTAGTTTAGCTGTTCGCCCCCGTGCTCTTGGTCTTAGCTGAGTAGTAGTATTGTTTACAACAAACGGCCCCTTCGTTATTTCCTCTGAGCTTGGATGTGTTTTAGTAATTAGACTTACATCCAAAGTACCGACAGAAACAACGAAGTCAGGAATAATTCTATCTATATACATTATATCGTCTCCGTCACCGATATCAAATTCGCCGCTTTCAACGAATGAGGTTAACAGAGCACCATCTGCAGTATATACGCCATTAGGTTCATTATTATAAAGATAAGCATAATTAGGAGGAGTTTCTCCTATTGAAACAGAAACACCTGCTGTTAATACATTATCAAATACGTTTGCATCTTCCCACACCGTCCAGATAGATTCACCGTAAGTCCAGTAGTTTTGAGAAGGACTAAACGAAACATATCTATTACATTCTTCAGATTCAGCAGAAGGATACAACCAAGTAACTTCTTCAAACTCAGAGTTTACACCAGCAAATACTTTTTCTTTTTGATCAAAGTTAAAATCATCAAATATAAATGATCGGACAGTACACGGTAGGATGTTTACCTGACCAGCATACATGAAGAAGTTACCTTCTCCCATCCAAAAAGCTCTACCATCTAGTTCTGCTGCTGCTGTTCTTGAAATAATTCCACAGTTATCTCCAAGCTGTGTACTAGAAAAGACAAGAGGAGAACCTACAAACTGCATTCCGTGAAGAGATTTATCAGTCCAGATTAATATCTGATTACTATAATTGATAGCGCAGCGAATTTCAGAACCATTAGCTAGTCGCACATCACCAGAAGTATTTCCTACTGAGGGTGTCCAATCATCATAGTTTTCTTGTGCAGACCAACGAACTAAAAGAGGATCAAATGTTCCAGTAAGATCGGTAGAGCCTAAAGAAAGAACGTGTCTATCAATAGGACTTACAATAACTCCATTTGAAACGGTAGGTGCAGCACTGATGAGAACAGCTTCTACACCTGTTCCATTACTTTCATCCCATCTATATATTTTGCCTTCAGGATAATCATTAATCAGGAGGTCTTCACCAAAAGGTGCAAACGTCCACTTACGAAGATCAATTTCAATATTTGTTGTAGTAGCTGGAACGTTCCAAGCACGAACACTTACACCCGCATCAAGACCACCATATGTTCCAGCATTATAACCTGAACCACCTGTTGAATTTGATCCACCAGAAGGAAGTCTGTAATTAATTGTAGCATTTCCTGCACTAGCAGATGTTTCAGCAGCAGCGGAAACATATGTAATTTGAAAAGAATTAATGTCTACAACACTTACTTGATAGTCGCCTTCTAAATAAACATTACCACCAACCGTAGTAGCATTTTCAATTTCAATATAACTGTCTTGTTGAATGTTATGCGCTGTTAAACTAACAATAACATCAAAACTTCCTGCGCTTGTGTTAAAACAAGCACTTACAGAAACAGTGCTTACAATAGGAGTAATATCATAAAAAGTACCACCTGTCTCTAAATAAGCTTTATGCTGAGTTCCAAGTGCTACATATTTAACTGAGTCTAAACTTGACCAAGTTGTTATTTCACGAGCAGTCCCTATAAAAGTACTGGTATTTCTTTTTTGCCAGCCTCTAATATTCTGCGGCTTACCATCTCTAAAACGAACACGATTACCGTCAAACCAACCACCTTCTGCAGCATAGGGAGTGGTTTCACGAGTGATACCCGGACGAAACTCGTATTTAACTGTTTTAGTGTCAGTAGACATTTTTGTTTATTTACTTTAAGTTTTTAACAGCGGCAACGTCGATAGCAGATACTCCTCTAACAAAATAAGAAAGAGCATCTACTGCACTAGCTTGTCGTGAAAGAGTTATAGAAGTGCCTCCTGCAAATTTCCAAACATCTGAAAAAGAAATTCTGTTTGTACCGCTTGAATCTTGAACTACGTAGATTACTCCAGACTGTCCTTGATTTATATTTAAAGGAGTTTGAATTGAAACATTGCCTTTTGTATAAACAAAAAAGTTATTGCTTTGTATTAAGTTAATCTGATGATCACCACTAACACTAGCAGTAACAAACTTGGCTATAGCTGCACCACTAACAGAGACAACAGATTCAAAAGTAACTGTTGATTCTGCAGTTATGTTTGTAGCAACAATAGAAGTTCCTGAAACTGAACCACCTGTAATAGCAGTGTTATTAATTGTAGAACCACTAATAGCAGCACTGGTAATAGTAGGAACATTAATAGTAGTAGCAGAAAGAGTTGTAGGCTGTCCTGTCGTTTGATTTACAGGAGTAGTTACAGGGTTAACACTAACACCATCAGTAAAGACAACACATGTAGTTCCCTGTGGAGCAACAAATCCATTTGTCTCTGATGTACTTTTAATAGTTACATCAAAGCTACCTGATGTATTATTTCGAACAATATAAACTTTTTCAATATTGTCTGGAACATTAACATCAACACTAGAGGTCAAAGTACCATGAAGATATAGAGCGGCAGAACGAGCTTCATCAGTAGCGCCATTATTAGTAGTCAGAGTATGACTATCAGCAGCTAGCGAAATTGACGTATAAGAACCTACAGCTTGGTCTACAAGATCGATAACATTATCATTTAAACGATCACCCCAGCTACCAGCGTTCTCACCTGATCCCTGTTTTTCTAAACGTAGGTTTGTTGTGTAAGTACTAGACATTTATATCAAGTCCCGCTAATTAAATTATCTTCGCCGCCAGAAGGATTAGCTGCTACAATCATATCATCACGGCGAGTGCGTCTTGCTTCGTTATTTAGAGCAGCAACTTCTTCAGTATATCTCTTTTCCCAGTAGGCTACTGCAGAAGGATTTTTCATGTAATAGCAGCCTTCAATCAAACAAGCGTACAACAAAGCATTAGAAGCATAATCAGTAAAATAGTTTGTCTGATTATCATCAGCTAATGAAACTGGTTTAACAATGAACTCCATCTCAACACTACTGGTTGAAGAAGGAGCAGGAGCTACTAATATTCTATCATATCCAAAGTTAGAATAATAACGTGGTGATCCTACAGAAGTACGAACAGGCCAGTAGTCTGTAATATACTCATTAGTAGCTTGCAAAAGTTGAATACGATTTCCTTCTGCAGTTTTGTAGTTAATACTACGAACAATAGTAGCGTCTACTGGTTTACTTAAAAAAGGATCACCAATATTAAAACTAGTAGCAGCGTATCTATTTAAACCCTGTGAATCAATTTCACGAAAAAGACGCCATTCTCCACGATCAATAAAAGATGGAACAGCATCAGAAAACTCTGAGCCATCATTTTCCAAAATGTCTTTTATTTGACTTTGAAGAGTTGAGTAAGTTAAAGACATTGTAATTTCCTATAAAGGCGTTGTGACCGTTGTCCAAGCTTCCAGCGTGTCGTTTTGAGGAACACTGTACCAAACTAGTCCAGTAGCTTGATCAAACTTTGCATTCAATCCTGTAATACTTACGTTTGCATCACCAGTTACTGAATAGTCTCCTAAATTAAATACCGCACTATTTCCGGTAAGGCTGACAGGAGTTAAAAGTTCTAAACCAAAAGAACCATCATTCCACTCAGCGGCTACACCAGTTAAAATAGCAACACCACCACCTGAAGCTTTAAGTTCTCCAGTATTAGCTATAAAGCCTGAACCACTAACAGTTACGTTAGTAGTAAGAGTGTTTGTAATTGTTCCAGTATTAAAAGTAGCATTAACACCGGAAAGAGCTATTTCTATTGATGGTGTAACAAGAATACTACCAGCATTAAAAAATGATGATTGACCTGTTATATTAACAGTTGCACCACCCGAAAGAGTTAGTGTTCCTGTGTTTGCTGTGTAATTAACACCTGTAACCTCAAAGGTTACATTAATAACAGGAGAAATAGTTCCTGTTAAAAAAATAGCATTAACGCCTGTAATCGCTACCGTATGATCAGGTACACCGATATTTTCAGCGAAAGCTGTTTCACCAAAGGCGCTGTTGCCAAAAACCATTTTAGTTTCCTAATTCAGGCCAATCATAAAGAATGCCAGATTTAGTTATGCTGCCATCATCTTCTTCAGTATACGTTACGAATAAAGCAGCCATTGCATCTATATCAGCAGCACCATCAATAGCTGTTTCCATTTCAGTTGCTTTAGTACGAATAGCATCACGCCATGTCTGAATGTTAGCAGGTACGGCTGTATTATTATCAGTTTTACGTACAATAGCCCAATCAGTTTGAGCAAGAAGGCTGGCTTGCTGGTTTTTTACTTCTTGTTTTAGATTCCACTTAACTCCACGAGTAACAAGCTGATTACCATCGTCATCTAAAATAGCATCACCATTCTCGTCTACTTCATTTACATCATCTAAATTTTTAGCTGTAGACGTAATTGTACCATCAGAGTTTTGTGACCACTTATAAAGACGACTATCCGGTGGTGTCTGTTCCACTATTTCAACAAGACCAGCAGCAGCCTTTTCTGTAGCAGACCAAACATGCCAATTAGCAGGATGCTGCACACCGTTATCATCGGTCCATGCTTTACCTGTTCTAATTGTTCTGTTTCTATATTGCCACATAATTTATTTCTCCTTATCGGGCAGTAGCTGTTTTGAACGGTGACTCAGCAAATGCCATATACAGATAATCGCCACCATTAGCATTCATTGCTGTGTTTGTAGTTCTCACCTTAAAGCCATTTGATACATATGATGCTCTACGACTACCAGTACCATTATCTTCTTCAGCGGCAGTTGTACTGGCAACTAGAACAGCATTTAGGTCATTACCCGCTGTACCTGAGCCAGCATCCGAACCGAAATTGCCGCTGCCCCGTGCCGTGTCGAGAATGGGCCAACTTTCTGTACCGTCGTATCGCTTTATCATAACAAATCTAGGTTTGAAACCTGTGTAGACAAACGGACCATCAGTAGAACCATTGCCAGTGTAGCTGCTGAATTTGCTGAAGCCTTCTACTTCTGCGAAACAGTAGGCAATATAGTCGTTGCCAGTTACGTTCAGACCTTCTGTATAGTTAGTATAAAATACTGTAGAAGTTGGAGACAAAAGCGTCCCGTTTGCAGACTTATCTGACGCAGCAGCAGTAGTATTCAATCGTAGTATATTAGAAGCCGCCAAAGAAGTGTGTTGTACGGACCATCCTCCACTGTCTCCAGCTGTGCTATCTAAGCTTTTAGATATTACTACTAAAGGCGCTGTCCCCAAACCGTGACCAACAGTAGCTGATCCTGTTGTTGATAAGCTTCCTGCATATTTAACAATACTGACGCCACTCGTAGTATTAGCCAGCACCGTTGACGTAATATCGCCATCAGCGTTGCTGCTTGTTGATAGGCTATCGTTAAGCCACTGCCATGCAACGTAGCTTTCGCCACTGGTGTTTACCTCTGCATCATTACTAACTTCGAAACCATTCTTGAGGAAACGAGTTAGTGTGTTTGCATTGGTAACTTCAGCAGCAGTTGAGTTTGAATGTATGTCTTTGGTAACGCCACGCACTGCATCAAAGAGCATGTGATTGTCTGTGGCGTCACGGTTCTTGATCCAGACAAATGCAGACAGGTCGCCGTTGCTCAGTGGGAGGTTGTCGTTGTTAAGAGTGTTAAATCCGGTCGGCAAAGTGCTGGTAGTGTAGAAAGAAGACTGACCAAAATTTGTTTCAATGACGCCGCTAGTATCCATCCAAATACCCGGTGCAAGATCAACTGGATCAATTCCAGTAAACACTGCATTACTTGTATCGCCGGATTCAATCTCTGCTTTTGTTGCACCGTTCTCATAGACAAGCGTCGTAGGTGTGCCACTGCTTACGTCGCAATGGGCGAACCACATAGCTTCCTTATCAGCATCATAGAAAATGTATCTATAGTCACCGCTGGAAAGAGATGTACCTAACGTGCCTTGATTGGTTGTATTAATATAAGCACGACCGTCGTTAAACATAAACCAACCACGCTGCGATGACCCATTAATTGTCTCACCCAATGGCGACCATCCCACTGCCTCACCATAAACAGTGGTGTGTTTAACTTCATAAACCCACTTACCAGAGCCTACATAAATAGTGCCATGATTGTTGCAATAAGCAGCAGCAGAAGGAACAGCCCTAAGATTTCCGTTTGATAGAGTTAATCCACTACCATAAGAATCATTTGGATTTAGTGTGCAGAAATTTTTAGTAGGACTATCATCTACCTGATCTGACGCAGCAAAACCTGACTCAGTCCAGTTATTGCCATTGCCAGAGGAGTCAGTACCAGCACCACTTCCAGTACCCGGTGCAGTCTCCATGTCAAGGTAATAGCCATTCGTACCAAACGTCAGACCACTGGCGTCTTTTGGAATCCAGCGGTTTGTTGATGCATCTAGTTGACCGAAGCTGGAAGCGTCTAGTTGCTGCCCATCAATAAAATATATTTCGGCCAGATAGCCGTCATAAAAACCTGCCGCACCAGACCATCCTCTAGCACCTATTGCGTGTATGCCATTGTTGTTAAAACCATTAAGATTTTTATTTAGAGATGGCTGAGTTTCTGTGTCAAACTCTGTAACACGAACACCGTTTATATAAATTTTAACACGATCACCGGATGTTGCTTGAGTTGTATCAATCGCAACAACGCAATGATTCCACGTAGACGAATCGTCAAAGGCTCGTGATGTAATTAATCTTCCGCCTCCCGTACCGTCAAAGAACACATCAAGTCTGTTGTAATCACTAGTATCCTTAAAATTTATCTGATCGTCATTTGAGTCGAAGGCTGTAAATAGTCTACAATCGGTAATGTTTAGATTGCCACGCTTCATCCACCAACTAAAAGTCATTATCTGACGATTGCCATCACTGGCTGGCGTCCGATTTAGATACGCCGAATCGTTGTCGTTAAAGATAACACTGTTAGGCACACTGTAAGTTTCAGTGATAGGCTGGAACTGACCAACACGCTGTCCGCCGCCGTTGCCTTCATACAGTACGGTGTTGAAGTACTTCTCAGGTAGAGCAATGGTTGGGTCGTCTAGGTTAGCGGTGCTTAAATTTGTAAACCCTGCTGGCGCTGCTCCAGTAAAGGATGACTGCCCAAAGTTAGTAGTATAAGTTGGATAATCTCCAACTGCTGCTACCATAGGATGCCAAGAATTTTGATCAGCTAAAAAATTTGTTGCAGCGGCGCTAGTTGTTGTTCCAGCTTCAATTTCTGCTAAAACCGTTTCTGAACTGTCTGTACCATCACCATCAACCCAAGTACCATTATCACAAAACCAAATAGCATCATTATCAATATCAACGGCTACTCCAACAAATTCACCATTTGCAATAGATGAGGCATTTCCATAAGAAGATTGTGTTGAACTTTGGTTATATAAAGTACCGTTAAAGTAATAAATAATACAATTAGACATACCTGTTACGGCACTAGAACCTATTCCATCTTCAATAGTATTTGAGCCACCAATTCCCATACCACCGCCGGTTGCTATATCTGCGGTAACTTCAAAATAAAATTTTCCGCTTGATGGAAAAGTAGCAGTAGAATACACAAGCGGCGTATTTGGAGAGTTAAAATCTATTTTAAGATTGCCTTCTGATAAAAGAGAAACAGCAAAATTTGGTCGAAAATAACTATTGTTGCCTGATGTATAATAATCAAAATTACTATTAAGAGTGGGAAAGTTATCAGTCGGGCTATCCGTAACCTGATCAGCCGCAGTCAAGCCGCTGCTGAAATATGAGTTATCGTTTCCAGATGCACCGTCAGCAGTGTATTGCACGTCATCTAGGTTAAACGCTGCGCCACCACCGGAAATGACAACCCGCACAGGGCCGCTGAAGGTTTGAGAAAATGTATGTGCGTCAGAGCCGTCATCTGTAATTTTAATCGTTGAGCCTGTACGCTCAATCGTGACGGCAGCACCATTGACAACGCCAGACGCACTACCTTGTGAAACACCGCCATAACGAAACTGGTTGTTACCTTTATCTAGATACCAACTGTTCGTCATGCTATCCATGCCGCCATCGTCGCCAGTACCATTGAAGGTATTAGAGTCTTGGTCGTCAATTACGCCGACACGCAAAGCACCGCCGCTGGTAGTCATCGTAAAATCAAAGCTGAAGTCGCCCGAAAGCAGATCAGTAGATATAATTGCGTTGACTGTAGAACTACGATCTATTTCATTTGTAGCAAAGGTATATGCCCCAGTTTCTCCACCCCATTCAGAAGACGTACTTGCTTTGTTTGTTACCGCTGCCGAAGTAGCTTTTTCATCTTTACCCAAGAAAGAAGAGTCAGCACCATCTATATAAAAGCCGTTGGTTCCATAAGAGCCTGTGTAGTCAATCGGTACCCACTCTCCGGTATCAGCGTTGACTTCGCCGAAGCTGGTTGGCGCAAGGGATGACCCATCGACATGATGGATTTCTGCTAGGTAGCCGTCCCAGTGATTATTATCGCTGCCGCTATATCGTCCAATATAATGTGCCGAAGTTCCATTTACGAAGCCTTCAGCGTTTTGAGACGGGGCCGTTGAAGTTCCCCAATCGGTTATTTGTTCGCCGTTAGCGTAAACTCTTATTCTATTTTCGGCAGTTGCATCAGTCGTATCGACACGAAGAACAAAATGATACCAAGCCGCAGGGTCTCGGAAAAGTGCATTAGAAATGTATTGCCAAACAAAGCCGCCGCTGTAGTGATAAAAATTTAGCTTATCGTTTGCGTCAAAGAAAAATTCTGTGCCGTTACTAGCAGCGGTAAAAATACGCCTGTCTGCTCCAAGGTTGCCACGCTTTGTCCAGACGGAAAAAGTCCACGTCCTTTTATCACCTGCGCTGATTGGCGTCCGAGTTAGATAAGCCGAGTCATCGTCATTAAACCGGATCGACTGGTTAATATCGTAACCGCCACCCTGACCTGCTGCACCTAAAAGAAGATTATTATTAAATACCATTTTTACTTTACATCCAATGTTGCTATAGCTTGAACAGCAGTTGAAGTATAAACAATATAATCAACTCTATCAACGGCAGAAGCCGCTGTGCTTAACGTAGGAGCAGTTCCTGCAGCAAATTTCCAGTTAGCTCCATAAGACAATGTTCTACCGCCTGTACCATCTTGAATAATAAAAATACTGCCTACTTGTCCAGCGACACAATTAGTAGGGCTTTCTAATGTCCTATTACCTGCAAGCTGTACAGCAAAGTTTTGTCCATCATTAAAACTTACTGCAATACTTGTTCCATCTGTAAGACTAACAACATCTGCTACGGCAGCTTTACCTATATGAAGTTCTTTTCCTAAAAGGCTGTCTACTCCAATAGCAGCAGCACTTACATAAATATCAGTACCACTGACTGTTCCTGTAAGTGTTCCACCAGCCAAAGGAAGATGATTAGAAATGCTAGTTGCCATTGTTGCGGAAAGCGTAGCCACCGTTGAAGAAGTAGCTACGTTTTCACCACCAACAGTTAACGTACCTGCATTTAAACTAGTCGCTGAAACTGTTGCAAAGTTAGGAGAACCACTAACTGCAACAGCTTTATCAGAAGGATAAGTAACAAATACATCTTTAGAACCAGCAGAAAAATTAACTGCTGCACCGCCGTTTGATGATTGTAAAACAGTAGTACGAGCAAGAGTTGTTCCGCTTGCTGTATATGTTCCAATACCTACTTCCCATTCACCTACAGCAGCATCTTGATGCACTACTGAATAGAAAGTAGTATTTCCATCTCCGACAGCAGAAAAAGACTGAAAACCTGCAACGGCTCCCGCTAAAGTTAGAGTTCCGGTTCCAGTGGTAGTCGTAGTTTCTTTTACTCTATCTTTTAAAACAAGAGCCATAACAATTAATCCTTACTAATTAGTTAAGGCGAACAATAGCCGCTGCACTCGTAGCAGAAGGAATAGTTAGCTGGAATGTACCGTTAGTAACTGCTTTGTCTCCGCCAAAATCATAGACGGCAATAACTTTATTACTGTTTGTTGCATTGTAAAGAATAGCGCCACGAGCAGTAAAGGTAACACTCGTAAAGCTAACATCAGAAAAATCGACAACGCCAGACGAACTTACATTCGTAACAGTAACATCGGTAACAGTAAGACCACCAGTAATATAACCACTGTCTCCACTGCCATCACTCGTTCCAGAAATTTCACCACTGATGCTGGCAATCGTGTCGGGACCACCGTTTGAAGCACTTCCACTTGCAGACACAAGAGCAATGCGAAGAGTATCTGAAGGAAGATTGTGCTGTTCCAGCATCACATCTTTTTTAAAAACAATATTAATACCAGACGTAATAGCCATTTTTATTAACTCCGTTAGGGATTCAAAATTACAGTATCGTCAGGCGTCCAAGTAGCATCTGAGGTTGTGCTCGTTGTAGCCATAACAGTATCAGGACGTGCATCCTTTAAAACCATTTCTTTTCTAATAACTGGAGATTTGTTTTGAGGATGACTTTTTAAATCATATGCTCCGTCAGACTCAGTAGGCCCAACAACAAAACCAGTAGATTCAATTATACGCTGTTCGTAAGGAAAACGAAAACCACTACGGTCGCAAATGAACCAAGCTTTCGGCATTTAATATCTCCTTAACCGTGGAACGGCTCTAAAAGAAACACGCTCTCTATCTTCTTCCATTGCTTGTAAAAGTTGTTCTTCATAATGATTTTTAAGTATCTGACTGCGTTGAGCACTGATACCGGGACGCTTCAAAGAAAGGTAATAAGCAAGACCACTTACCAAGCAAGGAAGAAAACGATAAGGAACGTCCGCATTATCTGAAGAATTATTAAAGTCGTTTGTACGATTAACCGTCCACATACGAACAATATCTGTACTGTTCTCAGGAGTGGGCCACACATAAATATCAACATTATCTCGTTGACGATGAGTAGCAAACTGTATAGGACGACCTGTCGTTGTTTTATCAGGTATCTTGAGATACTCTTCCATAGAAATACGATCCATCTCTATGTCTTGATTATCTCTTCGAATGATTGCTTCAGTAACCGCTACTACATCTTCTTGCAAAGAATAACTAGCAGTACCCTGAGTCATAGTTTGATTTGTAAAAGCTGTCTTCCAAAGAAGAATGCCGCGATTAGACCAATCGGTAAGTAAAAGATTTAAAGAACGACGAGCAGTTCTGCTGTCCTGACCTGTATTAGCAGGACCACCTAAATGCTCAAAGGCGTCTTGAATAATCTCATCTATATCAAGATTAAAATCTGTTGTAGTAGAAACCGCCATGTTAACATCTCCAACGCTTACGTGCTTGACGTAAACGGCTATTAGGATTTTTAGCAGCTTTAGGAAACTTTTTCATTTGTCCTGCTGATCTTGCACAATAAGACTTACGTCTTGCTGCTCGTGCTTTAGAAGGTTTCTTTTCAGTTACGGCTGTTTGAAGTTTAGAACCGGGATTCTGTCTACGATACTTAGCAACTCCCTTCTTTGTCATTCCTGCACCAGCTTTAGTGGGACGCTTGTCGCCACTCTTAATGCTCATGCCCTTCATGCCTTTGCCCTTACGTTTTTTTACAGCCATTATTTGACCTTTCTATATTTTCTTACCTTCTTTGCAATTTTCTTAGGCTGCTTAGAAACTTGTTTTCCCTGCTTAGTAGCTTTACGTTTTGCACGAGTTGTAGCAGCGTACTCTTTGCTACTAAGAGATTTAATCGCTTTTTCTGGTAAGTATCTTTCACCTGTAGCTTTTGGACCTTGCGTAGAAGGTTTACCAGACTTGGTGCGCCATTTCTGTTTTGTCCAAGCAGTTAGACTACGCTGTGACTTTTTCTTAGCCACTTTACTTTCCAGCAATAGCTTTAATTACTGCTTTGCAACGTTCTACAACTTTGTTGCATAAACGAATTAGCATGTGTAAAGGACAAAGTTTACATTCACACTTCATGATTTGTAGCCTCCTCCGGCTTCTTTGTAACGTTTAGCAAGCATTTGAGCTTTCCGAGCACTCCACTGTCCCGGCTTTCCGCCCTTTCCACCTGCTTTAATAGAATTAAACATGCGCTTTCGCATTTCGGGTTTTGTATAGTTACCAGCTTCGTTTACACG